>JAABUZ0100006770.1_pt1 | contig 14163 bp, 15 predicted proteins | sample 5562091 | NCBI WGS metagenome assembly JAABUZ01 (sample SAMN12813069, study PRJNA571459) | rock metagenome | isolation source: Antarctica rocks | place: Antarctica: Victoria Land, Linnaeus Terrace sud | collected 2015-12-21 | reverse complement strand
ATAAATAGAAGCTTTTGTACCAACCTTCTTCTGTATTCTTAATATTCAGTTATAGCTACCTCTAAAGATCAAGCACTATCAACCCTGACCTCCATTGGTTGTATCATCTAGGCACGGTCCTGACAGTAACTTTGTTCAGAATAATGATTTTCATAATTACATTTTTTAATATGTTTTCAAAGTTAATAACATTTGAACATGTTTTTTTAACACATCTTTGATAAGTTGAATGCTTGATATTACAATTTACAAATAATATAAAGTTGAAAAAAGCATGATGAAAGTCATTAAAAGAGCTTAAACATATTTGCTGACATTAATATACAGTTGATTCATAATGTTAATAAATATGAATGTTTTAAAGATTTTAATTCAAATGACAAATTATTATTTAAATCAATAATTAAAAATACATTAATAACATGTTTTAAATCTTTTACATCAACTCAGTAAACTTATACTTCAATAATACAAACATGAAATCATTTAAATAATTCTTAAGTTTAAAGATTTGTTTTAAAATTTTAAGTTAAGATTTCAATTTCATTAATTGTTGAAAAGTGCAATGACAGACTCATTTCTAATAGATTCATTGAATTAGTGTCAAAGATAAAGTTACGTCACGCAACTTTAACATACATGACAGTATATAGTTAAATCAATTCATAGCTTTTCTTTTACAATCTTTTAGAAGATTTTATCATATGTTATACTGTTCGCTCTATTCTTTCAATAAATTATGAGTTTGAATAGCATAAAGCTTTCATCATAATTAGAACAAAACAACTTCAACATTGAATATTCAATGACTTGATACAAAACTTATTCAAATGAACAATCTGCAATCACTTACTACGTGTAATAATTGTCTCTTTAACAACACAAGATATAAACAAAGATTGAATAGTAATCACTATTACTAGACTTAAGATCTGTAAATAGTTGAAACAATAATGTTCTATTGATTACTTACATAAGTTGAGCACAAAGCTTCTATCTAAGAAATGATTATCATTATATAAACATAGAAGATTTATGCAATTATCTGAGTCACTAAGTGACTTTGTTGACTCAGACTCTGTATCATGAAGATTGCTCAATGATCTCAATGATTTCTATGTAATGAGTTATTAGCACATGATTATAATCTTGTAGATCAAAGTTCATCATGCTGTACATTACATTATGTTCTGCGTGATTTCTGTTTTGAACTACATCATAGTTTAACACTAGATTTTCTTCATGATTTCTGTTCTCAGAAATCATCATTTCTATGCATTTGAATTACATATTCAGATCATCAAGTTTCATCTTGAAGCATCATCATCTGTTGAAGAAACTTTATAATAATGATAGTTCAGTCATGCATTCTTGCAAGCATTGTTTTAATCGTTCTGTGAAGTTTTGAGTTAATAATGATTTCGATCGCTATGTTGAATGTATGCATTTAGATTGTAAATGTAATCTGATCATCTCAAAGACAAAATGAAAGTGAGTTGATAAGAAACATGCTCATCTTTGTGCTGAGTTGAGTAAGACCTTGGTCAAAGCAGTTTATTTGCAAAGACAACAAGAATTAATTGAGTCTTGTTGAAAGAACATGATGCAACAAAAGTTCAAAGATATTGAAAAACTTGAGAAAAATGAACATTATCAAGTGATTGAGTTGTCTATTAGTGATCTTCTACTGAACGTTGATTTCAAACAGCTCAAAATTTCTTCTGATTTTGACTGATTGTTAAATTTCTCTGCTGAAACTGTTGCAGAAGTCTTTGACAGTTCATGAGATTTTTCTTTGATTTTCAAGTGTCTTTAATATGTTTATAATCTTTTCACTTAACTAATTAATAAAGCTGATCTTTAATATTTTGTTGATTTAGTATATTTTCTATCTTATATTCAATGTTCTAACTTTTTGAATCAATTTCTGAAGATTCTGTTTGAATAAACGCATTTGAATCTGCAAACTTCAATAAACAAATATAAAATACTGAATGTATTTGCATAAATGCTGACAAATTTAATTTGTAATTGATTGATTCTTTAGTTTCTAGAATCTTAAATGATTTTAGTTTTGTATGATTCAATTTGTTACTTAATCTTTTCGTTTTAATATTTTGTTTTAGTAAATATACTTTGTCTTTCTCTTTAAGAGTAAATTCTTTATCTTTTTTTCTATTTATGTACAGAGTCATGCATTTACTGAGAAACTATATGTTCTTTTGCAATTTTTTTTGCAACAATTGCAACTGATTTATCTGTAGTGTAACTTTCTGAGTTAATTATGCAAATTGACATAATTTCTTGAGAGTTTCTGACTTGAATTTGTAGTTTGCAAAGAATGATGACATGTTAATTACTTTTGTTATTGCGCTATTGAAAGTCAACTGTGTTATCAACAGTAGCTGTATTCAGTTGTTCTGTCTATAGTTAATATAGCATCTGAGATACTGTTTCAGTGTCTGATTCATTCTTTTTATTTGTTCATTCATTTGTGAATAATAAGCTGTTAACAGCTTATGATGAATTTTGTTAAGACCGTGCCTAGAGCGAGTCATAGAGGTACAGGTAGACCAAGATAGTGAACCAGGTAAACGAGAATTCAAAGCTAAAGAGCGAGGTCTACAAGGTGCGAAGGCTATCTGTACAGAGAAAAGGGAGCGCTAAGCCCGATAGAGCCTTAGCCTCGCTCAAAGGACACGTATTCCAGTAGTAGGCTGGGCACGCTCGTAACAAATTTCTAGTTGATTCATCAACGATTTTCAGAATTTCAATGTGAAGAGCTTGTTTCTATTTGAAATTATTTTATCTGATAATTCATGATTTGTTACAATCATTCTTAGAAATGTGTAAGTTAAATTCTCAATAAATGTTACTTTCTTGTATGACAAGAAGTATTTATACTTGATTAATCTGTCTGTCATAATCAATATAAAGTCATAGACTGCTTAAGTGACTCTTTTCTTTGACTTTGATAACTTGACTATGAAGTTCAAAGCTATGCTTTTTCATGCATGATTTAATATGCTGAGACTTTTTAAAAGTTTATAAGATTTGTGTTGACTATGCTTTGTTTAAATACATACATTGCCTTTTCTTATGATATTTTCTACTTGTTTTCTTATTTTGAGAAAGTAGTAAGTTTTAAATATTCTTTCAATGATTTGATTTGAATCTTGATGTTCATGTATCATTAACTTATAATGATCATTTATCATTTTCTGTTTGCATTTTGTTAAAACATAGATCAGATCTTGAAATGTTAGTATTTCATTGATAATCTCAAAGTTCACGTTATTATTAATATTCTTTATAATATTTTGCGCAACTGAGTTCTTTGCTAGCTTTAGCTTTACTCATTTTTCGAGATATCTGTTGTAGATTCATAGCGTAGTTGCATTTTGTCTGTTGTAAACAATTAAATCATTTTGATTCTCTTGCAAGATAGTCTGGTTTATCTGAGATTTATCTATCATATGATCTGCTCTTCTGCTCAAAACATTGATCTTCAAGTTCTCAAATTTCTTTCAATATTGAATTTGAAAGTTGTATGATGACAACTTCTTCAATTATTTAATCTATCTTTGATTTAAAACTTTTGTGATTTATATATACTTGAATCTGATGTTTAAATTCTTTCAGATACACTTTTCATTGTTTGAAAGAGTCAACAATAGTTAACAGCTTCTTGTTGTATATTTTGTAATTTAATTTAACGTTTGTAAACTTTTTACTGTGAAGTGCAATGAGATGCAGACATTTTTTATCATCTGATTGACTGATACATGCTTCAATAACTTCGTCTGACGTGTTTGTCTTAAGCATAATGAATTTTTATGATTCAAACATGATCAGTATTGATTGAAAAATGAACAATTTCTTTAACTTTTTGAAAACTTCTTCTGCTTTCTGTTACGAGTGTGCCGGGATTGAATAAGGTTTCCTAGCCAATAAGTCCTAGAAGTTTCAGCCCATGTTAAACCCCCAGCCCCAACACTCTATCCTAGCGCTTCCGGTACCTGAGCAAACCTGCTTCGCCCCCTTTGTTTTGCCCTACTATAGATACAGCTCGGAACCCCCTTTAATTTCTTCTGTATTCTTAATATTCTAGTTATAGCTATCTCTATTGATCAAACATTCTATTCAGCTACGCACTACCTCGCTGCAGTGTGGTTAGATTCTAGGCACGGTCTCAACACTTTCTCAGTTCATACAAATAATATATTCTTTCTTGTAAAATTTGTAAATAATGAGATGATTCTAAAATATCTTTCTATAAAGCATTTATAAAAGTTCATGAATTCTAAGAAAAATTGAATCTCAATCTTTGACTTCAACATTGATCAAGTTGTAACAATTTCAATTTTCTTTAAGTTCATTCTTAAACTTTGAGACATGACTATGAATCTCAAAAACTATACACTTTGTACATAAAATTCACTTTTCTTTGATTTAATGCGTAGATTAACTTCTTTTAAAATCTGTAAAACTTTCTTAATATATTGCACATGTTCTTTCTTTGTCTTTAAGTATACAAGTATATTGTTCAGATATACTATGATGAATTGATTTAAATAATGTTGTAGCACATTATTTACAAAGATCTGAAATCTGACTGAAGCATTGATTAAATTGAAAGACATGATCAAATACTTGTAATGTTTTAGTTAAGTGCAAAAGACTATCTTTCACTCATCTTTTTCTTTAATTTGTATTTGATTGAATGCTTCAAGTATATTAAATTTTGTAAATCATTGTGCTTCTTGCAATCTGTTTTGCAGTTCTGTTATAAGCAATAGCGAATAACTGTTTTTAATCCAGGTCGTTTTCCTGCACCCATTTGTTCAAAATGTTGATTTCGGAAATGATGAGCATGGGGGGAATCTTTCCTCCCCCAGCACTAATCGCCTCCACGTCACTCACCAAATCTCTCACCGCCGGATCAATTGCACGAAGAGGTTCCTTTTTGATCAATGTAATCACTAAATGACCTCTTTCAACTCCGATACGAAAGCCTGATTCGTCTATGTTCTATATGTCATCCGGTTGAATCGCATATTTGGTCAGCACATCTCGAAAATCATAGAAATGTTGCTTTGTCACCTCAACAGTCAGAGAAGTCTTTCTATCAGCGGCAAGAGGAGCTTGTTTTCTCTTGAAAAACTGAGAATTTTGCTGTAGAAATCGTACTGGCCAGTGCTGTCCAACTCGGGGAGGATTCACGGGATTTGCCTGCTGCAGTAAGAAATTTGCTGCTCCCCGGAGATGCCTCAGCCGAGCAGGAATCGACAGCTTGTCCAGGCGTGTCAAATATATACATATAGCCTCCCTTTGCTCGGTATTCAGAACATATCCATGTGGTTCCCGTTCAAATAATGAGGTGTGAGTTCCGGCTAGTCGTCTTTGGAGCGTTCGGACAGGAACTCTAAATGCTTGAGCTGCAGTGCTTGCAAACTTGTATTCGCCGTCATGAATTGCATCTGTAGCCTCTTCTATACGGTACTCCAAATTTATATAGTATTCAGACATGATGTGGTTGATTGGTTGAGGTGGGGGGGGGTTGGATACATAAAGGGAAAAAAACGTCATGTGGGGGTGTACGTCATTTGAGTGGCCAGCACCTACTTTAGTAGGTGATTGCGTGGCACGATTAGCGATGGGTTTCTGCGATTTGTCTCCCCAAACGATACTGAAGGTGTAGCATAAAGCCGCGACATGAAGCCAATCTTCGCGGCTGATGAAGGGCATTTTGGACGGATCAACTTGTTGTAACAGATATTGTTAGCCTTATTCTCTGAGTACTGGTCAAGGAACATACTTCGGCAGTTGACGCGAACGGCTTCAAGCTTTTCTTTCAATACGAGAAAGTGTTTCATCGTCAGCGCCGCAGGTATCATGTGATTGTACTTATTATGAGCTTCGATGGTTGAGCGATTATAATGCTTGATTTCCTTGCTGAGGGTATTGTCGATTTTACTATCAAACGACATATGATCAATACTTGCATCTCAATGTAGCAAAGTCTGTCTGCTTACCGCTTTTGCTTGCGGCAAAAGTCAATGAGATGGCCAATTTGATCGTAGAAATCGCGCTGTTCGTCGTCGCTGAAGGGATAGACGTAGAGCGATTGATTAGTTACTGACATGGTGATAGTATTGATCGATTTTCGACTTCAGCGAGAAATGTGAACCTGAGCAAGGTTGGAGTGGCAAGAGATATTGAGACAGAGCTGAGAAAATTTTGATACAGAGTGATCATTCATATAGGCCGAGGTTGATACTTCACTCAAGCCCTTGTCTTATCGTCACTGTCTCTTCAAATCGCCTCAAGAACTAATTGAGCTCGACGGACATTCTCGACAAGATTTGATACACCTTTGAATTTCGGCACAAGAGAGACAGACGACCGGTGTCCTTCTAGGGGATGATGAGAAAGGAAATTGTGGGACAACTGACTCGTTCGAGTGTGTGGTTGAGGGTTTTGACTGTTGCTGGTGCTGATGTTTCGCAATCGCATTGGCTACAAATACAGTGAGTTTACAATAAACCTTCGGTTAAAATTTGTAATTGCTGCTCATGCCGATGTCGATACTGATGTTTCGCTTTCACTTCTGCTATAATTACGGTGAGTTGGGAATAAGCATTCATACGACTGGAAGGCTTACTCTGTTGTCTGTGATCTTCGTGATTGCGGACAGAAAACGCCTTTCCGAGTTCTACAAAGACTTGCATAGATGTTTTCGCTAATAGCCCTCAAGCAACGTCGATCCGGTATCGAGCTGGGCCAATTGTGAAGTAACAAGGGTTGATCGAAGAATAGCCAATCAGAGCTTTTCCGGCCCGCAGATCTCTCCGGAAATGCCCTGACATTACTGTGTATATGTATCATAGAATCCTCTATGCCCATGCCCATGAGATTGCTCTGCCGTACAGCTTGTGATACATCTATCTCTTGCTTATCGTTGGGAGTAGGCAGGACAGGGAGATATCGCTTCCGTAACGTAGGCTAGTACGCATCTTGGTGAAGCTGCTAGAAACCTTCAGATAGTCGCTGAAGGGTATGGGATATTGATGCTTCGAAGCTGCGATTGAAGCTAGAAAATCCAAATTCTGGTAATAGAAAAGTTCGCATGGTGGATCGTATAGAGGTCGCCCATGGCGGATTCGGATCTGAGCTTTCCACAGCAGAACCGCCGGCCTTCAGATCGGTCTGAGCGAACGTACCTTTCGCCCTAGCCTCCTATGTCAAAGAGTATCTCATCGCAGTAGGTATCGACAAATTGTTCTTTCTGCAAACCGGACAAACAGCGCAAGCCTAACAGCTGTTAGTGAATATTCATAGGTTGATCTGTAAAGAAGACGAGCTTACCCCATCCATGATTCACAGTCTTGAATTCTAGCTTGACTTTACGACCATATTATACAACCCGATTCTTGCAGTTGTCGCCGCAATTGCAGCGCGCATTACACTCATAGATGTGGTTTCGACTCTTGAGAAATATTGGGCGCAGGCAGGCTTTATCGTGTTTCCCTATGGAATAAGGAAATCTTTTCGACCACTAGGCCCCAAGAGGGCTGGTGCGGCTCTGCGGCTCGTCCTGTGCCGCGACTCCGATAAGAGCCTCAACTTCTTGGTAGCAAAGCATTCAACGGTCAGAGTTCATTCAGGCTCGGGCGCAGGTGCAAGTGCAAGTGCATCAAAGAACCGTCATATTCGCTTAGAGAAGATCGATCAAGAATTGCCATCGCATGCATGCATGTTGATGTTGAGAAATCAGTCCTCGAGAGTCTTTCATTCACCCTTCGTTCATACACAACTTGACCCTACACTCGGGCACGCAGATCTCGAGACGTTCCTCTGAAGATTCTTGTGGTCTATCTTTCCTCTGACAATCATACTCCCTTCTCTGAGCCCGATCCTGAGAGCCAAAGCAAGGAACTACGCAAGTGCATCGAGTCCCCGTCATTCAACCCCTCTTGCAGCGCAAGAAAACCGAAGACGCCTCGCCTTCTCGTCTTTTCGTCCATTCAGTATCCTTCTGCGTATTGTTCTCATGCTTACCGTTCTTCATGTAGGTCATGCCCTTCGCCCACATCCGGTCATCCTGCTCATGAATCTCAGTGACATTCTCAGCATCTTCGATACCTTCCAGATGCTCAATCAGTTGGCTGACTGTGATGATCATCGAAATCTGGTGCCTTGATCACTTGATGGATTCATGTGAATCGACATTGCCCATATGACTGCATCGAAGGCTCAGCAAAATCGATTGTAGTGCGTGCGTCATCGGGAGGGGAGATGCAGGCAAAGCCGTCCAGGTCGGGGGTAACATCGTTTAGGCTGCTCCCCGGGGGGACGGAGTAAGCGGCTGCAGCGAAGGAGGGCGGGGATGGTAGATGCAGACATGGAAGGGGGTAAGCACCTGCGAATGAGCCCACCGTAACTGGTTGCCTGAGGGCTGGCCCATAGCATATCGAGAAGCTAGGATGCGGGTTCGGAACCGATTGGTCCTTCTTCCACCCCCGGCTAACGATCTGGGGACCAGCCATTTGGACCGCTCGGCCTGGGCGCACGGCGATGAACCCTTCCTTCCACCCCTGAGTAACGACCCGGGGGCCAGGCATTTGGACCGCTCGGCCCGTCTGGGTGTGGTGTGCACGTGTCTGGGGTGGATCGAGTAATGGTGTAAGACCTGGCGCTGTGATAGAAATGAAGAGTCTCGTTCGGCTCCAAGGACTGTCAAAACTCCATGCATGAAGACAGAAGGATCGAACCTGACGTTCCATATCGACGAGGCCACAGATCACCTGCGCAAAGACATTCTCTTCCTTGCCATTGACACCACACTTCGCCATATCGAGAACGTTCTTCGGAAAAGCATGCTGAGGGCGATAAAAGTCGACATAAGAGAGTACAGATGCGACCATGAACATACGAACAAGAAGTCCACACCTAAGAAGAAGAAAGACGTACTCAAGGAGCCTAGATTCCTCGCTAACAATAATGCCGCTGAAAGATTCTCTTCTGCAATCGTCAAAGCTAAAATTGAGCATGCAAGCGTAGGCAGCGGAGCTTTATCAACTGCTCTCAAGAGCAAGAAACTCGAGCTGAAGGCGGCCTTAACACTCAAGACATCGAAGACGATCAAAAAGAGATCTGAGGTCGAGAGAGCTCTGAAAGACGTCTATGAGTATCTCAGTGAAAGATTCTTCGCTTACGAAACAAACAAAGCCGCGACCAAACCCGTCGCCGAGCAGCTCATCCCAGACAAAATAAACCTCGCAGAGATAAAGCTAAAGATGGCAGAAAAGCGAGCATTCAGAGTAAGGACCAGGATGGAATCAGCGATTCAAGAGATAGATATGACAAAGTATGATGTCGCAGTGACGTCTGAGCGACTGCGGATAGCGAAAATGTATGAAGGATCTACACATCGAAGTGCCGAAAATGTTGTGATGGAAGACGGATTCCTGAGCTTCAAGGAGCATGTATTGGCTATGAGACTGTCTGAGTTTTTCTGAGCCGAAGATGATAGAGTTTAGAGAGCAAATAATGCTCTTCAACTCAAGTCAGAGAAGCGAATATGGAACTCGCTCTGGTCTTTCGTTAGCTTTCTAGCAATATCGTCTGGTCCTCAAGCCCTGCAACCCATTAGGAAACCTTTTTCTCATCTTCGTGAACGAGAAAGTGTGTCTTGTAGCTGTAGATTGTCATCTTCTTTCATAATTGATGTGTTTCAGCCATATATCGCCAGTGAAGCACAGTTCGGCTCTGAGGTATCTCTCTGTGAATCCTTAATCCTAGTATTTCAATATTCACACCGCTTCACAGCATGATGTGAATGCACCACTCCGACGGGGTTTTCTATCGAGAACAATAGCTTCTCCTCTGTTCATTGATCCTTTCACAACGACCTATGGACCTAACCTTTTGATGCATGCGTTGGAAAGAACTTACCATAAGACATTTTCGAAGGCTTTGCTATCAATTCTTGGTCCATTCAAGAGAAGTCACTTCGTATCCCCTAGCTTATCAGTTCTGAGATATTTCGGCGGTGAAGCATTTCTTATCCTTCAAATTCCATCCCAAATTCCTGGTTAAGAGCATCTAATTTCTTCTGCTTATGTCTTGTCAAATTTGAGTTCAGGCGAGCAAGCATTTAGGATCTCACAATCACCACAAAATCAGCCGACTATCTTCATGCTAGCATTTTCTATGAGATCTATGTCTTCTTCCAAGGTAGGTATCTAAGCAAATCTAGAAGACATCAAGATTTGACGGTTCATAGATCAAATCGACAATGATCTCATCAAAGCGTCAATCTACAGATCAGAAGTTCATGATTTCTAAGCGGTCACAACTCGAAACAAATGATCGAAGTAAGTTTCAAATTCTAAATTGACATGTATGCTTGCTGATGTATGTATGGCATGTTGAAAGTCGATCAAGGCTCGTTCAAAGAAGAAACAATGTTTGTTGAATCAGCCATGTCTGATAATGATGATGATGACGGGCTGAATGAACATCATTTAATTACGTCGAATGTTGTCTCAGATGTAATGTGTCAAGCTCAGAGGAAATTCTTCAAGGAACATGAGCTTGAAGCTCAAAAGGGTGAGCTGTACCATAGTGTTCTATTGCAACATCTACTTATCAAGCCTAGACACACTCTTGATAGACAATGATGTCGAAGTTGGTAACACGGAACAGAGACAGCTGACAACATTCACTGATATCTTTGTTGTATCAAAGACAGTCACATCAAAGGACATGCTTCTAAACCGAAGTTATATCACCAAAAAGTCAAAGGCTGAAAAAGGCCTCAAAGAGGTAGATGAATTGAAGGTAGATGACTGTCTTCTGGCTGAGACCATGAGCTCTCGCTGTTCCAATCGAAAATCTCATCTAGCCAGTACTGATTGATCATATGTATCATAATGGTTCGCTGAAGAACAGCCTCATTCCCGGCAAGGCATCGCTTCAAGTCAGAATTGAAATATTTCTCATTGATAAAAGGATAATTGATCTTTGATTTGACTTTGTCGAAATTGAAGGAAAAGTTTTCAATAAAGAAATAGCAATTATCTTCGGGGTGACTTTTGGTTTCATCAATGAATATCTGTGCGGCGGATTGCAGGTCTTCTATTTCCTTATTTGGTAATTCAGGAAGTGTTGTCTTGATAATAGACGCGAGGTACTCGAGTTTTCCGTCGGCCGTTGGGTCTTGATAGATTCGGCGATATCTAAGTTTACTCGCTGAAACTTTGGTGACTCTGAAGCCCTTTGCTTTTGCGGTTGACGCATTCTCTTCAGTGGTCACGGAGCTTGAGCTTTCTTGCATACCGCCCTCGTCTTCAGGCAGAACACCGGGGACATGTGCCGTATATAGAGCGCGAGCTCTTGCAGTGCGTTCGGGCGACACTGATTCTATTCGGCTCAGCCAACGAGCAAGCTCAGAGGTCTGTAATCGTCAACCAAGTTCTAGCTGTACGAAGAAGATTTAACTACTCACCGGAGGATTCCCAGAGTTTGTTCTCGGAACTAGGTTCTGATTGACTACAGACCTTGTCTGCGGGCGATTGAACGGTTGCTGTTGGGTCTGGCTCGGCTCTTTGACAGAGGCTTTGCTATTGACCCTATCCCTGGTCTCTTTACCAGTCCTTGCACTCTTCGGCACTTGCTGTGTGGCTTTGGACCCGGAGTGCTGATGCGATCGATCCGATTGCCTTGGTTGTGGCTGTAATTTGGCTGGGGGTGGCTTACGGTTGTTCGGACTATGTGATGGATGTTTATTCTCCCCGTATTGCTTAGTCCATGCCCTTGTACCCGGCCGGTGAGGTTGATCAAGTCTGGACTCGATCTTCTCCTGGACCTTCTTCTGCTGCTTCTCCGAGGCTCTTTTGCGCGGACGACGAGGTCGGTCAGGTCCACCAGCTGTGCTCTTCTTGGCGTTCTTCTCGGCGTTATCCTGCTGCCTTGCCCAAGCTCTTGTGCGTGGGCGGTATGTTTGCTCAGGTTCTGTCTCCGTATTCTAGTCCTCCTTCGTTGTCAGCCAATATCCATCCAGACACAGAATACGCAATCTCATGTACCGGAACAATGCTTAACGCTCGAGTACACGTCGCATTTTCTTTTCTGCCTCTTGTGCGGCCTCTTTTCGACATCAGGAAACAAGACGAGAGAACATAAAAGTGAAGATTGAAGAGCACTCCCAATGTGGCACGCAAGGTATGAGATGATGTGTGTAGCACATATACCTAAGGTTATTGCAGAATCCGGGCGGTTACAGAAGTTGAATGCGAAATGTTTTTTTGAAACAAAAATGTGCTAAGGTTGCGGTCAATAGCAAAATAACCCGCCATTTCTGAAAATCCTGGGCTACGAGCAGTCCTACGGGACTTAGTGCTTTTCCCAGGCCTCTTCGCGCTGCTGCTGCCTCTCGTCCTCCAATTTCTGCCTATCTTGAGTCATACTTCGAGCATCTTCGGCGTACAAGATGCCTCCGCTTTGAGAAACCTTATTAGACTGCTTTTTGCTGCTTTGCGAGCATTCTCAGCGGCTTCTGCAGCAACTCCATTTTACGTGCCATGACGTTAGCGCCTTTCCTGAATATTTCAAGCTTCCTTCCAATATCTTCTGATATATCTTCTTTGTTAATGCTGCTCGACTAGTAGGAGTTTTCCAAACGGCTGGGTCGTCTATAGTAGGTGGCGGTTCGAACCGAACTTTCAATAGTCCGGACTTTTTATCCAGTACTATCTTCGGATCAAAAGAATTAAGCCAGTATGCTTACAGTTAACTGCCTCCGAATGCCAATGCTTTAATGGCTGAAATACACACACATCTGAAGTGAATATTTTGGCCCCCATTTTTAACAACGACCTTGCCGACGACGTGCTAGTCACTACCTCTGATACAGGCTATTCAAATGACTGAATTTCACTACGATGGCTGAGGCACTTTGATCGCTTTAGTCAACAGGGAGCTTGAAGAATACTTGCGATGAATGGCTATGAATCTCATCATTACACACGGATTTCACAAGATTATTCCTTTCGGCTTACCTTCACACACCACACACTTGCTTCAGCCGTTAGTCATAATTAGCATTAATGGTATATCCTTGCCTCCTTCACTGATGCCCGTCAATGACTCTCTATTATCCGGATCTTTGGAGTAAATCCATCTATTTGAATCTACAGTAACAACCCAGTCCAAGCGTGCAATGCCTATACGGTAGCCGGTTTCGACGAAATCCCACATATCTCATGACCATCTTTCAAACTCATCAAAATGAGTCTTTAGCATTTCCGGCTTATGCGCGTTCTTTTTAGGCTTTCGTTTAGCTTTGAAGAGATCTGGCTGACGATCTAACCATCGTTTGGCCCAGTTATCGCTCAGTAGAGGTGAAGGATTCCAACGAGGAAAATCTTGAGCACGAAGGGCGTTTGCCGTCGATGCACCATGTGCAGCCCAGCTGACAAGCCTAACTCATTCATTTTGATTAAGTATTGCCGTAAAGCTGACTCTTGATCAGATTTTAAAGCCTGTTATGCAGTCCTCGTACTGCTGTTTTGAACTGATAACCCTTTAGTCTACGAAAGTAGATCAAAGTCTTTCATATGAAACACGCATTGCGTGGAAATTTGATGGATTTTTGAAGGTGGTGAATCAAAAATATGCGGGGCGCGGTTTCACCTGCTCGCTCCTACCTTAGATACTGTAGACTCCTATCGAGCTTCGACCTACATACCAAAATGCCCCATATGACCTCGTCCTTCAACGAATGTAAGGATTGAAATATGAAAACTCTACAATAGACCCACGTATGCACACTCCTGAAATTCTGAAGGGGAGTTTCATGCGCTACCCATGTTCCCTACTTTGATTCTTGGATATTTAACAGTTTGGTCGTAAGGAGAGACAATCTCTTGGTTGGCTTTCATTTGTCCATTCACTCGTCCCTTTCCCCCTCTTATCTGCTTCCTCACTAACCCTGTAACGGCGCTTATGATACTCCTTCCAGTTCCGTTGAATAGTTAATTATATTAGGTTCGATTCCTAACAGCGCTGGTACAATGGTGTTGTGGTTTCCTTTCTCCTTTCTTCCCTCCCCAACCCCCCCCGGTCATGTTTCTTCCTTTAATAAGTACAGCTTCTTCC
>JAABUZ0100006768.1_pt1 | contig 14168 bp, 9 predicted proteins | sample 5562091 | NCBI WGS metagenome assembly JAABUZ01 (sample SAMN12813069, study PRJNA571459) | rock metagenome | isolation source: Antarctica rocks | place: Antarctica: Victoria Land, Linnaeus Terrace sud | collected 2015-12-21 | reverse complement strand
CCCCGACTTGCAGATATTATTTGATCTCTGGGGTGCATGCGGACCATTGTCGTATCGGCCGTGTTTCTTCAAGACGAAGGACCCACCAGAGACTCTCTTCAGCTCTCTGGTCCTGTCCAGACAACTCAAAGCAATCAGCAAGTTGCGACCAAGCTTCAGCCGAATCCCAACCTACGCCTAATCGAGTGAATGTGCTCAATAGAAACTCAGCTCGGATTGTCGCATCTGGTTGCCGGGCTTCAGGTAGTGCCAATAGAGTTCGTGTAAGGCCAACAATAGCCTCTGGGTTGTCGAGATCATAAAATAAAACATCATCAAATAAAGTCTCAGCTTTGGCGAAATCCTTCTGATCAAAAGCCAACCACGCACGAGCAACTGCTATTGCAAGCTCTCCAGGGACCACATTTCCGGCTTCATTAATTGCATTTTCTGCGTCTTCGAACTTCTCTGCTTTACGAAAGAGCTCAGCAGATGTTAGCCATATTTGCATTAAACTTTTTTTGGCAATTTGTACTTGATCATCATATAGCAGATGATTAAACGCACCATTGGACAATCCTTTGGATTCCGAAATAGGAACTTCCCCGTTGACCGAGTACTCTTTTGTTTCTTTTGTGGAGCCCCGACTTGGCAGCGATTGGTGCATGGAATCTGATTTGATGTGTTGACCTCCATTCGCTTTATCTAACTCCGCGGAAGGCTTCTCGCGGCTCTCATCGTCGATCAACCCTGTGTTGTGCTCGCCAGTCCTTGAACGAAGACCAACATCGCCGAAGATTTTCTTATAGTATTCCAAAAGACCTTCGATGCGGTTTATTGCTGTATCTACACCTTGAGTGTATTCAGTCAGATGTAGATGGCTGATGCTTGTGTCAATAAGTGACTTCCTGGTCTCAAATGAAAGTTGTCTAGTATGGAAATTAATGTCGATAGCATTTGCGCATGCGTGAATTGCAAGTTCGGGCTCTTGCTTTGCAGAGAGAATTAGAGCAAGCAAATGCCAGCTATGCACAGATTTCTTATCCACTCGCAAAGAATCTCGGATTGCAGTGAGCGCTTCATCCAACTTTCTGGATTCAGCAAGGACACGAGATAGGTGGTATAAAGAACTCGCATCTCGTGGTAATGACTCAATGGATTTGTGGTAAGCCACTATAGCTTTCTGCCTCTCAACATCCCTCTCTTCGCTATTGTAGGTTTGATTGGACCAAAGCGAATGCGCGATTCCAATGGAACGCCAACCACATGACCGCGCTCGCGGCTCTTCGAACTTCCATTCTTCCAGCCAGCCCTGAAGGATCGTAGCAACTTCCAGTGCTCGTCTTCCATCTCTTAGGAACTTACTTAGGAGACGTATGCCATTACAACAAGCCGTCACATTCACGGACTCAGTGTCCAAAGAATCTCTATTGACAGCGCCTTTCGATGCTTTTAGTTGCAATCGTTGTATAAGTTCCAGCCATGTCTCAAAAGCTCTTAATGCATCTGTGTATTGATGTGCAGAAGTCAGCACTATGGAGAGGTATCTCAAGATGATTAGTGAATGAAACGTCTTTTTGGCGGTGCGGTATAAAGAATCGATAACTCTTTGGGTGTCTGCTCGTATGCGTCCAGCATGTTCCCAATTTTGGAACAGAATTTCAACATATTCCGTTATTTCGGCATTACTTTCCTGCGCTTTGGGAAACTCTGTGGTATGCAGTAGTAGTTGTTCATATGCTGATTCAACTTTGTGAGTCTCTTGAAGGATATCCTTCGTTGGAAATTTTGCCAGGATATCTGAAAGATATAGAAGGTACCGGCGTTGCAATGACTTCTTCTTTTCCATTCCAGCTTCTTTTGGCATCATAGATGTCACATGGCTGTATGTGCGAAAGACTTGAAGAACTCCTGATTCTTCGACCTCCACTAGCGACGATTGCATAGCTAGCCTGTGAAGCAATATTTCTGACCAGATCACAATCTCACGCGGTAGTCTAGAATGCTCCAAATCTGCCGCTGCCTCGCGATACGCGGTGGCTGCCATCTTATTCTCGTCGAGTGCTTCCAGACTCAGACCGCGAAGAGTCGCGTATTTGAGTCCAACATGCCTCGGTAGCATTTTTATTTGCACTGTAGTATCGATGACGTCTTTAAACTCGCGACGAAGCCAATGAATGTGCATTCGCAGTACTTGAGCTTGCAGCTGTTCTTCAATAGAGCCGTGCTGCTCGTTCTCACCGAGATCCTTGATAATGGCTTCCAGATGACCGTTCATTTCATCATCAAAGCCCTCGGGAGGGTAACACGCCAATGTCACTTCCGCTAATGCGATCCGGCAGAGCAACCGCTTGCTTTGGTCATGCTTTTCAAGCTTCTTTACCAATGCTGGAAATTCTCCATATCTTCCATCTTCTCGTGCACTTTCCAGCTTCTCCAAGTACAAGCTGCCTTTTTCATTCTTCTCCTCGGCCATCAAAAGCCGTCTGATCGTCGAGACATTCCGAGACTTCCAATCACGTGGTTTGGTGAACCCACTTTTTACATTAAGAGAGATGCCAGGACGACAAAATCCTAATAAGGCCAAGGCGAAGCTGAGCAGGTCTAGAAAAGGTATTGCAAAGGCCAAAAAAAGGTTGAATGCAAAGACCGAAACTCAAATTGGTATCACAAGGAAGGGGGTACTATCGAAAAAAAAGGCCCGGAAAGTAGCTCGGAAGGAGAATTACGCACAGAAGAGGCTCGAGGAAGCTCAAATGGAGGACCCAATCGAGAACGTGCAACCAAATGTGGATGTTATGGAAATGGAAAGATAATACAGGCAAGTGCTAAACTCCAAAGTGATCTAAATTACACATCCTCATTGACAAAAAACGCCAAGAACCTCCTCCGCTTCTCCCTTTGCTTCTCCAGATCGCCAAACACCTTCTCAAAGCCCCGAGGGGGTCGCAAAATAAGAGTACTGAACACCAATAGCAGAGATACTAGTCTGTTCGGATGCTGATTGGTGAAATCTTTAAGGAAGGAAACGATGTACAGTAGCGAATTCGTGTTGACTCTAGGAAGCTTATCGAGAATTGAAATTGCTGAATCTCGGTCTTCCACCTTCAAACTCTTTTCATATAATGCAAAAGGAATTACCGGGTCGGCTAGTGATCCTAAAAAAGAAAGCAACACATCTGCTACAGCATAAGCAACTCGACTTAAATGTAAAGCCAACTCTGTACCGTCAGAGCCACCGGTAGATGTTGTCACCACCCCTTCAATAATATTCAAGTCTTTTCCATCATCTAGGTACGCGCGAATAAATCGCATTATATCGGAATTTCCTCTTACACTAAACAAATCCTCGTATTTTGTTGCGTGGCCGTGTAAATAATCAACCAGGTGCCAAAGTTCTAACGGCACGCTCCACCCAGCTTCTTGGGGTTTTGTGATATTTTTCCGGACGCCGCTATCAACTGTCGATAGGAAATCTAGTGTTTGTCCGAAACATGTGACATTGAAAGTCCCAGCAAGTGATACATAGTGACTATTACCATCTTCAATTTGAAATTCTAGAATCTCGTTTATTGCATCATTCTGAGAGTTAAGAGCAGTTACAGAGTTGTTATCCACAACGACAGCTACTTGTGCTCTAATGCCCTGTCCAGGTTTGAGCTCTCCACGACATGGCTGCACCCAAAGCCATTGCTTCATGCCTAAAGATGCTGTTTTTACCACGAACTTCACATTGACGTGGCCGGTATTGATTAGTTCCACCACTTCTACATACGATTGCAGGTATTCTATAGAACCGAAAACGATCTTGTCGCGATCGATAGATGCTCGAGGTTTGCATTCCATTTCGTACTGCTCTAGTTCTTTTATCAAGGACTTTTGCGCCGCTTTTTCCTTTCCCTTGTCTACCGACAATACTTCCAGAGAGAAGTCGGCCAACACAGGTTTGTGGTCGGATATGCAAAGATCTACCAAGCTGTCATACCTTACACAGTTTAGAGCAAGGTCTGTTTTCCACAAGATTCGATCACACCAGCTTGGGACACGATTGGCCTCACTAGTGTCATATTGCGTAGTTCCTACAACATATTTAAACGACGGTGTGAAATTAATCGGTGCTTCATGAAAGTCGGTAAACGCCCTTCCTGCATGTTGTTCGTGCTTCAACTGATCAAATCTAAGCATTTCGTCAAATGACTTCGTCTCAAGCTTTGTCCTTATTTCCTCGTGTGTGAGGTCTAAACGATAATTGAGATCTCCCATCCAAATTAAGTGATCGCTGTCCCAAATTGTTGTCTTATCGGGGAAAACAAGTCTTCGAGAAAGTTCTGTAAAATCTGAATTGCGGCGCTCAACATTTGGATGCCTTGCTGCGAGATGCGAATCCACAAGAGTAATTTTACTATCGTATAATTGGAAAGAAATAGATACGCCGCCTTTATTTCCCATGAGCCCCATAATGCCACAACCACAATATGTGCTCTTGATGTCATGTATTATTGGGGAAATTGATTTATGCGCATAAACAAATAGCATCATTCCTACAAGATGATGACTAGCGACTTTATCATAATAGTCTTCCAACTTTGCAAAAATAGCATCGTGCCAGGAATGAAGTTTTGTTTCATTCGTCACGAGAAAGGAATCTGCAGAAAGGTCAGCTTCCTGTAGGCCTATAGCTAAAATCTCCGCCTCTGTGTTAACCATATCACCAATCTCCGCTAATGGAGGTTTTCCATTCACGTTCCAAGTGCAGGCTCTTAGTTTTATACTGGTACTTTCAGAGTATGTTCTTCGTCTTGATCGCAGCTCTCTATCGACCCATGTCTTCCGTTTTGGGGAGGCATCCACTATTGGAGAAATTGTGAAAGTACGACCCGGACTTTTCGCATGTACTTTGGGACTGACTTCAAACACTACAGCTGGCCTGTAGAAGTATGCCCACGGGTGGGACGAAGATTCCAGGTAACTGTCTCTTTCTGTAGCTGCAAGAGCGGCCTTTTTGACCTCCTCAATCCACCCATGGACAGCATCCAGCGTTGAAACGTAAGAGATGCCTCCTACCTCTAACAAGCATGTACCATCGTTCAGTTGTGAAAGCTTTTGCTGTATTCCAGAAGAGACGAGAACAATGCGAGTAATGGCCGGTACACAATTCTCAATCTCAACTATCGCAGTCTCATGCTCGTGACTTACAAGCCCAATTGACCTCTCTTTCCCCTCCAACAAGTACCGAAGACTTTCTTCTGGTCGAAGCAGGGAAGCTACCGCCTCGATCATGTCCACATGCATGATCACGGGGTAAGCGACCACTAATCTTGTCTAATGAATTTTAATGTACAGTAGCTGGTAAGCCCATCTTACCTAGAGGGAATGTGCTTGCAGTCCCTGAGGATGCATAAGGCTCCATCTTTCCTTTCTCGATTACAAGCCCGCCAAGAGCCTTTAGTCCGTTTTGCGGGGAAAGACCCCATATTTGGTTCCGCAGCTTCTCGTCCAGGTTTTCTTCAAATACCACTTGCTTTAATTCGAAGAATACTAGAGCTGAGAGGAGGGCATCTGATCCCGCTTGGTGTTGCTGACCAATACGAGCAATTTGCATTTCGTCTGCTAGTTCCTGTAGGCCACCTTTGAATATCATGCGTTTTGATTTTACGAGCAATTTGATATCCCATAAGATGGGAAAGTAAAGGTTGAGGAGCGCAAAGAAATCTTTCTCTTCAGGTGGAAGCGGTGATACAGTCATGATCTTCAACAGATAAGCAAAATCGTAGCCGGAGTGGAACGTTATCCACTGCACACCTTTTTCCAGTACGAATCCGGATGAAATGAGTACTTCGCCGAACTCTCGTGGATCTATGCCATATTTTTCATGGCGTTCAAAATCCAGACCACTCTTCTTCAAAAGCTCAATAGATTCTGCAGCATACGTGTCCTCATTAAGATTGAATTGAAAATTAAACTGCCAAGTAGAAGCACCGTCCGGCAGCCGTCCATCTGAAGTGCTAAATGTCAGACCCAGCTGAATGATTTTGAGCAAGTCAACATTGCATCGCATGGTCTGATAGTGGTAGTCTGAGCTCGTTTTAAATTGACCGATCGGGCGAGCAACGACTCCAGGAAACTCTGTGTCCATAGCAATACACGGATACTCGTCTACTAATATGCGCAGCTTCTTCATTTCGATTTCGAGATTCCCCTTCCAGACCTCCCTTATTGACGAGTGGAGAGTCATTAAGATCACCACCTATGGGCTCCAGCCCAGAGTAGATGCTGTTGTATTTAACCTTCGAATTGAACCTTCGAAGAAAAGGGTCGCGCCTTTAAAGAAAGCGGTTTCACTTCATCTTACGTCCTCATGGTTGTGCGCATGTGGGCACACAATTTCTGACAAGCGAAAACACCCGCCTAGCCACCATCTTCACACGATCGTGAATTATTCCGGAGCGAGGAGGACGGAGAGCATTCGAAAGCAGTAGAAAGTGCCCACAGCGGACTCGCTGACGTTTTATCAATGGCGCAGTTGAAAGACCCGTGGGCGAGACGGGAAGCTTGGAGATTCGAAGGGCCATTCACCAGAAGAGCAAGATTTTCCCGCATGTTCCCAGGACTTGGCTGGGCCACTGGGATATTTGCAATATATCTCGTATATGACTCAATGAGCTCCAGTGAGCAGCATTCTGCCTCGAAAGCCGAACACTAACGTATTGTTTTACATGCCTTATAGGCGGCCCACTGAACCACATGATGGTGGACTTGGCGCTACCGGTAAAATAAAGCATACTATCCTGTATATAAAACGTGATTTTATTCATGAGACATGCGTGTAATGCTATGGTATGAGTAGGAAGTGGAAACGCACCACATGACATGAACTACGACCATCTTGTCGGGCTTCCAAAAAGCTTCGGCAAGGAGGCAAAATCCAATGATATCACCGAGGAATTTTCCCGAACTAAACGGGCATTTGTAAAGAAAGAAGAAGGAGCGAGCAACGAGGCAACATCTGATAGTGACTCGTCAGACGAAGATTCATTTCCCATCTCACATGAGGTGAAATTGAAACAGCACACCAAAGCTGTGTCGACTGTTGCATTTGACAGGAGTGGCAACAGATTTGTTTCCGGCTCTTATGATCACTCTGTCAAATATTGGGATTTCAATGGATTGAGTGATCGTTCTCACTTTCGAGAAATCGAGCCGTTTGAACACCATCACATCCATCATTTGGAGTATGGGTCCAATGACACGGTACTTATCATTCCAGCCGGGGCACAAGCCAAAATATGTGATCGAGAGGGATCAGAGGTGTATGAGACGAGACTAGGCGACATGTATCTTGTGAATCTCAAAAATACATCGGGACACGCAGCTGAGATTACGTGTGGTAGTTGGATACCAGGTAGGAAGGAAGAATTTTACACTGCAGGCGCAGATGGAACTTTGCGAATATGGGACATCAATAAGAGACAGAGACAGAAAGAGCTTTTCATTTACAAGAGCAAGGCGGGTGCCTCAAAAGTAAGATTAACAGCCTGTTCTACTAGCCCAGATGGTGGAGTGATTTCTGTGTCGGCAATTGATGGTAGTATCGCTCTCTTTGGGACCAAAGGACCATTCAATAGGCCTGTCGGTATGGTTCAAAACGCCTATGAACAAAATAGCATAACGACTGGCCTAGTATTTGCTCAAGACTCTACAACAATCGTTAGTCGCAATGCAGCCGGCACTGTCCATCTATGGGACACCAGACAGCTCTCTAAACCTCAGCTTTCACGGAATGGGCTGGTCGCAAATCACGCCGAAAGTACACTTACATGCTCTCCCGATGGTCGTTTTATTCTTGCTCCTACAGAAGACGGGCATTTACATTTCTTGGACCGAACTGATTTGTCGAGTTCATCCGACACTAAACTCTCCAACGATCCTTTGATATGTGCAGAATGGCATGAAAAACTCGGCCAGATACTGTGTGGGGCGGCTGATGGAAGTATTCATATTCTGTATTCACCAGAGTTATCCCATCGAGGAATAATCGATGTCCTACAGCGGAAAAAGAAAGCGTTGAACATCGATGATATTGCAACTCAAACAACAAATACTAACCCGGTAGATCCTGAGTTTATGACTAATAGTGGTGCCGTATCTCAAAAGTATTGGACAACGCAGAAGAATTTGGATCGCAAAGACCCTGTAAAATCTCGAAAGCCCGACCAAGAAAAGAGCATCCGCGGACCAGACCTGGCCAAGGTTGGTGACCCTGAAATCCTGAGGATGGTCCGCAATCAGGATCCTCGCGAGCAGGTATTGCAATATGCCGAAGTAGCTAAAAGTGACCCTTTGTTCACTTCTGCTTACCAAGCAACGCAACCAGAGGTAATATTTTCCGAGGAGGTTGAAGAAATCGACAACAATCAGGGGCAACGAAAACGAAAGTTTGACAAATTGGAGCCATTCAAGTAAAAACTGGCAAGTAATCCCAACGCTTTGAAGTTCTGCTGGTGGTGGCCAACGTCACACGGGAAGCGACCGCCATCACCATGTTACACGCTCAGACATGCCCTAAGTACTGCGATGAGACTGAGTCAGCGGACATTAACAAGAATTTGCTTAATTCTCGTATTGGTTCTGCCTGACCTTGTCAAGTAAGAATTCTCGGATTGATTTTAGAAGCATGGTCGACCTTGTCAAGTCATGAGAAGACTGCGAGTACCTGCGCGAGTTGTGGGAGAGCAAGCGCGATCCTCTCTGGCTGGAGTCCACCGACTTCCGTGACCAGGTCGTGCGAATTGTGTAGTTTCGTATTCATCGCATTCTTCATTGCTCTGTCTCTCTCTCAGTCTCATTCGTCTCATCCCTGATTTTGGTGGCGAGCTTTCGTGGTTCAGGCACATGCTTGACCCTTTGCAAATCTTTTCGAAGGAATTATTATTCAACGACAGCAACTCCCTGCTGAAGGATTTATACAAAGACAATGGTGTCTGCGTCCAAGGCCAAGAGGCAAGCCAAACGAGTTGCTGAAGGCAAGCCTGCAAATTCCAAGGCTAGCAGTGTGAACGGAAGTGCACCCGGGACCCCCCCTAATGGTCTTGTCGACCAGGTCAAGAAGCTTGAATTACAAACGGATGAAAAGGGCATTTCCGACAGAGTGGTTACGGGTGTCCTCGACAGTCTGGCTACTTCTAGAGACACCAAAATTTCCTCTTTCTCTCTGACATTTCATGGAAAGGTTCTCGTGTCTGACTCTGTGATTGAGCTCAATCACGGTAGAAGATATGGGCTTCTTGGAGAGAATGGCTGTGGTAAATCAACATTTCTCAAATGTCTTTTTGCTAGAGAATTACCCATTCCTGAACAGATCGATGTTTATCTGCTTAATCAACCTGCTGATGCCACAAGCCTCACAGCAGTCGAATATGTGGTGCGCGAAGCAGAGAATGAACTGAAGAGGCTTGAAAGATTGAGTGAAGAAGTTCTGGAGAAAGACGGCGCTGACGCTGATATTCTGCAAGAACTCTACGAGCGGATTGAGGACATGGATCCTTCTACTTTCGAGACTCGAGCCAGTCAAATCCTCACAGGTCTTGGTTTCAACGCGAAGACAATGAAGAAATATACCAAAGATATGTCAGGTGGCTGGAGAATGCGTGTCGCTCTCTCCAAAGCTCTTTTCATAAAACCATCTTTGCTACTTCTCGACGATCCAACGGCACATCTCGATCTTGAAGCATGTGTGTGGCTGGAGGATTTTCTTTCAAAGTGGGATCGTACCTTGGTGATCGTATCGCATTCTCAAGATTTCCTGAACGGTGTCTGTACCAACATGATTGATATGAGAATGCAAAAGCTTTTGTACTATGGAGGAAACTACGACGCATACGTCAAAACGCGGTCGGAACAGGAGATTAATCAGACGAAAAGCTATCAAAAACAGCAAGAAGAAATTACACATATTAAGAAGTTCATTGCCTCTGCTGGTACTTATGCCAACTTGGTGAGGCAAGCCAAATCGCGACAAAAGATTCTCGACAAAATGGAAGCTGACGGTTTGATACCGGCCATTGTACCGGACCGAGTCTTCTCGTTTCGTTTTGCGGAAGTTGAAAAATTGCCTCCCCCAGTTCTCAGTTTTGATGAAGTTACGTTTGGTTACGAGGGTGCAGATACATTGTACAGTGATCTCGACCTCGGTGTGGATATGGACTCACGAGTTGCCCTTGTAGGCCCAAATGGTGTTGGGAAGTCGACTCTTCTTAAACTAATGACTGGTCAGAACATGCCGATAGGTGGACGTGTCTCTAGACATACTCATTTAAAAATGGGTGTTTATTCACAACATTCAGCGGAACAATTAGATTTGACGAAATCAGCCCTTGAATTCGTTCGCGACAAATACCCCTCAGTGTCACAGGACTATCAATACTGGCGACAGCAGCTTGGGAAGTATGGTTTGTCAGGTGAAGCTCAGCTTGCGCAGATGGCAACCCTGTCCGAAGGCCAAAAGTCAAGGATCGTATTTGCCCTACTAGCCATTGATCAGCCAAATATGTTGCTGCTTGACGAACCTACCAACGGCCTTGATATTCCAACAATCGACTCATTGGCGAGCGCTATTAATGCATTCGAGGGGGGCGTGGTGGTTGTGTCACATGACTTTCGACTCCTCGACAAAATTGCAAACGACATTTTAGTATGTGAGCATAAAGGGGTCACACGATGGGAGGGAGACATTCTGGGTTACAAGAAGCATCTGAGGAAGATGATGCAAGCAAAAGGCATAGTGGCCTAGTGCTTTGTTCTACTCTCACGCGCGGGATGAATAAGATGAAGCGCACGAACAAAATAGACTGCCAATTTAGAGATTCTACACCGCATAGAAATGGGAGAGGCTTGGTAACCGGAAGTTATAAACAGTCATACGCAGGCACGTGGATAAATAATAGATTACATGAATTAAAAATGATCTTCTACACCATCGTCGTGAATATATAATTATTAATAAGAAGTAAAAAGTGAGTCGTTTGACCAACAGACTCTTCTCTGCTTTAGAAAACCAATGCTCTGTATATTCGAATGTGTCTTCTTCGAAGTACTGCTTTCACACACACAATCTGGCAGGTAACGCCACGTATCCGGGCAAGAGTTAACGCATGCAGTTCCTGCAACGTTCAACACCTGACCTTGCAATTAGCTGGAGGCCCTGTTGCGGAGCAGCAGCTTTGGTCGTTGCAGCAGCAGTCGTAGTGGCAACAATTGTAGTGGCGGCAGGGTTACCTACGCACAAGCCAGTCCGACCACATTCAGCACTAATCCTTGTGCAGCACAGTTGGTAGCAGATGGAGCGGTTGACGTAGCGGCGGCGGTTGTTTGTGCTACTGTAGAAAAAGTGGTGGCAGTAGTTGTGGTAGCGGCAGCAACACACGCAATTCACCCAAAACGAGTACCACTCCCTGTGCAATGCAACTTGATGCCGATGGAGCCATTGAAGATGTTGTGGCGGTGGTGGTGGCTGCTGAAGAGGAAGCAGCGCTAGTAATTGAGCTAGTGGAGGCAGCTACACACGCTGTTCCCGCAGCATTAAGTACTAGTCCTTGCGCTATGCAAATACCTACAGTCGGGGAAGATGAAGAAGTAGCTGCTGCGGCAGTTGTTGTGGTCGAAGAAGATGCAGATGCAATGCTCGTTGAGCCAATAGCAACACAAGCAAGGCCCGCAACATCTAGAGTGAGGCCTTGAGCTGCACATGAAGCTTTCGTGGTTGTTGTTCTGATATTTCCAGTACCGGCAGCTACACAAACCAAACCAGCGGCACCAATGACTAGGCCTTGTGACATACAAGAAACAACAGTAGGTGCACTAGTGCTGCCAGTTCCGACACTCTTACAACTTCCAAACGCGACTAGGGTGAGGCCTGGCCTTGTACTTCACACGACGTTTGCGTATTGAACCCATTTCTCGCAACACACGCCAAGTCATTGGCATCCAAGACGAGTCCTTGAGATGCACAAGACACATTGGTAGACACAGTTATAACCCATTGTCCAGCTGTGACACAAGCTCCCGCCGCACAGAGCGCCAGACCTCGAGCTTCACAAGATGCTTAAGTGGGAGGAGTGGAAAGTCCAGCAGTAACACATGCACCCGCCGCATCAAGTGTAAGCCCCTTGTGCTTCCACACGACACTTCGGTATAACCTCCAGATCCCACAGCCACGCAAGTAAGACCCACCTGCACTTGATGTGAGACCTTGTGCTTGACACATCGCTTGAGATGGAGGAGTACTGCTTGTCGTGCATGATGCCGCAACTGAAGTGGTAGGATTCGGTGTCATAGATATGCTTCCTTGTGGCCCACTGCTGCTCGTCGTGGCAGGAGGACTCGCCTTCGTAGCTGAATTCCTTGATACTTATTTATTACTTCTGCGATACCGGTCGTTGTAGTGGTCGTAGCAGCAATACGTGGGTGTTCTTTGAGCGCCGCTAGTCGGCCGCGAGACCCATGTAACGACACTCCCGTTTGGGATCGGTCGTCGTGACAACAGCCCCGCCATTCGCAGCAGATCCGCCGGTGCCATTTGGTTCCGCCCCGGGAGCGCCATTAGCACGGACGATGCAACCGGTCGGAGAAGTGATTGTGTTTGTAGTAGGCGAAGCTACTTGAGGGTATTGTACTGTGGGTCCAGCGTTCGTTGGTAGAGGAGGCTGGCCTGGGAAGCCAGGAAACCCGGGAAATCCTTGGCTGTTGCGTCCGACCACAATCGGTTGGCCTGCACTGTTGCTTCCGACATTCAATGGCCCTGGGCCCACTGCGCTACCGATACGGATGTTGACGTTGTCGATGGCAGTATCATTGAACCAGTCCCCAGGTCTATAACGACAACAGCACCAGATCTACAGCGACAACAGCACCATTCTCCACAACAATCCCATCCGAACCCGGCACGGAAAAGACGTTGTAACACTTGAATACAATATTGCTGTACACTTGGATGCGAGAGTTGAATGACTTCTCCTCAGGAGCCTCCTGGGTTTGAGTACAGGACGACAACTTTGCTGCAAAATCGTTGCCTCCTGTGGCCGGCACCAGGACGTTGCTCTGGGAGGAATTGAATAAATAAGGAGCTTCGCCAGAGAAATCCCCGATGGGCACCACAATGTTGCTTCGATTGTTACGAACTGAAGTGTTACCAAAATCAATACCCAACGCTTGATTTTGAGATGCATTGAAGACGATTCCTCCGGTTTATGTGTTCATTGGAAAAGTATCGTAAGATAACCTTCATAAAAGCAGATTTCAAGGGGTTGGTTCCATGCTCTGGTTGAAATTGAGTTAAATTACAAGTAGATTGTGTTGCCCGTAGGGGCGAAGACGCACCGATTGCTAACAAAGTGGTAAAAACCAGCGGTGCTCGAGTCATAGCAGTCAATCAGCATGTTTGAAGGAATCGATCGTAACCTCTAGAGAAGGGGAAAGGTTCACCGGCGATTAATTTACGAGATCTAGATAATCCCATCATCTTGACACCACTTCGGACGCAAGTGCGATACCTATTGCGGCGAGTAAGCATTAACTTCTGTCATCTCAATTCACCATAATGGGGAAATATATGCATAATTTGCCCAGTTTCGTCTTCATTCGGGTAATGCCGATTTCGGAGGTAAAATTCGTGGCCCTATGCTCATTAAATAGGTGGGGATTCGATATTCAGACGAAATCCAAACAGTGATATTTATTGCCCTTCTGGCTTTGGCATAGTAATGGCGACAAGCGACTAGCGCTTGGAACTGCGAGTTGGAGATTAACCAAGACTAGGCATGTGCAGCATAGAAATGAAAGGTCATTAAAAATTACAATTAATCCACAGCCTGAAATACTAATTCTCGCAAAGCCCGAATGTCCAGCGCTACGCATGCACCAAGCACAGTCTTACTGGTTCCTTTGGGTTACACACAGAGCCCGGCAGCACTAAGTGTTAAGCCTTGAGCTTGACACGACGCTGCAGTATTTGCTCCGTTGGCTGCAGTGACACAGTTACCAGCAGCGTTCAGGACCAGGCCTTGAGCTTGACACGATGCTGCAGTGTTTGCTCCATTCGCTGCAGACACGCAGAGCCCGGCAGCATTAAGGACCAGGCCTTGAGCTTGACACGATGCTGCAGTGTTTGCTCCATTCGCTGCAGACACGCAGAG
>JAABUZ0100006767.1_pt1 | contig 14168 bp, 13 predicted proteins | sample 5562091 | NCBI WGS metagenome assembly JAABUZ01 (sample SAMN12813069, study PRJNA571459) | rock metagenome | isolation source: Antarctica rocks | place: Antarctica: Victoria Land, Linnaeus Terrace sud | collected 2015-12-21 | reverse complement strand
CTCCCCACCCTGAACGAAGCGGCCACCATCCGGGATGTCGTGTCGGTGCTGAAGTCCACGCTGATGCAGCGCCACCCGCTGCTGGACGAGATCGTCGTCATCGACTCCGGCTCGGAGGACGGGACCATCGACATCGCCCGTTCCCTGGGGGTGCCGGTGTACCAGCATCCCCAGATCCTCTCGGAGTTGGGCACCTTCCGCGGCAAGGGCGAGGCCTTGTGGAAGAGCCTGCACCAGGTGAGGGGGGACATCGTCGCCTGGTGCGACACGGACATCTCCAACATTCAGCCGCAGTTCGTCTACGGCACTGTCGGGCCCCTGCTGACCGATCGACGCATCGGTTTCGTGAAGGGTTTCTACCGCCGCCCGCTCGAGTTCGGAGGCGAGCTGCATACCGCTGGCGGTGGCCGCGTGACCGAGCTTGCGGCTCGGCCGCTGCTCAACCTGTTCTACCCCGAGCTCTCGGGCTTGGTTCAGCCGCTCTCGGGTGAGTACGCCGGCCGCCGTGAGCTCCTGGAGCGGATGCCCTTCTTCACCGGCTACGGGGTGGAGATCGGGCACCTGATCGATCTGCTGGAGAACTTTGGCCTCAACACGATCGCGCAGACGGACCTGGGCGTTCGCATCCATCGCAACCAGGACCTGCTGGACCTCTCCAAGATGGCCTTCGCCATAATGCAGGTGGCGCTGAAGCGACTCGGGGACCGCCACCGGATGCATCTGGTGGAAGCGGTCAACCGCTCGATGAAGCTGATTCACTACGCGAACGGACCATTCTTCCTAGAGGTCGTCGAGATCGCGGACCACGAACGGCCGCCTATGGCGTCCATTCCTGAGTACGTGCACAGCCGCGACTTCCACGGCTCGCACGCCGCCGCACTGCCCGACCAGGCGACCGTGGCCAGATGAAACGGGCAAGGCAGGCATCCTCTTCCGAAATCCCACCCAGCGTGGGCCTCGCTGCAGGTAAGGGCTAAAGCAGGTTGGTGAATCGAAGGAAGCCCCTGCCGCCTTGGAGCTCCCTATCGGCCTGATTAGGAAGAAGGCGCTCCCAGGTCCTAGACGATGATTAGCTCTTCCTGGCGCATCGGGCCGCCGTCGCGCTCGGCGCGAAAGGTGTTCTGGTCAGCGCAGCGGCCCCGCACGCAGCTGACGATCAGGTAGGAGGTGCCAGCCCACGAGCGCTGGGCATCGGTCCGCGACGCCTGGGCGGGGTGATCGGGATGGCTGTGGTAGTAGCCCAGAACGTCGAGGCCATGCTCATCGCACTCCTTCTGCGCCCGGATGTACTCGATCGGGTCAAGCTCGTAACGATCGCGAGCGCGGTCGACCACCGTATTCCGGATCGGACGCGTCTGCGAGACGAGCGCAGAACCCTTGGCGGCGATCATCAGGCCGCAGATCTCGCGTGGATAACCGGCTTCAGCGTGCCGGCGGATCTGGTCGAGCGCGGCCCCGGCGATCTTCATCGGCGGTAGAGGCCGGTCGAGAGGTAGCGATCGCCGGAGTCGGGCAGGACAGTCACGACGACGCCATCCTCCAGTTCCTCGAGCAACTGCTCCACCGCCCAGAGAGCGGCTCCGCACGAGTGGCCGGCCAGGATGCCCTCCTCCAGCGCAAGACGCTGCGCCAGCGCATAGGAGGGCTCGGTCGGTGCGCCCCAGAGGTGATCCGCGAGGCTCGGATCCCAGATGCCGGGCACGATCGAGCTGGGTAGGTGCTTCAAGCCCTCCAGACCGTGGAATGCGTCCTCCGGCTGCACGGCCACGGTGACGATGCCGGGGTTGTGTTCCCTCAGCCGGCGGGCGCTGCCCGTGAACGTGCCAGTGGTGCCGAGGGTAGCCACGAAGTGAGTGATCCGGCCGTCGGTCTGCGCCAGGATCTCCGCCGCGGTGCCCTGGTAGTGCGCCTGCGCGTTCGCCGGGTTGTTGTATTGGTCGGGGTAAAAGTAACGCTCGGGCTGGGCGGCGATCAGCTCGCGGCAGAGGCGGATCGCGCCGTCCGAGCCCTCCATGCCGTCGGAATAAACGATCTCGGCGCCGTAGGCCTGAACCAGCCGCTTGCGCTCCTCGCTCACGTTCGCGGGCATGACCAGCAGCACGCCGTAACCCCTGGCGGCTCCGTAGAGCGCGTAGGCGATGCCCGTGTTGCCCGAGGTCGAGTCGATGATGATCTTCTCGCGGGTCAGCGCGCCACTGCGTTCGCCGGCTTCGAGCATGGCGAGAGCCGCTCGATCCTTGACGGAACCGCCCGGATTGAACCACTCCGCCTTCGCGTACACCTCCACCCGGGGCCGGCTATCGGCGAACAACCGCAGCTGGAGAAGCGGCGTGTTGCCCACCAGGTCGGTCAACGTGTGCTTGTCAGGGGCGCGGACTGGCATATGTTCTCAACCTTGGGAATCCGCCAGCCAGCGCGACTGTTCCCTGTGGGCTGGCCGGCTGTCCGGGGCGGCTTCCGCGACCCACCAGGTGTCCCCTCCCGGAGCATCTCATCTAGTCGACCAGCCGGATGATCAATTCCCCGGCCAGGGCCAGCACGCCGCCGGCCGCGTAGCCGACAACGGAACGTCGGAGCACGGTTCCACCTTCAGCGACCAGGATGTTGAGCACGGCCTTGCCGACCAGAAGCCCCGTCCCAAGGAGCGCCAGGCTCGGGCTGCGCAGAATCAGGCCGGCGATGACCACCAAGCTGAACAGCAGCACCTCCAGCAGCTGCACCAGGGTGTAGACGTTCACCGAAGGAAGCCGTCTCAGCCGCTCAGCGCCTGCCGGAAGTCGGCCAGCACGTCCTCGGCGGCCTCGATGCCAGCTGAGACGCGTACCGTGCCCGGCCCGATGCCGCGGCTCAGCTGCTCGGAGACCAAGAGCGAGCGGTGGGACGCGAGCGTCGGATAGGAGATCGTGGTCTCCACGCCGCCGAAGCTCGCCGCGAACCGCACCACCCGAAGAAGCCGCAGCATCGCCTGCACGGCCGGTCGGCCGCCGGCCACGTCAAAGGCGAACATGCCGCCGGTTCCGCCCGGAAGCAATCGTGCGCTGAGCTGCCGTCCCGGAGAGCCTGGCAAAGCGGGATGCCAGACTCGCTCCACCGCCGGGAGCTGCACCAGGCCCTCCGCCAGGCGCAGGGCATTTGCGCTCTGGCGGGGCACACGCAGGGCCAGGGTGCGCACACCCCGCAGAGCCAGCCAGGCCTCGAACGGCCCCAGAGAGCCGCCGGTGCGGATGACGCGCTGCCGCACCGAACCGATCCGCTCATGGTCGGCGCAGACCACGCCCGCGATCAGATCGGAATGGCCGGCCAGATACTTGCTCACGCTGTGCACAACCACGGACGCGCCCCAGTCCAAGGGCCGGCAGAGCAGCGGCGTCGCGTAGGTGTTATCGACCACCACGGGGACCCCCTGGGGACTCGCCAGCGCGCAGATGCGCTCGAGGTCGTTCAGGCGCGCCAAGGGGTTGCAGATGGTCTCGCAGACAAGCAGGCCGGCGCCCGACAATGCCGCCTTAAGCGCCCCCTCGTCGGCCAGATCGACCTCCCGGATCTCATAACCCAGCGGCGCCAAGTCCGCGCTGAGCAGCGCCAGGCTGACGCCGTAACCGTCGCGGTCGACGACTATGGGCCGGGGCGTGCCCGTAAGTGCCAGCACTGTGCAGAAGATCGCCGCCATGCCGGAAGCGGTGGCGACGGCGGCTTCGGCGCCCTCCAGTTCCGCGATCGCCGCTTCGAGGGTGGCCACATTCTCGTTGGAGTTGCGGCCGTAGAGGTGGCCCGGCCGGCGTCCGGCGGCGACGTCGTCGTAATCGTCCAGGCTGTCGAAAACCTGAACGGAGGCCTGAACCAGTGGCGGCGCCAATGCCTCACCCGATGCCGGGCGGCGACCCGCGTGAACCACCCGGGTTTCGTCCCTCACTGTTTGCCCGCCTTCAGCGGACGGTGCGAAGCCGGCTCCGGCCCGCGTAGCGCGCCGATTCGCCCAGCTCCGCCTCTATCTCAAGGAGCCGGTTGTACTTGGAAACCCGCTCTGAACGTGCCGGTGCCCCGGTCTTGATCATGCCCACTCCGGTGGCCACCGCCAGATCGGCGATCGTAGTGTCCTCTGTCTCGCCAGACCGATGCGATATGACGGCGCTGTAACCTGCCGAACGCGCGAGTTCGATCGCGCCCAGCGTCTCGGTCAGCGTGCCGATCTGGTTGACCTTGACCAGGATCGAGTTCGCCACCCCCGCCTCGATGCCGCGCGCGAGGCGCTCGGCATTCGTGACGAAGAGATCGTCACCGACCAGCTGCACCCGGTCCCCGAGGCGCTGGCTGAGCAGCGCCCAACCGTCCCAGTCGTCCTCGGCCATGCCGTCCTCGAGAGAGACGATCGGATAGCGCCCCAGCCAGTCCTCATAAAGCTGGACCAATTCCTCGGCGTCGAGTTCGCGGTTCTCGGCCCGCAGATGGTAGCGACCGTCCGCGTACAGTTCGGTGGCCGCCACGTCCAGCGCGATGGCCACATCGGTGCCCGGCCGGTAACCGGCCGCACCGATGGCTTCGACCAGAACCTTGAGCGCGTCCTCGTGCGATTCCAGCTCCGGCGCGAAGCCCCCCTCGTCGCCCACCCCCGTGGTGAGATGGCGCGTGCCGAGCACCTTCTTGAGCGAGTGATACACCTCGGCCACCAAGCGCAGTGCTTCGCCGAAGGTGGGAGCACCGATCGGGCAGATCATGAACTCCTGGAAGTCGACGTTGTTGTCCGCGTGAGCGCCACCATTCAGAACGTTGGCCAGTGGCAGCGGCAGCACGGATGCCTGAGTGCCTCCGAGATACCTGTAGAGCGGCATCTCCGCGACCTGAGCCGCCGCGTAGGCCGCGGCCAGAGAAACCCCCAGAATGGCGTTCGCGCCGAGCCTGCCCTTGCTGGCGCTTCCGTCCAGGTCCAAGAGGCGCCGGTCGAGCACCGCCTGCTGCATGACGTCGAGTCCCTGCACCGCCTCGGCGATCTCCCCCTCGACGTTGGCGATGGCGCCGAGGACACCCTTGCCGGCGAAGCGCTTCGGGTCGCCGTCGCGGAGCTCGACCGCCTCATGTGCGCCCGTCGAAGCGCCGGAGGGCACGGAGGCGGTGCCGGTTCCGTACTGGGTATGAACGCTGACGCTGAGGGTCGGATTGCCGCGCGAGTCGAGGATCTCGAGCGCGCTCAGACCTTCGATGGGAACCATACGGCCAGAAGTCTAGGGCTCTGGCCGGTCAGGACTCTGGACAGAGCGCTGGGGCCGGGCGCTCAGCCGCCGGGGTTGACGGAGAAGCCGTAGTCCAGCAGTCGTTCGGAGTCGTCGACGATCACGTTCGAGTGCATGACCACGGCCAGCAGCCGTCGATTTCCGCGCGTCGCCGTGGCGACGATGCAGGGGCCGGCATCGTCGGTGTTGCCGGTTTTCATCCCGTTTGCGCCCGCATAGGTTGTGAGGAAGCGATGCAACCAGTTGTTGGCATCGAAGGCGGGATGACCGGCGTTCGCCGGCAGGTGCATCACCGGGGTGCTGGCGATCTGGACCAGGTCGGGGTAGTGGTCCTCGATGGCCATGGCGGCCAGGGCCAGGTCATAGGCGCTGCTCCGCATGCCAGGCGCGTCCAGCCCGACCGGTGTGGTGAAGTGGCTGTTCTTCATGCCGAGCTTGGCCGCCTTGGCGTTGATGGCGGCGATGAATTCGTCCCGCGGACCGAGCCCCGCGGCCAGCGTCTCCGCGGCGTCGTTGCCAGAGACGACGAAGAGGCCGGTCAGCAGTTCGCGCACCGTCAGAACCTGCCCCGCCTTGATGCCCATCAGCGTCGCGTCGGGCTCGATCGCCTTCTGGGCGTCCATGTCGGTCTGGGTCGTGACCGTCAACGTCTTCTCCAACGAACCGGACCGCTCAAATGCGACCATGCCGGTCAGCAGTTTCATCAGGCTGGCCGGCGCCTGCTGCGACTGGGCGTCGCGGAGCCAGAGGATCTGATGTGCGTCGATGTCAACCAGGATCCCGGCCTGACCGTGGAAATCAATCTTGACGTCGGGGTGCTGATCAGCCCAGTTGCTGGAGAGATCGAGACCTCCCGGCGGATTGGGCACGACGGTCGGCCGGGTCACCGGCGAGGTGAGCGCAGCCGCACTCGAGCTGGGAGCCGAGACGGCCCGAGCCACCGCCCGGCCGGAAGGTTGAGGATTGACGCTGCGGAACTCGTTGAAGATCGTGACCCCGGTCGCTACGAAGATCGCCAGCACCAGCAGGGTGAGCAGGGTCAGATCGCGACGGAAGCGACGCCTCCCCCGACCACGACGGCGGCCCGCACTGGAAGTGGGAACTGGATCAGGCGGTGACGTGGTGGCTGGATTCTAGTGGACTACCTCTCCACACGCCGGTCAGGCGCCTGCGCTGAGCCTCTCGATGACAGCGTCCCCCACCTGGCTGGTGCCGACGGCGCTGGGGTCGTTCCGTTCCCGCTTCATGTCATAGGTCAGCGAACGTCCTTCCGCGATCACGCCCGCGATAGCGGACTCCAGAGCGTCCCCCGCCTCGGCCTCTTGCAGATGGCGGAGGAGAAGGACGCCCGACAGCATGACAGCCATGGGATTCACCCTGTTGCGTCCGGTGTACTTGGGGGCGCTCCCGTGGCTTGCCTCGAAAACGGCGCCGTTGACGCCGATGTTCGCGCCGGGCGCCAGGCCCAGACCGCCGATCATGCCGGCGCCCAAATCCGAGATGATGTCGCCGTAGAGGTTGGGGCAACAGAGCACGTCGTACTCGGTGGGCCGCAGCACCAGCTGCATGCACATGTTGTCTACGATCCGATCCTCGAACTCTAGGTCCGGGTTGCGCTGGGCCACCAAGCGACCCACGGCCAGGAAGAGGCCGTCCGTGTGCTTCATGATGTTCGCCTTGTGGACCAGCGTCACTTTTCGCCGCTGGTACTGGCGCGCGTAGTCGAAGGCGAACTGTACGATCCGCTCGCTGCCAGAGAGGGAGAGCGGCTTTATCGATAGTCCGCTGTCGGGGCGGATCCGCTTCCCGCTCAGCTCGGAGATCTCGGCCAGCAGCTTCTCGCAATGCGGGGTGCCCTGCTGGAACTCGATGCCCGCGTAGATGTCCTCCGAGTTCTCGCGGATGATCACGAAGTCGAGGTCGTCACGCAGGTTGCGCGCCCCCTCGTAGGCCTTGATCGGCCTCACGCAGGCGTAGAGGTCCAGCTCCTGGCGGAGGGCGACATTGACGCTCCGGAAGCCTGTGCCAACCGGGGTGGTGATGGGTCCCTTCAGAGCCACCCCGTTACGGCGTATGGAGTCGAGCACGTGCTCGGGGAGGGGCGTGCCGTACTCGGCCATAACGTTCTCGCCCGCCTGCTGCACATCCCAATCGAACTCGACGCCCGTCGCTTCCAGCACCCGGGTGGTGGCGTCGCAGATCTCCGGACCGACACCATCGCCTGGAACGAGGGTTACCGAATGGCGTGCCACGAAAGCCTCCTACTTCTTGAAGTAGTCGGCGTTTATCTTGGTGAAGGAGACCCACTCCGCCGGCACCTCGTCCTCGGGAAAGATCGCATCGACCGGGCAGGGATCGACACAGGCCCCGCAGTCGATGCACTCGTCGGGGTCGATGAAGTACTGCTCCGCATCGTCATCCGTGTGGATGCAGTCGACCGGGCAGACCTCGACGCACGAGGCGTCCTTGACCGTGATGCAGGGTTGGGTGATTACGTAAGCCACAGGGCCGCCATTCTAAAGATTGAGCTGGCGCGCCCTCTCAGGGGCGGCCGGCATACGGGTCGGGCCGGTTCATCATGGCCATGGCGGCGCTCTCGAAGTACTCCAAGAACGACTCCCGGATATGGGGTGGGACATCCACCGACTCGACGGCTTTGGTCATGTGGCGCAGCCAGGCCTTCCGCTCGGCCTGGCCGATCGCAAAGGGAGCATGGCGCATCCGCAACCGGGGATGGCCGCGCTGTTCGCTGTACCAGGCGGGGCCGCCCCAGTACTGAATGAGGAAAAGCCGCAGGTGCTCAGCCGCTTGCCTGAACGCCTCCTCTTCGCCGTAGAGCGGTCGCAGCACCGGGTCGGTGGCGACCGCGGAATAGAACCGCTTGACGATCAGCGTGAAGGTACGCTCACCGCCCGCCTGCTCGTAGACCGTCGCCGCGGCGCCCCTCAGGACAGCGCCTCCTCAGGGTCCAGCTCCGGAATCTCGTCCGTGTAAGCCGAGGCCTGCATGTTGAACAGTTTGGCGTAGCGGCCGTTGAGCCTCATGAGCTTGGCGTGGGTGCCCTCTTCGACCAGGCGGCCGTGCTCCAGGAAGAGGATGCGGTCAGCCTGCCGGACCGTCGAAAAGCGGTGCGAGATGTAGAGCGCGCTGCGCCCTTCGCTGAGCTGGCGAAGCCGAGCGAATAGCTCGTACTCCGCCTGCGCGTCGAGCGCCGAGGTGGGCTCGTCGAGAACGAGGATGGGCACGTCCCGCATGAAGGCGCGGCCCAGTGCGACCTTCTGCCATTCCCCACCGGAGAGGTTGGCGCCGTCATCGAACCACTTGCCCAGGGGGGTGTCATAGCCATTCGGCAGCTCCTCCAGCAGCTTGTCGGCGCCCGCCTTGCGCGCCGACTGCTCGATCTTGGGCCTGTCCTCCAGTCCGGGCAGGTCGCCCAGTCCGATGTTCTCGGCTGCCGTTGCCTGGTAGGTCACATAGTCCTGGAACATGGCGCCGATCGTCTGCCGGAGCTCGTCCGGGTCGAGCTCACGGATGTCGATGCCGTCGAGCAGGATCCGGCCGCCCGATGGGTCGTAGAGGCGGCAGAGCAGCTTGATCAGCGTGGACTTGCCGGCGCCGTTGCGTCCGACCACGGCTAACGTCTCGCCCGGAGCGATGCGAAAGCTCAGGTCCGTCAGCGCCTGCTTGCCGGAGCCGGGATAGGCGAAGGAGACGTGCTCGAAGACGACCTCGCCCCTCACCGGGCGCGGCAGCGCCCTGGGCTGAACCGGCCGCTGGATAGTAGTCGGCGTCTCCAGCAGCCGGTACAGGTTGCTCAGGTAGAGGTTGTTCTCGTACATCGAGGAGAAGCCGCTCAGCAGGCCCTGGATGGAGGTCTGGACCGACGAGGCGGCCTGGGTGTAAAGGGTCAGGTCGCCCAGGGTCAGGCGTCCGGCCATCGCCTGGATGGCGACGTAGAGGTAGGTGGCGGAGCCGGCCAGGATAGAGAGCAAGCCCCAGAGGCTGCCGACCAGGTAGCGCGCCGTGACCAGCCTGCGCTGCCTGGCGTAGTAGCTGCTGGCCAGGAGCCGAAAGCGCTGCAGGAAGTACCCGCCTAGGCCGAAGAGCTTCACCTCCTTGGCGAAGGTGTCAGTCGTGACCAGACTCGTGAGGTAAACCATGCGGCGGCGAATCGGCGAAGCCCAGCGGGCCACGTTGTAGCCGCGCCAGCCGTAGCGGGTGTCGGAGACGAACTGCGGGATCGGCGAGATGAGGGCGACCAGGGCCAAGAGGGGGCTCAGCGCGACGAGCAGCGCCACCATCGTTGCGAAGGTGATGGCCGTCTGGATCAGGCCGAACGCGGTCGAGATCATCACTACCGGCCGCATTGCGGATTCCTGCTGCGCCTGGCGCAGCAGGTCGTAGGAGGCGGAGTCCTCGAAGAACTGGAGGTCCAGCTGGGCGGCGTGATCCATCACCATCGACTGGATCGTCAGCGACACCTTCTCCTGCAGGAGCTGCTGCGTGATGTTGCGGACGGTGCTCAGGATCGAGCTGAGGGCATAGATGACGAACTGGACCGCGGCAAGCTCGACGATAACCATGAGCGTCGTCGTCTCGGGCAGTTGGACGAAGCCAAGAGGGACGGCGTACTGGTCGGGCGAATGTAGAGCCCGCACCTGGATACCCTTGACCACCGCGTTGATTAGCAGCTTGGCCGTGTATGCGGTGGCGGCGGGGATCAAACCGCTGAACACCGTGGCCACACCCAGCCCCAGCGTCAGGGCCGGGCTTGCCTGCCAGACCAACCTCATCACCCGGGGCAAGGAGGCCAGGGTCCCGGCCGCTGCCTGGCGGGCACTTTGGAGGCGGCCGCGGAGATCCCGCCGCCCATTCTCGGGCTCGGGCTCCGGGATGTTGGCCGGCCCCGTGAGCCCGCTTTGCGGGGTCTTCACCCCCTTCCGCCGACCGCTAATCCACCAATGTGGGTCCACGCCGTCTTCTTACCCGTTTAGACGACGCGGGAATTCCCTTGCGAGCATTCGCGGAAGCGCCCGTCGTTGTTTTCGCTGTGCCGTCCACCGATGTCGACCGCGACCGCTGGCCGCCAGGGTGCTGGTGGCCGCGTAGGCCGGCGGCCCGGCCGCCGGCCTACCGATCTCGTACCCGTCACCTGGCGGCGGCTAGGACCCCGGGCTCTCGACGCAACCGTCTGATCGCCTGCCCGGCGACGACCCCCACCCACACGCAGTAGGCCACGACCTGGAGCCTGTTCGGCAGGCCGACCAGCGCTATGACCCCTGCCGGAAGCCGCGGCACCGTCGACGAGGCCGTGTTCACGACGCCACCGGCGTGGACGTACGTGGTGACCATGACGGCGAACGTCAGCACGAGCAGGGCGAGGCTGACCCAGGTCAGGTTGGCGGCCAGGAGCAGCGCCCGCCTCGCGGCCGACCACGGCCGGATCCGCCCCAGAGGCGCGCTGATCAGCACGACCGCGACGGGAAGACAGGGGATGCCGAGCGCTCCGGCCACGTCGTGAAGTGGGTTGTTGAGGTCGAATAGCGCTGCCCCGGCCTCGCCGACACCCGAGACGACGAGAAGGACCAGTCCGATCCTGCCCGCCCGCGTCTGCACTTGCGACCCGATCGCGACGGCCAGGGCCCAGCCGCTGACCGCCCAGCAGACGAACAGCAGAGACAGCACCCAGCCGTAGTGTCCGTTCGCGTACTCGCTCAGCATGCGCCACCGAGGGTCGTACTCAGGGCTGAGCACGTGCAGCGCGGCGAGCAGCAGTATGGTCGACGCCGCCCCGGCGAACGCGACGGATGCCGCGGCCAGTTGCGTCGCCGACATCGGCTTCACGATCTGTCTGTCGAGCATGTACCTCATGACATTTCTCCTCACTGCCGGCACCTCCTCAGGTGCCTCTCGTTGGAGACGTCGGCGTCAGCGGTCCGATCCGGACATCGCGCCCGGAGCTACTGATCCTTCGTGAGGCGAGCGACTCGGGAGTGCAGGTAGCGCTGTTGGGAGAGGTTGGTCGCCCGCCAGGCGGCCGCCAGGTAGGTGTCGCGCGCAGCGTCGCGATCGCCGGCCATCTCCAGCAGGTGCGCCCGGACCGCATGGAGGCGGTGGTCCTCGGCGATCCGCTCGTCGGCCTGGAGCTCGTGGAGAAGGTCGAGCCCGGCCTGGGGGCCTCGGGCCATGGCCACCGCGACGGCGTGGTTCAGCGCCACCACCGGGTTGTCGGAGATCCGCATCAGGAGCTCGTACAGGCCCATAATCTGCGGCCAGTCGGTCGCCTCGGCGCTCGGCGCCTCGTCGTGGATTGCGGCGATCGCGGCCTGCAGCTGGTAGGGGCCGACCGCTCCCCTGGGCAGTACGTCGGTGATCAGCACCACGCCCTCGGTGATGGAGCCGGCATCCCAGAGGCTCCGATCCTGCTCGGCCATCGGGATCAACTCACCGTCGGGCGCGGTGCGCGCGGGCCGGCGGGCGTCGGTCAGCAGCATGAGGGCGAGCAGGCCCGCCACCTCGCCGTACTCGGCCAGCAGGCGGTGGACCATGCGGGTCAGCCGGATCGCCTCCGCAGCCAGTTCACCTCGCTGCAGGCTCGGCCCCGAGGTACTGACGTAGCCCTCGTTGAAGATCAGGTAGAGCGCGTGGAGGACCGCGCGGAGCCGTTCTTCGCGCTCCTGGCCGGCGGGCATGGCGAAGGGAATGCCGCTGTCCTTGATGCGCTGCTTGGCCCGAGTGATGCGTCGGGTCATGGTCGCCTCCGGCACGAGGAACGCCCTGGCGACCTCGGCGGTGGTCAGGCCGCCGACCGCTCGCAGGGTCAGCGCGATCTGCGAGGCCGGGGACAGCGACGGGTGGCAGCACATGAACAGCAGGATGAGCGTGTCGTCGGATTCCGACGCCGGCCTGTCGACGGGAGGCGCCAGCCATTCGTCCGGCAAGGTGCGCTGGGCGAGCGCGTCCTCACGGCGCCGGCGAGCCTGCTCGCTGCGCAGCAGGTCGGTCAGCCTGCGCGAGGCGACCGTGATCAGCCAGGCGCGGGGTCTCTCCGGGAGGCCGTCCTCCTGCCACCGCGCGGCGGCCGCGATCAGGGCCTCCTGCACCGCGTCCTCGGCGGTGTCGAAGTGCCCGTAGCGCCGCACGACGGCGCCGAGAACCTGCGGCGCCAGTTGGCGCAGCAGGCCCTCGACCTGGGGGTCGGACATCGAGGGTCAGGGCTCTAGCTCGGCCCGGGATTCGACGATTGGTCGGACGTCCGCGGCGGGTGCGGAGGCCCCGCCCGGATTGGGGCAGCTCGCGAGCCGGCAGGCGATCGCCGTCGCCCGATCGAAGCTCTCGCACTCCACGATCCAGTAGCCGGCGAGGACCTCCTGGGTCTCGGCGTACGGCCCGTCCGTAACGACCGGCACACCATCCTGCAGCTGGACTCGCCGGACGTGGACGGGGGCGGCGAGACCACGCGTCTCCACGAGCTCACCGGACTCCTCGAGCTCCTTGTTGAACGACTCCATGAACGCGCCCATGGCGGCGAAGTCCTCCGTGGACCAGGCCGAGGTGTCGGTGGGCTTTCCCGACATCGCGTCGTAGTCCTGCTGGGAGGCGTAGGTCAGAATCATGTACTTCACGTGTCGATCTCCTCTCTATCGGCACCGGGGTGGTGCCTCTCGCCAGAGACGTCGGAGCGAGCGGCCCGTGCCGGACACGCATCGCGCGTTTGATCGCCGCCACGAAAGGGTTCGCGGTCGCTGGTGGAGGGGATCCTGCTTGCGAGAGGTCCGCCGACAGCCGGCCGACGGTCTCGCAGCTTCCACAGCACGCTCCGCGGCTCCGGTGCTCTGGCGGAACGGCGACGCGGCTGCGGGACGGGCCAGCCCGAGGCTGCTCGCGCCAGATCGTTGCAACTCATCATGAGAAGTTGCGAAGCTGCCCCCATATTTTGGGGATCGGAGCCTTGAGGTGACAGAATGTGACCGGAGCGCCTCGTTCCAGACCGACAACGTCGTACGGCACGGTTAGGTGTGCGACGAGCTTCGGTGACGTGCACATCCAGGCCACCTCAGACGGCTGGTAATCCACCATGAGCGCAGCGGTTGCCGTGAGGTCGTTCGGCAGCCAGTAGAAGTAAGACAGCTGTGGACTGACGGAATCGGGAAGGAGGTTGGGATTGCCATAGATCTGGAGGGCTCCGGGAACGCCGTAGTAGGCCGAAATGATGACCGTGTTTCTGCGCTCCGATGCGGGGAGATTGCCATAGATCGTCGTCACTTGGTGCGCGACGTCGTCCCACCCCACGCTGTCAGCGAACACTTCGTTCTTAGAATCAAGACCTGCGGCGTGAATTCGATTGGGAGGAGTAGTCGGGACGAGGAGCTGAAAGAACGCGACGAATTCGAGCACGCTCGCAACAACAACGGCGATCTCAAGGGCCGAGCGAAGCTTCAGTCGCTCGATTCGGGAGATCGCCATGAGGCCTTGGGCCAGCGCGATCGGAACCGTGGCCGCCGCGTAGTAGGACTTCCCGACGAAGAGGAAGATGAGCAGCGGAACGGCACAGGCGATTCCGATTGGACGCAGCAGTGGACTGCGGAACAGAGAGATCATGCCCGCCAGCCACAAGGGAAGAATAAAGAAGAGGTAAACAACGAACTGGATGAGGTAGACAAACGCGCCTCCGACGCTCCCTCGATGGTTGGCGATATAGACGAGCGAGGGGAAGCCCTCGACGACCTGCCAGACGAGATTCGGTGCCCAGACGAGAAGGGCGATCGCGGCGGCGACCCAAGGGTATTTCGTCCGGAGTGCCATCCGCAACGAAGGAGTGAGAAGGATGGCAATGCCGATGCCCACGACGAGACCAACGATGGTGTACTTCACCTCGAGCCCGATCCCGAGCGTGATGCCCAGATAGATCCAATACCGGGGCCGCCGGACGGTGACGAG
>JAABUZ0100006766.1_pt1 | contig 14168 bp, 17 predicted proteins | sample 5562091 | NCBI WGS metagenome assembly JAABUZ01 (sample SAMN12813069, study PRJNA571459) | rock metagenome | isolation source: Antarctica rocks | place: Antarctica: Victoria Land, Linnaeus Terrace sud | collected 2015-12-21 | reverse complement strand
TGCCGCGGCTGCTCGCTCGCGGGTGCCCGGCTCCTGGTTGCCTGTCCCCCTCGCCACTGATGGGCCCACGGAACAGGACGACCGCATCAAGAGATGCCGGGCCAAACGCCGTGATAATCTGCGCCACGGCGGCGAGCGCGGCCGCTTCCGTGGCGAACTCCTCCATCAGATTGCCCGTGCGCGTGCTCCGCAGCAAACCTAGCCAGAGCTTACCCAGCGCCCATTTGCAGTACCGTTGGCAAGTAAATGGTGTCGTCGACGCAGAACATGACGGTCGTTTTTCCTTGAGGGGAAAGCAATCGTCGAAATGGGACACCGGCAAGATCGGTCATTTCCTTGCCACCGCAAAAGCAAACCCATGCCGAGGATGTTGTGGCTAAGTCTGCTCCGCAGCTCCCAGATTTCACCGTTCATCGTGTTTCCTCATCTTCCTCCACCGGCACGACCCAGGCCATGCAGGCGAGGAGGGCGTCCCCATCGCCCCAGACGGTATCGTGCCCCGCGCGACTCCCCGTGCGTTGGACTTAGCCTGTATGTTACGGTGCAAGGGAAGGGGGCTGACTGAGGACTAAGCTGCGCGGTGACGCTTGCATGTGAGCTGTCGCCTCCTTCACCTGAGGCACCCGGTGGCAGACTGAACGGGAGCGTGTGGTCTTCTCCATACAGACATGTCGCCCCCGGCGTGCTCGTCGTCGGAATCCCGATGAGAAGGGTTGGCTCGTGATAAGATTGTGCGTATGAGGCGACCGCCACGTTTCAGGCACTGCGGCCAATGAAATGGCCAGACTTCCAGATCGGCGATGCGTTGCTTGTCGGCGGCTGCGGCGTGGTCGGGCTGCTGTGGGGACTCTTCGCGACCGACAACGCGTTCTTGCATGAGCGCGCGTACCCGCATCTCACGATCGGCGGCGTCATCCGTGCCATTGTGTACTGGCCCTTCTGGCTGGCGCTCGGCATCCAGCGTCTCCGTGGACTCCAACCCTACGACGACACCCGGGCCGTCTATGTGCTCGGCGCGACGGCGGGCGTGATCGTGGGCGCACTGGTTGGTATCGCGATCGTCTCCCGCTCCATGCGCCCGCCGCGTTAGCCGGTCTGGGTTTGCAGGAGCGCGACATACAGCTTGAGGTACGGCCAGGCGAGGCCTAGGTAGCAGAAGAGGAACGCGAGGGAAAGTGCCGTCGCGAGGCCATAGTGTCGCCGTTCACGCAGAATCGAACGCAGGACGCCGCAGAAGACACCGAGGAGGATGCTCGGGAGCAGAAGGCGCAGGAGCGTTGATGCTGGAACCTTCCCGACCAAGTCCCTGTTTGCGAAGGCATACGCGGCGAGGAACAGCATAGTGGTGTACAGCAGCGATGTCTTCCCATTGGCGAGGATGACCGCAACCGCGATCGGGATGAGCCATCGCGCCGGGATGAAGACGTAGGCGAACCACGCGGAATCCGATCCAGGGAGCCATCCCATCGCGCCGAGCCAGGTCACGATCTGCGGGAGATCCAGTGCGACGAACAAGGCGAGCGCCGCTCCCCCAAAGGTAAGGGCATCGGCCGGTGTCGGCGGGAACGCGATCTGCGACCGCAACGACTGACGGGCGCGCGCGGATCGCCACAGGAATACCCCGAATATCCCCAGTAGCAGACCGCCAGGGACGACACGCAAGAGCCAGGAGCGGGCAACGTATCCCGCGCTATTCGGCAATGTCGTGCGGGGGTGCGGATCGGCAGCAATGACGGCGCCCATCCCCACTGCGGGTCCGCCGACAGCGATCCCGTAGATACGCTCTCCCGGGGATGTCGCGCGAAACGCGAGGGAGATTTGCGCGCTCTGCCCCGGCCCCAAGGTCAGCTGCTGGGGGGAGCGTTCGAGGACCTCCATCTGTGGCCTATCGCGCTGCTCACCCGGCCCGACGGCGACGGAAGGATACCAACGGAGGTCCGCGAGCGCTTCCTGACCGCGATTCGTGACGCGCGCGGTGACGGTGAACGGCTTCCCGTCACGGACGGTATCGGGGGCCACAACGACCTGATCGATCGTGAGGACCGATTGCAACGGTGGCGATGCCCCAACACCCACCACTGCACTACCTGCAATACATAAGGCCGTGGCGACGGCGATGATCCAGCGCAACTGCGTCCCCCTTTGTCGTGACGCGACGCTCGTGGCGCAAGGAGGGCGGGGCATGCCCCGCCCTCCTTGTCCTCAATCCTTCGGCGCCTTGGAGTCGTATGGGGCCTGTCGAATCGGTGGGAGGGGATTGGGAAGCGGGACGCCCCTATCGTTGGCCGGTTTGATCACCGGTCGCCCACGGATCGCCGAGGGCTTCCCCGTACTCGGCACGGTAACGGCATTGGGTACATTGGGGGCCGCGCCGCCGGGGGCCTGCATTGCCTGATAGGCGACCTGGCCGTCGTACGGCGCGCAGGTCCCATCGGGCTGCGGGGTGCATCCCCCGCCATATTGCTGATAGTAGTACCCCGACGTTACCCACCCTGTCTGCCACAGCATATTGTAGACGCCGTCGCGCCCGTCGTTGAAGCTGTCCACGTAGTGAGTGAAGCCACCGGGATAGTGTTCCGTGCTCGCCCCCGAGATCGAGTCCGTCGAATTGGCACTCGGGATACCCCAAACGCGGCTATGATTCCGGCAGCCGGGGGTGCCGCAATAGGTGTCGCCGATCGCGAGTTTGTTGTCCTGCCTGACGTACTGTCCCGGCGCGGATACTGCGGCGTTCTGATCGCTCATGTTCGCCCCTTGCGCGGACCATCCCTGTGTACCCAGGAGATTCGACACCGTGACATAGTCGCCATTGGGTCCCGTCGCTTCGTAATTGAGTGGATCCGTCCCATTCTGCTCGAACCAATCGTAAGGGTTCGCCGCCGCGAGGACGGGGATGGGCAACGCCAAGAGGAGTGTACCGAGGAGTAGCGCGGACTTCACGAGCAGTATTTTCATTTTCATGCCAGCATTCCTCCCATAGACAACTGTTCGCCGGGTCGATGAGATAATGACGATGCGGACTTCGTTCCCTCCTTCCCGTTGTGACGGTGACGTCAAGCGTGTGGCGCGTATGCTATGCATGCGCTCGCAACCAGCCGTGGAGAGATAATTGCGCCGCTATCTTCCAAGACGAACGAGGGGTGCGAAACCGCACAACGCCTATGCAATCGACAATGCAATGGCCGCGAGGGTGTCGACATCCAGCCCCGCGTCGCAGTCGCCGCCGAGGAGGAGCACCACGTCGGGGCGTTCCACGACCAGCCACTGTATACGACTCAACCGGACATCTCGCGATGGCCCCCGTGAGGTCTTCAGGTAACGAAGGGAGTTGCCAGCAGCGGCGCATCAAGGATTGAGCGGCATCGCCTCGGTGATGAGCCATCCGTTGGCCGTCGGTGCGATAACGATCCGTACCCAGTACTCCCGGCCGTTCACGCGGGTGATACATCGGTACACCACGCGCTGCTCGTTCGCCTCCACCGGATATGATCCGAGGTTGAAAGAGCCCTCGGGCTTCGGCAGCCCGAGCATCGCCCGCAGGCTCGCGACGTTTGCATACGCCCCCGGAGCCAGGTATTGCCGCGCGCGTGGGTCATCGTCCGCCAGTACCGACCGGAGAAAATCAATTGGGTTGCCCCGATGATCATCCGGCACGGCGACCGTCGCCGGGGGTGTGAAGACTGGCACGGGAGCGGGAGTAGCCGTGGGCGGCGGTGTGGTGGGAGCCACGCGGCTCCCACCACACCCAACCAGCACACTCAGGGTCAGCAGGCAGATGAAGATGCGCACGTTCGTCACGCCGCCTGTCAATAGTCGGACCCCAGATTCGTCGCGCCGGAATACTGGCTCGCGCCACCGACGCTGTAATCATGGAGACCTTGGATGAAGTACTTGTGGACGCCGTTGCAGTTGACTGCGGCGACCCACCCCGCGTCCGCCGAGATCTCGTTATTGTAAGTCTGGGTGTTGATGTAATACCAGCCAGCGGATCGGCGCGGCCAGTTTTGCGGCCCCCAGGCACCAGTCGCCCTCATTGTTGTACGCGCCGATCGCGACCCCATTGTCGCCCGTCCGCGAGAAGCTAGTCGCCTCATAATTCTGGCCGCTATACGCATATGGGTTCGTCTGCCCTTGCAACGGCCCGAAGTTGAGGATTTGGCCGTAGGCGATGTTATCCGCCTTCGCAATCGAGGCCGGGACGAGGAGGAGCAATCCGAGCGTGAATGCCAATCCTAGTTTCTTCCGCATTGTCTGCATGTAGGCGCGGATTTTCTGCACCAGGGCGATGAACTCAGATTCCGAGTAGCTCTGCGTCATTAGCGAGATCCCCGTCCCGTTGACATCGAGGAGGACGATGTAGCTCGGGCCGGGCACCTTCTTCAATGCGCCGCCCGCCGCGTTATCGCGTATCTGCACCGTGCTGGTCAGATACCAGCCGGTGACGCTCTTGCCACCGATCGGCAGCGTGATCTGCCTGGCGCTGTCCCAGAAGGGCAGTGATGCTTGCAGCGACGCCGCGAAGCGCTCGGCCGGTGCCTCCCGGACTTCGATGTAGCGCTTCGACGGGTCATCGCGGTACGCAAAGCCGACCCCGTCCCCACGCCTCGCCAGTGCGTCGATGCCGCGATACGGCAACGGGGCGGCAGCAACATCGACGTGCGTGCCGGTCGTGTAGTTGACCGTGGGATCGGGCAGCCCCTCGACGGTGTAGAGGGTGAACGGGAGCACCGTCGCAGCGTCCTGACGAGACAAGGGAAGTGGCGGGGAGATGGGCCCATCTCCCCGCCACCCGGATAGCAGCTCTCGGTTGGGACTATTTGAACGCGAGCGACTGCGAGACAAAGCGTGTGTCGTCGATGTTCACCTCGAGCGGAACACCGTAGCGCGACTCGAGGCGATACGTTTCGTCGCCGAATGTTACGCTAGTCTCGCTCGCAGAGGCGTGTGTCACTTGCACCGCTTTCCCGGCGTTCTTGAGATACGAGAGGCGACCGGGGACGAACCATCGGAACGGCACCGAGGGCCGATCATTTGTCCTCGTTGTCTTCGGAGTAATGGGAGAGCCAACCGTCACAGTGTTCCCACTTGCCTCCTCGAAATAGCCTACCTGATCGAATTTACCGCTCTGCCGCAGGGACATATCGACCAGTTCTTTGCGCCAATGGGATGCATCCGTGTACGTCAATTTCCATGTCCTTGCGATTGCTTTCCCGTCCTGCGTACCCGTTTCAACATACACCGCTTCGAGGGCGGGGAATGTCGCCTGATCGATGACGGCGGACGTGCTCCCCGCCGCCCTTTCCGTGAGGACATTGACACCGACAATCGCGACCAGTGTCGCAACCAGTGCCGAGGCGACACCTATCGAGAGTTTCCCAGTATGGCGCTGGATCCACGACTTCATCGGAACCTCCTTGAGCATCTGAAGGACGAGCATGGCGCGAACATGCTCGTCGAATTATGTCAGGTAGTGGTGCGTGGTGACGTCGGACCAGTAGTAACAGGTACTCGTACATTCGTAGAACTGATTCTGCATGTCCACGAGACCACCGCCGTTCATCGCATTCGTCCCACCGATGATCTTGTATCCATCGAAGGTATCATTACTCACCGCCGACGCTGCACGCCGATCCAGCCGAGGAAGAAGAACGTACAGACTAGTATCCCACTGACGAAACTGGCGAGGATCATTGGACGGACAAGGCGTTACGTGAGCACAACGAGCACGCAGAAGAGCGCCACGCCGCTCCCGGCGAGCCAGAGGCGTAGGCGAGACAGTTCACGACTCAAACCTTGGCTTGTTTCAAAGACCACGCTGATGACCGTGACCGCGAGCAAGGCGCAGGTCAGCAGATAGAGCCACTACCCGCTTGGGTGATGGGGAAGAGTGCGCGGGAAGAGGAGCATTGTTCGTTCCGATCAGTCACGATTGCACCGGGCAGTGGTCGCCAGAGCGTGTCCGGCACTTCGACTCGCTCTCTGCGCATCATACCGGTCTCTATCTGTCCCCGAACGACGCGCGCAGCAGGTTCCCGCCACGGCTCTCCAATAGGACGCTAGGCACCGGCATGGGGCGGTCAGCCGGACGACCACGGGGCTTGTGCTGATATCCGCGCGATGAGGAGCGGCGAAAGGGCACGTAATACCGCTGATGTGAATCAGCCATGACCCCCGCCAAGCACTCCGGCGGGCGGAAGCGGCGCGGCTTCATACGCCGTGAACGTCCGTCCCGTGAGAGGGTACGCGTCGTTAGATAGGTCACAGAAAGGGGTCGCAGGATGTCGTCGACCTTCGCCTTCATAATTGATTGTGACGAGTCCGAGGATGCAGGCGAGGGCCGACATCGGACCCGTGGCTCGCTGATGCCTTCTTTAGCGGTCAGGTCGATTACCGGACCCAGAATGTTAGCGGTACAGCGCAAGCCATCAGCAGCGTCGGGCCCGTAAGAGCATGAATTCGCACTGATTCCAGAGCGTACTTCCGCGCTGTACCGACCGGCATCCCCAGCGCACGCCACATCGATTGCTCCTTTACCATCGCCATTTTCCTTATATTTCCTGCAATACCAACTGTGTCCGCGATCAAGACACTGCCGCACGCTGACCGGTTCCGCACTCAGCTGATGGCAGGGTCAGTGTGTCGCCCGAACACGGTCGCGGTGGTCATGCGACGGTACCAAGGGTGCGGCGGAGAAGCGGTACATATCTTGCGACCAGAATCCTGCGAGTGTGGATTGATGCATGCCAACGGCCGATCCGGAAGTGGCGATCAGTATCAAGAGGTGCTTGCCGGAATGCAAGGACTGAGCGGGCGGTGCAGGTACGATCGCTACGCCGCCGCACCGACGTTGCAGGCAACGAGGGGTGTCCGCAGCGCTGCGGGTGCCCTTCGTGGTACGCGCCGCTCGGCACGAAAGAACAAGGGGGCCAGAGCAATGGCGACCGATGAGACGACTCCCGCGCACATGAATCAGGCGGCGTTATCCCGGCGAACGCTCCTGCGGAGCGCGTTGGCGATCAGCGGCGGCGCGGCCGCATCGGCGCTCCTCGCGGCATGCGGCGGGAAAGCGAAGCCGACGAGCGCGTCCGACAGCGCCGTCACTGGCACGACCACCGGCGCGGCCAGTCCGGTCGCCACAGGGGCGACGCCGGGCAGCGCCGTCGCAGCCGCGCCCGCGTTCACGCGCCAGGCGTCGATCACCGAGTGGGGCTTCGGCGTGGAGGAGACGAATCCGCTCGCCTTTGCGCGGGTGGAAGCCTTCAAGAAGGCGTATCCGAGCATCAAACTGGAGATTGTGCCGAAAGTGGAGGATCAGAAAATCCTCACGGGCGCCGCCGCGAAGCAGCTCCCCGATCTGCTCTGGCTCGACCGCACAACGCTCAGTAGCTGGGCGGCGCGCGGCGTCCTCAAACCCCTTGATGCGTATATCCAGCGCGACAAGTTCGACCTCGGCCGCTTCAACGCCTCCGCCGTCTCCGAGGTGAAGTACGACAACAAGATGTACGGCGTGCCACAGTTTATGACCGTTCGCCCGCTCTACGTCAACACCGACGCCCTGAAAGAAGCCGGCGTGGACGCGACGCAACTGGACGCCGGCAACTGGGATACACTCACCGACCTTGGCAAGCAGATCACGAAGCGGGGTGGTGACAAAGTGGACCGTTGGGGCTTTGACCCGAAGGTGTACACGCAGACCGGCGGCGGCTTCCTCTACCTCTGGGGTCTCGGCAACGGCGGTACATTCCTCAGCGCCGACGGCAAAAAAGCGACCTTCAATGACCCGAAGATCGTCGACGCCCTCGACTGGGGTGTGAAAAGCTATGCGGCGCAGGGCGGCTTCAAGTCGTACCAGGCAGTCTCCTCCACCTGGCAGAACGACGAGCAGTTCGCGCGCGGCCAGGTGGCGATGACGCTCTACGAGAACTGGATGCTCGGCATCATCGCCCGCGTCGCACCAGACCTCAATTTCACCGTGCTGCCCGTCAAGAAGCGCGGCGGTAGCGCTCCGATCTCCTTCACGACCGGCAATGCCTGGACGATCACTGCGAACGCGAAGGAGCCGGACGCCGCATGGGAGTTCATCAAGTTCATGAATGACCTGAACACCTGGCAGATCGGCGCGAACGCGGTCAAGGAGTATCAGAAGAAGAACGGCAAACCGTACATCCCGACCCTCACCGGCGACAAAGCGGCTGACCAGATGCAGATCAATACGGTGTACGAGCCAATCGCGCCGAAGTTTGACCGCGCGGTTAAGCTCATGCCGCAACTGCTCGATACGAGCCTGCAATCGCCGATCTCGGCCTCCCCCGTCAGCAGGCTGCTGGACGACGACCTGGGTAACGAGGGCACCAAACCCGCCCTCTCCGGCGACAAGAGCGCGAAGGAGGCCCTGGATCGCGCGAATGACAAGGCCCAGAAGGATATCGACACCTTTAAGTCGTAAGCCGGTCGCGCAGGTATCCCAGCCTGCGCGATCAGAGAGGCACGATATGACCGCCCTCGCACAACCGGTACGGACGCGACAACGCCGATTCGCGGAGGAGCGGGTCGCGGGATACCTGTTCATCAGCCCGTGGGTGGTTGGCTTCCTGATCTTCACGGCTGGGCCGATCATTGCCTCGATCTACTTCAGTTTCACGAACTACGACGTCGTGCGCTCGCCGCAGTGGACGGGGCTGGACAACTACCGCACGCTCCTGACAGACGACCCGCTCTTCTGGAAGTCGCTGCGCAACACCTTTATCTATACTGCGCTCTACGTGCCGCTGCACGTCTTCGTCGCGCTTGGCCTGGCGATGCTGCTGAACCGGGCGTCGCGGGCGCAGGGCATCTTCCGCACCGTGTATTATCTGCCCTCGCTCACGCCGGTGGTGGCGAGCGCGTACCTCTGGCTCTGGATCCTCAACCCGAACGACGGCCTCGTGAACCGCACGCTCCGGTTCATCCACCTGCCCGCGCCCGCCTGGACAGTCGATCCCTTCTGGATGAAACCGACGATCGTCATCCAGAGCCTCTGGGGCTTCGGCGGCGCGATGATCATCTTCCTCGCCGGCCTGAAGGGCATTCCGGCCTCGCTCTACGAAGCAGCGGAACTGGATGGCGCGAACGGCTGGCAGCGGTTCCGCAGCGTCACCCTGCCGATGCTCTCCGGCGTCACCTTCTTCGTCACAACGATCGCCGTCATCAATGGCATCCAGGTCTTCACGCAAGGCTATGTAATGTTCGACAAGGACGGCGGCCCGAAGAACGCCGCCCTTTTCGCCGTCATGTACCTCTTCAAGCAGGCGTTCGAGTACTTCCACGTCGGCTACGCGTCCGCCATCGCCTGGGTGCTCTTCCTGGTGATTGTCGCTCTCACGATCATCCAATTCCGCATCTCCAAGCGCTGGGTAACCACCGACGTCGAGTAGACGTATTCCTACCCCCTTCCGCAGAAAGGGGGCCGGGGGTTAGGATCAATGGCAATCCGCACCACCACAGAACCGGTCATGATATCGCGCACCGGGGCCCGCCAAGCGCCACGAGCGGCCGCCCAGCCCGGTGGAAAACCACGACGGCGTGCGACAGGTCGTGTCGGCGTCTATCTCGCACTGATCGCACTCTCCGCGCTCTTTAGCATCCCCTTCGTTTGGCTGGTACTCACCTCGCTGAAGCCGGAGAGTCAGGTCTTCGCGCCCGGCTTGATCCCGCATCCGGTCGCGACGAAGAATTACGCCGACGTCTTCCGCTATGCGCCAGTGCTGACGTGGCTGCGCAACTCGCTGATCGTCAGCACGCTCGCGGTCGTCAGCGTGCTGCTCTCGAGCGCGCTCGTCGCGTATGGGTTCGCGCGGCTGCGCTTTCCGGGGCGCGCGCAGCTCTTCGCGCTCGTCATCGGCACGTACCTGCTGCCCGGCGCGGCGACGATGGTGCCGACCTTCCTCGTTTGGAACACGCTGCACGCGGTCAACACCTGGTTCCCGCTCTGGGCAGGCAACCTCTTCGGCTCGGCCTTCTACATTTTCCTCCTGCGACAGTTCCTGCTGAACATCCCGCAGGACATCGTCGAGGCGGCACGGATCGACGGCGCGAGCTACTTCACGATCTTCTGGCGGATCATGCTGCCGCTCATCAAACCCGCGCTGATCACCGTCGCGATCTTCGAGTTCGTCGCCAAGTGGAACGACTTCATTACGCCGCTGATCTACCTGAACCGGCAGGACTTGTACACGATGTCCCTCGGCCTCGCCACGTTCAAGACGGAGTTCGAGACGCAGTGGGCGCTCTGGATGGCCGCGTCGGTGATCCTCACGCTGCCGATGGTCGTCCTCTTCTTCCTCGCTCAGCGCTTCTTCATCGAAGGCATCGCGACGACGGGGAGCAAAGGCTAGTGACCGCCACCCTCGGCCCCTCCCTCGCCGTGCGGGAGAAGGGTAACTCAATGGGGCACACCGCGCACACCATTCGTCGTCCGCCTCCCAGCGAGGACAAACGATCGCTCGAACGCGACGCGTGTGCTCGAGGGGCCACCGTGACGACGATCATCCTGCAGGCGGTTGAGGAGTACCTAGCTCTGCCGGTAGGTAAGCGCGATGCGGGCGGCAGCGAAGAGCTAACGTGTTGTAAATGCGGGCGAATGCGACGTTGGAAGGGCACGTAACGCCGCTTATGTGGTCCAGTCCTCCTTAGAAATGGTCTGAGGCCTTTTCCGGGGTCAGGTCATCACGGCGCTATGGGAGGTATCGCTCGGCGGTCGGTGTCGGGTCCGTTTCCGTACTGGTGGTGTAGCCTCCCGCCACCAGAACCTGCCCGTTCGCCAAGAGGGTCGCGGTATGCTCGGAGCGTGCCGTCGCCATGCTTCCCGTCGCCGACCACGCATCCGCCACCGGGTCGTAGAGTACCGCCTCGGTGAGCGCCTGTCTCTGAGCGCTGCCTCTCACCAGGATCATCGTCCCAGCGGTGGACCCCGCCCGTGCCGTCGGGCGCGTTGCTGCGGACGTCCAGGCGTTGTGCGCCGGGTCATACCGATAGATGCTTTCGCCATCTCTTGCTACAATCCACGCCAGTCCGTCGGAACGCATCGCGGAAGGGTCGCGGCGCATCGTCGGTCTCAACGGGGGAGGAATGCATGCAACGTGACGTGAAGGCGATCCTCGATGGCGCGCTCGGCGGCGCGCTCGGCACGGCGGGGATGAGCGCTCTCATGCTCGCCGCCGGCAAGGCCGGCCTGATGGGCGAGCAGCCGCCCGACAAGATCGCCGGTGCGGCGCTCGACGCGCTGGGCGTCCACGAACCGGACGCAAAGGCGCAGGACGCGATGGCGACGGCGCTCCACTTCGGCTTCGGGACGGGGTCCGGCGTCCTGTTCGGCGTGCTCCATCGTCGCCTCCCCTTCCGCGCGCCCGGCACGCTGCACGGGATGCTCTTCGCCAGCGCCATGTGGGCGGCGAGCTATCAGGGGTGGATACCGGGCCTCAATATCATGCCGCCGGCCTCGGAAGACCGCCCGGACCGCCCGCGCGTCATGCTCCTGGTTCATCTCGTCTACGGCGCGATCCTCGGCATCGTCGTCGCGCGGCGGCAACCCACTCCCGACTCGCTCGCCGAGGGGGAAGAGGACCCCGCCCTGGCCGCCGGGTATTGAAAGAGGCCCCGTCGCTTCCGCGATAGGGCCCAGAATGAGCGAGTCTGTCATGAGGGGCAAAGTAACCTCGACAAAGTGCCGACTTTCATTCCGGTCACGGCACTTCGCTCGATCTGGGGATCGCATCCGAGTGAATCATCCGCTCACGACACCCTATTCACCCGATAAAATGCCGACACCAGCAATTCTCGGCACTTTTCACTGATGCCAGCGCAGCGCCAGAGACTGACAACGCGCGCATTGCCCCGTCAGCCTCGGTATCGGAGGATTTTCGGCCTCTACGAGGGCCTCCACGGCACGATACTTTGCCCCTGATGACACCGTCGCTCACTTTGGGCCTTTATGCAGTGGAGGCCCCACCATGCCCGCATCACCCTATTTCGTTGTCCATGCCTTCCTCCGGCATGAGTATGCCCGCGCGGCCAACTTCTACAGCACCGGCCATGAGCTCTACAGTTACGGTATCCGCCTCGCCTACTATGACCTCACCGGCCGCGTTGGTTTGACCAAGGCGATGGCACAAACCTACAGCCGGACGACCAGCCGTCACCAGAACACGCTCCGGGACGTGCTCACCGACCGACTGCCGAGCAAGGAGTAGGCGAGCACACACCCATTCACGCGGGACGGCCTAACCAGCCGCCCGTTCGTTTGTGTGCCTGTACCGACGAGGCTAAGAGGGCATCTATCACCTTGACCGCCACCCCCAAGCCGTACAGAGGCACTCACAGTGCGCCACACGCCGATCATGACCCCACACCGGCTGTTATCCCGAACCACCACCGGCAATCAGCCCCACCCGGATCCTCAGTCACCGTCCCTGCGTTCCATACTGCCGTATTACTATAGTGGAGGGAGTAAGTATTTGCAAGGCCAGCAGCGCCGCAGATTCCCTGACCTGTGTCGTCAACGAATTCGTGATGACGCAGAACCCTGCTCGCCGCAGGGGAAGGTACTGGCCCGCTCTTAGTGCGTGGGTGTGGGGGTCGGGATGATCCGAGCAGGTGCGGCAGTCGCTGCCGCTGCCGGTGCGTAACCGATCCATCCAGCTTGCGATGCTGCCGACTCCACCTGCACATGGAGGTCTTTCCGGTTCTGACCCGGCGCCTCCATCGCGTACAGGAACCCTTCATACCCCCCATCGCCGGGGACCGTCCAAGTGCTCCACGCCACGGGACCGTTCGCGCCGCCCGCGACCCGCGTCCACCCCGCCGCCTGTACCTGCTGCGCGAAGTGCGCTTCCAGCGTCGTCACACTTTGATCGGTGATCGCGGTCGCGTCGGAGGTGAAGCGGTTCGGGCCGCCACCGCCGCTCGTCGTCTGCACCTGCACGCCGGCGGGGGCGGTGAGGGCGGGCAGTCGGTCGGCGCCCGGCGGCTGCCCCGGCGATCCCGGCGAGGACGCGCAGGGACCGGCGCTGGCGGATACGCTCACGCGCACGTCAGTCGGGAGGTTGGGGCGCACGGTCGCAGTGACCGTGAGGGAGGGACCGCTCGATGACTGACAGAAGATCAGGGGAATGGTATTCAGCGTCGGTTGGAAGCCGCCTCGCTGCGCACCGGGGTGGCTCGGCGCGGGCGTCCAGCCCAGCCCCGGCAATTGCTGCTGATAGAACGTGTTTGCGTCGCCGGGCGCGCCCGGCGCGTCGAAGACGACCGCCCAACTGATCGGTTGCGTCCCCGCGCGATGGGCGTCGCTCCCGACGAGCCGCCCGTTGGGCGGGGTGGGAAGGGCGAGGGGGAAATCGCTCGGCAGTTGGCCCACGAAGAGTTCGACTGTCTGTGGCTGGCCGTTCGGGCCGAAAACTGGAGGCGCGAGGAGGCGTTGGGCGAGGTCGCGCAGTGTCGCCGGATCGCTTTGCTGCTGCGCCTGAACGGCACCGGAGGCCAGTTGCAGGGGGACCGCGGCACCGGCGACGATACCGAGGACTGTGAGAAGGAGAACACTACCAATCAGCCACCACCGGCGCATCTGCTTCCTCCTTCTGCCGCGCTCGGCGTCCGAGGCGCGGGATCGCGTCTGACAGACGACATACTCGCAGTATACACCGCGCCGCCATCACCGGTTCCCTGGTACCAGGTCGGATGAAACATACTCACCTGGCAACACGGGTATGATCCTCTTACCCCGGCGACGGCTACCGGCAGTTCAGAGAATCCCCGATGTGCGGCGCCGCTGACTATTGTTGACTGTCGGTAGCGCCACGCAGAGCGATCTATGGGCGGAAAAGGATGCCGGACACCGTTAAACGCTCTCAGAGCCTCTCAGCGCCTCCCAACGCGCCATTTAGGAAGCGGCTATCATAAAGAGCATGTCAGCCTGGACTTTGAGAGTATGACGCCGCGCGTGTCAGAGAATGCCCAAACCATCCCAAACCGACACGGTTCCACGCGCCCACCTGACATCAGGGTAGGCTACACCTTAACTAGACAATGCTGCGAACTGCTCCGGATATTCGAGTTTCGCGATCCCCGCGACCCCGAGCGCAACCGCGAAGTACAGGCCGAGAGCAATCCGCAGCCAGAGCATGGGTCATCCTCCG
>JAABUZ0100006765.1_pt1 | contig 14170 bp, 16 predicted proteins | sample 5562091 | NCBI WGS metagenome assembly JAABUZ01 (sample SAMN12813069, study PRJNA571459) | rock metagenome | isolation source: Antarctica rocks | place: Antarctica: Victoria Land, Linnaeus Terrace sud | collected 2015-12-21 | reverse complement strand
GGAACGGTGCGCCTCCGATGACCCGGATCTTGCTCGTCCTGCTGATCGTCGCGTTGTTGGCGCTGGCGCTGTGGGGGATGTACCGCGGCTGGCAGCACCGGGCGGGGCGCCAGAGCGCACTGTCCGGCCGCTTCCCCGTCGTGCCGACCGACCCGGGGCCGATCCTGCTCGGCCCGGAGACCGGGCTGTACGTGGGCAGCACGATCGCCGGCAACTGGCAGGACCGCATCGTGGTGGACGACATCGGGCACCGAGCGAGTGCCGAACTCACCCTGCACGCCGACGGGGTGCTGCTCAACCGGCACGCGGCCGGCGCCATCTGGTTGCCGCACACCGCTCTGGAGCAGGCCAGAACCGACAATCGGCTGGCCGGCAAGGTGATGACCAAGGATGGGCTGCTGGTGCTGCGGTGGCGGGTGGGCGAGGCTGTCGTGGACACCGGCTTCCGCGCCGACGACAAGTCCGCCTACCCCCACTGGGTGCAGGCGATCAGCAGCAACGCAGGCAGTCGAGCAGATCAGCAGAAGAACGGAGACTCCGCGTGAGCGAGGCAGTACTGGTACTCGAGGACGGCCGCACCTTCCGCGGCGAGGCCTTCGGGGCCGAGGGCGCGACCCTGGGCGAGGCAGTGTTCTGCACCGGGATGACGGGTTACCAGGAGACCCTCACCGACCCCAGCTACCACCGGCAGATCGTGGTGGCCACCGCGCCGCAGATCGGCAACACCGGCTGGAACGACGAGGATGACGAGGCCAGCCGCATCTGGGTGGCCGGTTACGCCGTCCGCGACCCTTCCCGGCGTCCGTCGAACTGGCGGGCCACCGGCACCCTGCAGGACGAGCTCGTCAACCAGCGCATCGTCGGCATCGCCGGCATCGACACGCGGGCGGCGGTGCGCCACCTGCGCGAGCGCGGCGCCATGCGGGCGGGCATCTTCTCCGGTGCGTCCCTGGCCGGCGCCGAGGAGCTGCTGGAACAGGTGCGGAACCAGCCCAGCATGCTCGGCGCCGATCTGGCAGCAGAGGTCACCACCACGGCGAGCTACGTGGTGCCCGCCGAGGGCGAGAAGCGCTTCACCGTCGCGGCGCTGGACCTGGGCATCAAGTCGAACACCCCGCGGATGCTGGCTGCCCGCGGCGTCGAGGTGCACGTGCTGGCCAGCACCTCGTCGTTGGAGGAGGTGCTCGCCGTCAGCCCCGACGGGTTCTTCCTCTCCAACGGTCCCGGTGACCCGGCTACCGCCGACGGGGTGGTGGCCCTGACCCGGCAGGTGCTGGAACGGCGGGTTCCGCTGTTCGGCATCTGCTTCGGCAACCAGCTGCTGGGCCGGGCCCTGGGCCGGGGCACCTACAAGATGCGCTACGGGCACCGCGGGATGAACATCCCCGTGGTGGAGCACGCCACCGGCCGGGTGGCCATCACCGCGCAGAACCACGGTTTCGCCCTGGAAGGCGAGGCCGGCGAGGAGTTCGACACCCCCTACGGGCGCGCCGTCATCAGCCACACCTGCCCCAACGACGGCACCGTCGAGGGCGTGGCCCTGCTGGACGGTCCGGCGTTCTCGGTGCAGTACCACCCGGAGGCGGCCGCCGGTCCCCACGATGCGGCCTACCTCTTCGACCGCTTCACCGCTCTCATGGAAGGCGCGCACTGATGCCGCGGCGCACAGACATCGACCACGTCCTCGTCATCGGCTCCGGCCCCATCGTCATCGGGCAGGCCTGCGAGTTCGACTACTCCGGCACCCAGGCCTGCCGCGTGCTGCGCCAGGAGGGCATCCGGGTCAGCCTGGTCAACTCCAACCCCGCGACGATCATGACCGACCCGGAGTTCGCCGACGCCACCTACGTCGAGCCCATCACCGCCGAGTACGTGGAGAAGGTGCTGGCCGCCGAGCAGGACGCGGGCACCCCGATCACCGCGGTACTGGCCACGCTGGGCGGGCAGACCGCACTGAACTGCGCCATGGACCTGCATTTCGCCGGGGTGCTCGACAAGTACGGCGTGGAGCTCATCGGCGCCGACGTAGAGGCCATCCAGCGCGGCGAGGACCGGCAGAAATTCAAGGACATCGTGGCCAAGGTCGGTGGCGAATCCGCCCGCTCCGCGGTCTGTCACACCATGGCCGAGGTGCACGAATGCGTCGCCGAGCTCGGGCTGCCGGTCGTGGTGCGGCCCAGCTTCACCATGGGCGGTCTCGGCTCGGGCATGGCCTACACCACCGAGGATCTCGAGCGCATCGCCGGCGGTGGACTGTCCGCCTCGCCGACCGCGAACGTGCTCATCGAGGAGTCGATCCTCGGGTGGAAGGAGTTCGAGCTGGAGCTGATGCGCGACGGCAAGGACAACGTCGTCATCGTCTGCTCCATCGAAAACGTCGATCCGATGGGCGTGCACACCGGCGACTCGATGACCGTGGCCCCGGCCATGACGCTGACCGACCGCGAGTACCAGAAGATGCGTGACCTCGGCATCGACATTCTGCGCGAGGTCGGGGTGGACACCGGTGGCTGCAACATCCAGTTCGCGATCGACCCGGTCGACGGCCGGCTCATCGTCATCGAGATGAACCCTCGGGTGTCGCGCTCCAGTGCGCTGGCGTCCAAGGCCACCGGTTTCCCGATCGCCAAGATCGCCGCCAAGCTGGCCATCGGCTACACGCTGGACGAGATCGTCAACGACATCACCGGCGAGACCCCGGCCTGTTTCGAGCCCAGCCTGGACTACGTGGTGGTCAAGGCGCCCCGATTCGCCTTCGAGAAGTTCCCCGGGGCCGACCCGACGCTGACCACCACCATGAAATCCGTCGGTGAGGCGATGTCCATCGGCCGCAACTTCGCCGAGGCGCTGGGCAAGGTGCTGCGCTCGCTGGAGACCAAGCAGACCGGCTTCTGGACCGCTCCCGACCCCGAGCTCAACTTGGACGGTGTCTTAGCAGACCTGCGCACCCCCACCGAGGGCCGGATCTACGACGTGGAGCTGGCCCTGCGCCTGGGCGGCACCGTGCAGGAGGTGGCGCAGGCATCCGGCATCGACCCCTGGTTCGTCGACGAGATCGCCGGTCTGGTGGAGCTGCGCGCGGAGCTGCTGGACGCTGAGGTGCTCGACGCCCGCCTGCTGCGCCGGGCCAAGCGGGCCGGGCTTTCCGACCGCCAGGTCGCCGCGTTGCGCCCGGAGCTGGCCGGGGAGGACGGGGTGCGCATCCTGCGCCACCGGATGGGGGTGCGCCCGGTGTTCAAGACGGTCGACACCTGCGCCGCCGAGTTTGCCGCCCGTACCCCGTACCACTACAGCGCCTACGAATCCGACCCCGCCGCGGAGACCGAGGTGGCGCCGCAGACCGAGCGGGACAAGGTGCTCATCCTCGGCTCCGGGCCCAACCGCATCGGCCAGGGCATCGAGTTCGATTACTCCTGTGTGCACGCCGCGCAGATCCTGTCCGCCGCCGGGTACGAGACGGTGATGGTGAACTGCAACCCGGAAACCGTCTCCACCGACTACGACACTGCCGACCGGCTGTACTTCGAGCCGCTGACCTTCGAGGACGTCCTGGAGGTGGTGCACGCCGAACAGGAGTCCGGCACGGTCGCCGGGGTCATCGTGCAGCTGGGGGGCCAGACGCCGCTGAGCCTGGCCGAGCGGCTGGAGAATGCCGGCGTGCCGATCGTGGGTACCAGTCCGGCGGCGATCGACCTGGCCGAGGACCGCGGCGAGTTCGGGGAGGTGCTGGCCAAGGCCGGGCTCCCGGCGCCCAAGTACGGCACGGCGATCAGCTTCGACCAGGCCAAGCGCATCGCGGACGAGATCGGCTACCCGGTGCTCGTGCGCCCCTCCTACGTGCTCGGGGGACGCGGCATGGAGATCGTCTACGACGAGCCGTCGCTGGAGTCCTACATCTCCCGCGCCACGGAGGTGACTCCCGAGCACCCGGTGCTCGTCGACCGCTTCCTGGACGACGCCATCGAGATCGACGTGGACGCACTGTGCGACGGCACCGAGGTGTACCTGGGTGGGGTGATGGAGCACATCGAGGAAGCCGGCATCCATTCCGGTGACTCCGCGTGCGCCCTGCCGCCGATCACGCTGGGCCGCACGGACATCGAGGCGGTGCGCCGATCCACCGAGGCGCTCGCGCACGGCATCGGCGTCCGGGGTCTGCTCAACGTGCAGTACGCGTTGAAGGACGACACGCTGTATGTGCTGGAGGCCAACCCGCGGGCCAGCCGCACGGTGCCCTTCGTGTCCAAGGCCACGGCGGTTCCACTGGCCAAGGCCGCCGCCCGGATCATGCTCGGCGCCACCATCGCCGAGCTGCGCGCCGAGGGCCTGCTGCCCGATTCCGGCGACGGGGGAGCGGTCCCGATGGACGCCCCGGTGGCGGTGAAGGAGGCGGTGCTGCCCTTCCACCGGTTCCGGAAGGCCGACGGCACGGGGGTCGACTCCTTGCTGAGCCCGGAGATGAAGTCCACCGGCGAGGTGATGGGCATCGACGTCGACTTCGGTCGAGCCTTCGCCAAGAGCCAGACCGCCGCATACGGTTCGCTGCCCATGGACGGCACCGTGTTCGTGTCCGTGGCCAACCGGGACAAGCGCTCGATGGTGTTTCCGGTGAAGCGGCTCGCCGACCTCGGCTTCGAGGTACTCGCCACCTCCGGTACCGCGGAAACATTGCGCCGCAACGGGATCCCCTGCACCGAGGTGCGCAAGCACACGGAGAACGGGCAACTGATCGAGGGGCCGACCATCGTCACCCGCATCGTCGCCGGCGAGGTGGACATGGTGATCAACACCCCCTACGGCAACTCCGGGCCGCGGGTGGACGGCTACGAAATCCGCAGTGCAGCCGTCTCCGCCGGCATTCCGTGCATCACCACCGTGCAGGGTGCGGCCGCGGCCGTGCAGGGCATCGAAGCCTCCATCCGCGGGGACATCGGGGTACGCCCGCTGCAGGAGTTGCACAAGGCGCTGCGTTCGGGCAGGGCAGGCTCCGGGCAGTGATGGCATTCGGGCAACGGTTGTCGGCGGCGATCGCCGACCGGGGCCGGCTGTGCGTGGGCATAGATCCGCATCCGCAGTTGCTCGCCGCCTGGGGGCTGGGCGCGGATGCGCAGGGACTGGCCCGGTTTGCCCGGACCTGCGTCGAGGCGCTGGCCGGTGAGGTGGCGGTGCTCAAGCCGCAGGCGGCGTTCTTCGAGGCGTACGGCGCTGCCGGCGTGCGGGTTCTCGAGGAGACCATCGCCGCGGCGCAGGCCGCGGGCGCGTTGGTGCTGTTGGACGTCAAACGCGGCGACATTGGGTCCACCATGGCGGCCTACGCACGCGCCTACCTGGGGGACGGCTCGCCGCTGGCCGCGGATGCGGTGACGCTCTCGCCCTATCTCGGCTTCGGGTCGCTGGAGCCGGCGCTGGAACTGGCGCACGCCACCGGGCGCGGCGTCTTCGTGCTGGCCCGGACGTCCAACCCGGAGGGCGCGACGGTGCAGCAGGCCACCACCGAGGGGCGCAGCGTGGCGCAACGGATGGTGAACGAGGCCGCGGCCTGCAACGCCGGGGCGCCCGGATGGGGTTCGGTCGGCGTGGTGGTGGGTGCGACGGCCGAGCACGGACTCGACCTGACCACCCTGCATGGTCCGGTCCTGACCCCCGGCCTCGGTGCCCAGGGGGCGACGGCGGCGGACCTGGCGAGGATCTTCGCTTCGGTGCCGGAGCTGGTGTTGCCCAGCACGTCTCGAGACGTACTGCGTCACGGACCCGACGCGGCCGCGCTGCGCGGCGCAGCGGGGCGGGTACGGGACGGGGTGTCGGCGGCGCTACCCGGCTGAGGCTTATCCCTCGATGACGGTGACACCTTCGCCGTCGTAACGACCGTGCGGGTGGGGCGGGAAATTGAGCATTGCGTGCCGGGCGACGGTACTGAGCTCCACCACATTGACACCGGCGCCGACGCCGCCGCCGACGATCGGCACCAGCTTGACCAGGTTGATCGCGCTCTTGCGCCCGAATGTCGTGACCAGCCGGTGCCCGACCGCGCGCTGCAGGGGGAGTAGTCGCTCGGCGGGCAACTGCCGGAGCCGACCGAGCAGGCCAGCGTGCGTCGCATCGACGCCCGCCCGGGCCAGCAGCTGGTCACCGTGGGAGCCGAGCAAGGAGACGAGGACCAGGGTGCGGACGGGTTCCTCGGTCACGTCGTAGCCACGCAGATGGGCGATGGCGAAGGACAACCGGGCGGCCACGGCGTAGAAGGAGGTGACGTCGGCCGGCAGTCCGATGGCCAGCGCGGTGGCCCCGCCGACGCTGGTGATAAAGCCCGTGGCCCCGACCAGCCGACGGTGCACGGTCAACAGGCGGTGGATGGCCACCTCGACGTCCTCCGAGCGGGCGAGTTCGTTGTCGGCGACGGCGACCGCGCTGCCCAGCGGGCCCACTCCGTCGACCCCGAGGGTGAGCACGCGGTCGACCAGGGCCTCGCCCGCGGCCATCAGGCCGGAGGGCTTGTCGTCGTCGGTCACGGAACCCTCCGATGTGCGCGGGCAGAATCCCACCAAGGTATCGGAGTGGCACGGGGTTGTTCGGCTATCCGGGTTGTTCGGCTATCGGTGCCCGTCCCAGACGGCTCGCTCGTCGCCGGCGGGGTCGTCGACGACGCGCAGCGTTTCGTCCAGCAGCCCGGTCGTGCGGTTGGCGGTGTCGTAGGGCGCCCATCCCGGCTCGCCGTGGGCAATGAACCGGACCCAGGCGGCGTGCACCGTGTCGGCGACCGCCTGCGGCGGGCTGGCGCCCAGGCGCGGGGCGGTGTCCGCCACGTCGAGGGTGTCGAAGACGAAGGGCAACTCGACGCCGTGGCAGGCGCCGAGCTCGCCGTCGAAGCTGGGCGAGCGCCAGGTGAACTCGTACATGAAGGTGGCAGCGGGGGCAGCGGAGCGGGCCTCGGCGAGCCGGATGGCCGGTATCCGCCAGAACCAGTCGGTGACGACGGCGGCCATCAGGTCGCTCGGGCGGGCGTCGGGGCGCTGGTTCCGATATTGCCGGATCGTCGGCTCGGCCGGGACGCCGTAGCCCGCGGTGGCGGCAAGCAGCGTGGCCTCGTCGATGGCGTCCATCGCGCCGACGGGGGCCAGGAAGAGCCGGGCCTCCTCGCTGTTGGAGCCGACCATCACGTCCACCGTCGCACCCTGGCCTGCGGTGATGGGGCCCAACGGGGCCGCAGGCAGCACGTCGCCGTCCACAGTGGGCATAAACGGCAGCAGGCTCAGCGCGAGCTCGCCCCACTTGGCCGGATCGGGGGCGGTCTGCACCTCGGCCGTCAACGCCTCGGCGGCCCGGGTGACCTGCTCGACCGGCAGCGCCGCGATGGCGTCCCTGCTGGGTTCGACCCCCAGGGCGTCGGCGAGGAACCGGGCGACCGTTGCGCCCTGCGCGGGCGCCATCGTGTGGTGGCCGGCGCCGCTCTGCGCGATGGCTCGGTGAAACAGCCCGGCGGACCGTGGCATGGAGAGCAGGGTGGTGACACTCATCGCACCCGCGGACTCGCCGGCCACGGTGACCTTGCTCGGGTCGCCGCCGAAGGATGCGATGTTCTCCTGCACCCACTCCAGTGCCGCCAGCTGGTCCAGCAGCCCGACGTTGCTGACACCGTCGGGGGTGTGCAAGAAGCCTTCGGCGCCGAGCCGGTAATTGATCGTCACGCAGACGACACCGTCGCGGGCGAAGGCCGTTCCCCGGTATTCGGCGACCGAACCCGACCCGTTCATGAACGATCCGCCGTGCAGCCACACCAGCACCGGCAGGCCGGACGCGCCGGGGTCGGGAGTCCAGACGTTGAGGTTGAGGCAGTCCGTACCGGGGATCACCACCTCGGGGAACAGCGGGGCGTACTGCGGCGGGTAGTCACCCTTCGGGCACGTCGGGCCGTAGCTGGTGGCCTCGCGGACGCCCGCCCAGGGCTGCGGGGTCTGGGGTGGCCGCATCCGCCGGTCATCAAAGGGCGGCGCCGAGTACGGCACGCCGAGAAACGCCATGACCCCCCGGTCGGCCCGGCCCCGCAGCCGACCCTGGCGCACGCTTACCGTTTCGGTCATGGCGCTTCTCCTGTCCGACTGACCAGTGCCGCCGCGCGGACCCGCGTGCCGGTCAGCCTTGGTGGTCCTGCACCTGCTGTTTCGCATCCTGGGCCTGGCCCTGGACATCCTTGGCTGCGGCAGTGCCTTCGTCCTGCACGGTGCTTGCTGCGTCGGCGGCGGTGCCCTTCACGTTCTGCGCGGCCTGCTGAGCGGGTTCTCGCAGGTTTCCCGCTGCGTCCTTGGCCACGTCGGCGACCTCCTGTTGCAGGGGTGCCGACTTTTCCTTCACCGCAGTCGCGGCCTGCTGCTCCTTCTCGGTGGCCGGGAACAACGCCGCCACCACCAGCCCGGCGCCGAAGGCCAGAAGCCCCGCGGCGAGCGGGTTGCCCTGGGTCTGCTGGCGCGCCGCCGCGGGGGCGGACTGCGCGGCGCCGGTCACCGAGGACACGGCGGACTGCTGGGCGTCGGCGATGCTCGAGGTCGTGTCCTGCGCGGATCCCATCACCCGTTCGCGCAAGCCGGCTGCGGCCCCCGTCACCCGGCCCACCTTGCGCTTGGCCATCGTCTTGGGGTTCGCCTCGTAGGCCAGGGTGTCCACATTGGAACTAAGGCTGCTGCGGGTGCGCTCGATGTCGGCGCGAATGTCATCCGGGTCACTGCTGCGGGTCATCGGTGCTCCTCGGGGTGGGGGGCCAGCGCATCGGGGATGCGCTTGACGGTGTCAGTGGTCTGCGGCAGTCCTTTGGCCGCGGTGAGGGCGCTGCGTCCGGTGGTCGCCAGCACGGCAGCGATGATCGCCCAGACGGCCATGACGACCAGGGCCGACCAGCCGCGTCCGATCACGTTGCCGAGGCTCCACCAACCGGCCACGGACAGGAACAACAGGACGAAATAGCCCGCGAGGGCGGCGCCGGCCAGCAGGCCAGCCCCCTTGCCCGCGCGGGTAGCCGTCTGGGTGGCCTCGGCCTTGGCCAGTGCGAGCTCCTGGCGCACCAGCTCCGAGAGGTCCTTGCTGACCTCGGAGAGCAGCTCGCCCACCGACGGGGGCGCGGTCTCGGTGCTTTCGCGGTGCCCTGGGTAGGGGGCGTTCACGGCGCCAGATCCCGCCCGGTGGGCGGCTGCGGGTAGTCCGGCTCCTGCCGCGGGTAGCCGGGCCCGGGTGGTGGGTAGCCCGGGCCTTGCTGCGGCCCGCCGGCGGCGGGAGGGTAGCCGGGCCCGCGCGGTGGCTGCGCGGGGTAGCCCGATCCGGGCGGGTAGTGCGGCGGCGGCGACTGTGGGTAGGCAGGTCCGGCCGGGTAGCCGCTCGGCTGGTAACCCGGGGGCGGCGGAACGGTGGCGTACTCCGGGGTGGTGTACTCCGCGCCCGCGCCGGGGTCTCCGCTGCTGAGATCGCGCGCCGCGCCGTCCCCCGCGTCGTTGCTGCCGGCGGCTTTGAGGCCACGACCGAGCCGCCCCACGAGGAAACCGGCACCGGCGCTGATGGCGAGGAATGCCCCGGGGCGCCGGCGGGCGAAGCGGGTGACCTCGTCGAGGACGTGTCCGGGTTCGTGCTGGTCCAGCCACGACGCGACGGTGTTAGTGCGCTCTGCGGCCTGGTGGGCCAGGTCGGTGGCCATCCCGGGCTGTTCGGAACCGCGAGCCATCGACCGCAGCTCCTCGCTCAGGGAACGCAGACCTTGGGCCGCGCGGTTCTGCTGTGTCGCTGCTTGATCGTTGAGCTCACCCTGCGTCTGGCGCCACAAGTCCTTTGCCTGCTGTGTCGCCTCGCTCTTGACCTGGCTCGCCTGCTCGCCCGCCACGCCCGCGACGTGTTTGCCCGCCTCGGTCGCGCTCCCGGCAACCTCGCCGGCTTGCTCTTGGGCAACGTCGGTGGTCGATCGTTCGCCCGTGGTGGGTGGTTCGCCGGCGCTGAATTGCTCGCGGGGGCCGGATTGCTCGCTGCCGGGCCGGGACAGGTGCGCCCCGCCGGGGCCGCGGCCGGGTAGGGAACCACCCGGCTCGGGGGTGGGGGTGCCGCTGAACTGAGTCATGTACTTCCCATCTGAGGTGGTTCAGATCGGGGTGCTCGTGTCTTGACACCACCGCGTTGGTGCGCGCCACCCGGCAGGCGGGGAGCCGAGCGAACCGGGGGAGCGTGATATCCGACACTAGAACGCCGAGGTCCGAGGCGCTGAACGAAGCTCGGGCTCAGACTTCGTCCGCTTCCGGGCCACGCCGTTGCAACCAGGCAACGGCCGCGCCTAGAGCCGCGGTCGCCGCGATCGATACACCGACCGAGGTCAGCATCCCCGCGCTGACGGTGGAGCTCACGGACTCACTCGCCTGCGAGGTGTACGTCATCCAGCCGTAGCGGGTCATCAACGGCAGCGCCAGCGCGGCAGGAGCAGCTGCGTTTCACCCCCGCAGGAGCCGCGGTCCCCAACTTCACCGTCGCCAGCACACCCGCAAGTTCAACGCCCAAACCAGCCAGTGGGAAGACGGGGACGCCCTGTTCCTGCGCTGCACGATCTGGCGGCAAGCGGGGCGAACGTCGCCGAATCGCTGACCAAGGGAACCCGGGTCCTCGTGACCGAGCGGCTGCACCAGCGTTCGTTCGACACCAAAGAGGGTGAGAAGCGCACCGTCGTCGAGCTCGACGTCGACGAGATCGGACCCTCCCTGAAATACGCCACCACCAAGGTCACCAAAGCCACCCGCAGCACCAGCAGCGACCTCGACACCACCGGGCAGGCCAGCAGCGGGGGAGCAGATACCTGAGGCGCCAGCACGCCCGCCGCCGGCGGGGACGACGAGCCCCCGTTCTGACAAGCACTTGATGGGGAGGGGACCGCAGTGACGGCCTCCGCCCCACCTCAGCTACGAAGGAAGGAGGCAGTCCCATGCCGATCTGCGCACCCTGCTGCGTCGAGCATGCTGCTGCACCAGGTCGTCACCGTGACCAGCGACCCGACCCAGGACACCGCTGATCAATACGGACGCACCCTGGCCTACCTGAGGCTGTCCGATGGCCGCGACTACAGCGTGACCGCCGCTGGTGCGGGCACCGCTCACAGCTACGTGTTCCAGCACCGGCCGGTCAGCAAGGCTGGCGAGATCGCCGCGGCCGAGGCGGAGGCCAAATCTGCGAGGCGGGGACTGTGGGGACCACCCTGTAACGGCGACACCGCCTCCGTGCCGCGACCGGGCAAGTGATGGTCTTCCCGGTACAGCGTAGACAAGATAGGTTGTCTAGTGCGGATCGGTGACCCGGCGCGGAAGCACGGCGTGACCGATGCGGATATGTGGCATGCCTCCCGGACGGCGGTGCGCAGGGTCGAGCTGGACGAGGAGTTCACGATGCTCATCGGGCCAGCTGCCGACGGGGCACTGTTGGAGATCGGTGTCCTCGATATCGATGGGAATGACCCGGTAATCCACGCCATGCGTTTACGGCCGAAGTTCTACCGATTTCTTGTGAGGAGGTGATCATGACGCGACACACAGACTTCGACATTGAGCGGGCCGCGGACCGCTTCCTGCAGTTGGCCGAGGACCTGGACCCGGCCACCGCCGCGGTGGAGAACACCGACGATCTTCGGCAGATCGCCGCCGTGTCCGAGGCCGTACGCGCCGAGGAAGCCCGGCTGCGGGAGACCGTCGAGCTCGCCCGAGCCCACGGACGATCCTGGAACCAGATCGCCCTGGCCCTGGGCGTGTCCCGCCAGGCAGCACGGCAGCGGTTCACCAGCAAGACCCACGCCTGAGCTACGGGCCGCGCCTGGAGATGGTCGGATGAGCACTCTGCCGCCGGCGTTGGCCGGCCCGGTGACCGTGGAGCTGGCCAAGGCAGCCGAGACCATCCCCGGGGAGCGCTCCATGCGGGGCGGCTCAATTTACGAGCTGAAATGGGACGGCTATCGCCTGGTCATCGTGCGCACGAATCACGGGGCGCGGCTGTGGTCGCGCGACGGAAAAGACCTCACCGGACAGAACTGTCAGAGTGACCGGGAAGGATCAGGACATGAGCACTGAGCAGGCGCGTCCAGACGACACCAATTAACGACGTCAGCGGCACCCATCTTCTGGCCGAGATTGTCGGAGTCTCCTACTCGCAAATCGTTGAAGCCTTCGGCGAACCGAACGCCAAAAGGTGGGATGATTACAAGATTGACGCCGAGTGGTGGCTGGCAACCCCGGCGGGGGTGGCGACTCTCTACAACTACAAACCCGAACTCCCCGAAGGGATCCCGATCACGGATGTGCACGTTTGGCACATCGGCAGGCAGACCTCGGGCGTGCTCCGGTACGTGACCGCGCCCTCGGTGCTACGGCCTACATGCATCGACTCGATCCGAAGACACACAAGCTCATCTACGAGCGGGCCGACGCCGATGGGCCGCGGACGTGGGAACCCGAGTGTCCCGAGGGGTCCGAGGGGTCCGAGGGGTCCGCGGCGGTGCGCGGGATGCTGATCGCCGCGGTGGCCGGTATCGCCGGCGGTGCCCTGTACGCGGCGATCAACACCCGGATGAAGGCACGTTCCCGCGCGACCGCGACGAACGGGCACAGCAGCCGGGAGAAGGCATAAGGCGCACACGACAGCTGATGGGGGTGGGGGATGAGGCCCGAGGGCAGCTACGAGGACGCGACCCACGAGGTGAACCTCGAGGAGCCGATCGAGGTTGGGGACCTGCTCGATGACCCCCGGACCGATGTGGAGGCATTGTGCCTGTGCGCGTTGCTGTGGTCTCCGGCTCACACCGCCCGGCACGTGGTGGACCTGCTGGGCAGCTGTGACTTTGACCGGATTCTCTACGGTGAGGTGTTCGAGCTGATCTGCGAGCAGGTGTCGGCCGGGGCCCCGCATGACCCGGCGAGCATCGCCAGCACGATCACCCGATCCGGGCGCGCCGGCGGACCTGGCGGCACCCCACTGACCCGGGCATTGACCGCGGCCAGCGTCGCCGGGGCAGCCCCGGAATCCGCCGGGCACTACGCCCTCGCGGTGCTCTCCGCCGCCTACCGCCGTGGCTTCCACCAGGCCGCCGCTTCCATGGCGCAAGCCGCGGCACAGCTGCCGCGAGATGCACTGTTCGAGCACCTGCTGGTGGTCGGGCGGGCACAGCGTGCGGCCACCGAACGACTGCACACCATCACCCACACCTTGAGCTGATTGCCCCGCGGCGCAACGGCAAAGACCTCACCAGACGGATTCCCGACATCACCATCCCCCGCCTCAGCACTCCCTGAGCAGCAAGGAGCACCTGGCATGGTGAAGGGGCCCGTGGGGGTTGCGCGGGGGGGAACGCTACGGGCCCCTTCACCCGCCAACGCTAACCACCCCAATGGTTTGATGTCCGGTGCAGTCGGACCCGCGAGCACAGCACTCACCCGACCGCCGAGTCCGAGCTACGTTAGGTCGCCGCGGTGACTAGACAACGAGTGGGGCGGCGGCCACTCGGTGTCGTCGGCGATATCGAACCCGAGGCCAATCGACACGAGTCCGTCTGCGCGAGTGTCTTCAGCTGCCAGTTCGTCAAGCACGGCCATTTCTTCCGGGCCGATGTCGGTGGTCGCCACAGTGATCAACTGATCCAGGTCGCGAGCGAGGTAGTCGGGATAGGTGCGTGAGTCGATGATGTCCATGCCCGGTATGTGTGCGGCGGAAGGATGGTCGTCCGTGACCGGTCGAGGGATCTGGGGAAACGGGCGCCGACGGCTCTCTGGGGCGAACTAACCGGCGGCGCGGTCCGTCTCGGTTCCTTGAAACCGGCATCCCTCAGGGCGGTACGGGCGGATCCGTCGATGCCCACGTCGTCGCGTCCCGGAATTTGTCTGAGAATCCCGTCTCCGATCCGGCGTACGAAGCCAACTACCGAACGCATCTCTCAGGACCTGTTCCGATAGACGATCGGCGACCGCCTCGTTACGGTGTCACTGGTGATACCATCGTTGGATGCCAATGACTCTGCGACTCTCTGATACGGAAGCCGATGCGTTGCGTCGTCGTGCCGAACGTGAGTCTCGGTCGATGCAGGACGTCGCCCGGCAGGCGGTGCGCGAGTACGTGGAGAACCACAGTCGCGCCGAGCTGCTCGACCACGTGCTCGACGAGGAGCTGCCTCGGTACG
>JAABUZ0100006764.1_pt1 | contig 14171 bp, 17 predicted proteins | sample 5562091 | NCBI WGS metagenome assembly JAABUZ01 (sample SAMN12813069, study PRJNA571459) | rock metagenome | isolation source: Antarctica rocks | place: Antarctica: Victoria Land, Linnaeus Terrace sud | collected 2015-12-21 | reverse complement strand
CAGTAAAAGATAGGAAATAGAAAAGGCTCTTAAGGCCAACTTCTCTCCAAATTATCGCTTGTCCGTCTACTTCCCAAATTACTCGTGACGAACTACTAGAGCACTACCGAAATACAGCATTTCAAGTAAAGTGCCGGAAGTCGTACGGCCTTTTGGAACCCTACTTTCCAAGCACAATTGCACTTAGGGCTGCACGGCTATTTTCCAAGCACTATTGCTGCAATCACGCAAAGGCCAGCGTAAACGGCTGCTGCGATACTCCATTTTTGAGCTTTCGTCATCTTCGCCGAAACCGATCGCACCTCCTCGTAAAGCGCCGTTATCTTCCCTTGAGCTCCATCACGGCAATGCGGCCGTACTCATCTGGAGCGCGAGTAGGGCGTCGCCGCCTTTTGGGTACAATGACGTCGTTCATGCGAGTGCTAACAACATTACTAGGCAATCTGCTTCCGCGTCTGTTGCTTTCCACGGCTCTGACGGCTTCCGCGACGGAAATGCCCAAGCTGGTGAACAAAAACGGCCACTTTGAGTTCGATGTGGAGGGCCGCCCTTACCTGATTCTAGGCGCGCAGATCCATAATTCTAGCGCCTGGCCGAGCGTCTTGCCGAAGGTCTGGCCTGCTTTGGAAGCCATGCATGCCAACACCGCGGCGGCGCCCGTTTACTGGGAGCAGATGGAAGCGAAACCGGGCCAGTTCGATTTTGAAAATGTCGACCTTCTGGTCAAGGGAGCCCGCGAGCACAACCTGCATCTCGTGCTGCTGTGGTTCGGGACTTGGAAGAACGGCAACATGCATTATGTTCCCACCTGGGTGAAGACGGACACGACACGCTTTCCCCGCATGGTGAATCCTCACGGCGAGCCCTTGGATGTGCTTTCCGCCAATGCGCCGGCAAACCTCAATGCCGATAAAAATGCGTTTGCACACTTAATGCGGCATTTAAAAGAACTGGATGGCGAGATCCACACGGTATTGATGGTGCAGGTGGAAAACGAGTCCGGGGCCATCGGGACAGTCCGGGATTTCTCGCCGATGGCAGAGCGGCAGTTCCAGAGCGCGGTGCCCGCTGAGATGAAGACGGCCGGGAAATCCGCTTCCGGAACGTGGCCTCAGGTTTTCGGTGGAGAAGCGGACGAATACTTCCAGGCTTATTATCAGGCACGCTATGTCAATGCGGTCGTCGAGGCCGGTAAAGCCGAGTTCCCGCTGCCGATGTATGTCAATGTCTGGCTGGCTTATCCGGTTGCCCAGTTGCCGGAGCGCCAATATGCCGTCCCAGGGCAAGGGTACCCGAGTGGAGGAGCCGTCCAGAAGATGATTGCGTTTTGGAAGAGGAACGCGCCCGCCGTCGACATGATCGGGCCGGACATTTACAGCGACAATCCAGACTTTGTTCTGGATACGATGCGCGCCTATCATCGATCTGATAATCCGTTATGGATTCCGGAGATCGGGTTCAGCGATAACTATGCGAAGTACTTTTTCTCGGCCATCGGAAATGGCGCGATTGGCTTTTCGCCTTTCGGAGTCGACCACGCGGGATGGATGACCGCGGAGAACGGAGGACCGATGATGCATGCGCAGAACTATCAGCTCTTCGCGCCCGCCGCGCGGGAAGTGGCTCGACTGATTGCCGAAGGCAAGGTAAAAACCGCCGTGGAAGAGATCGGACAAGCCCGCCAGGAGATTGATTTCGGAGACTGGCAGGCGCAAGTATCGTTTGGCTTTCCCCAAAGGGACGGCGTGGCGCCGCCCGGAACGAAAGACGCACACGGACGCGCCATGGTCGCGCAACTAGGGCCCGATGAGTTCCTGGTGACCGGTTTCGACGCCAGCGTCGCCTTTCATGTTCCGGGCCGATTACCGGGACTGCGAATGCAGATTTTGCGAGCGGAAGAGGGGCAATTTGACGGCGACGGAAGCGGCCATAACGTTTGGAAACCGTTGCGGCTGTGGAACGGCGATGAAACGGACCGGGGGCTGAATTTCAGGCAGCAACCGACGTGGGTCCGTCTCCAGGTAGGTCGATTTTGAATTACCAGCCCCAATCACAACTTCCTAACAAGAATTAAATAGCGGCAAATTAGCGACTTATCCGTATCTAGGCTCCCTTGTCCACCGCCTGGCGCGCCTACAGTTCGGCGTGTCTTACAGCATCATAAAACCCTTCTTGCAGCGCGGGTGTCAAGGCCAGGACGTGCTGGATCTGCAATGCGCCTTAACCGCTGCCGGAGCTTACGCGGGCAACTTGGACGGCGGCTTTGGAACAAGCACGGAAACGGCTCTGGCCGCATTCCAGAAAAACAGGAATCTGCCTGCAAACGGCGTTCTTGATTCCGTCACGGCGCAAGCGCTGGGCTTACAAAGCGCGAAACCGGCGGTGTGCGCTCTCCTGAATGTAACGCCCGACCTCGTGGCGAAACTGTTCCCAGGCACGCCGCGATCCAACATCGAAACAAATCTTCCGCGCGTGCTGAATGCGCTTCTGGAAGCAGTCCTGGCCGATAAACAAATGCTTCTTGTCGCGCTTGCCACCATTCGCGTGGAGGCCGCCTCTTTTCTGCCGGTCAGCGAACTGCCGTCCGCGTTTAATACTTCACCGGGCGGAAGTCCGTTTGATTTGTATGATAATCGCGCAACTCTCGGCAATGGCGGAGCGCCGGACGGAGAAAAGTTTCGCGGCCGCGGCTTTGTGCAGCTCACCGGGCGCGGCCATTTCCTGCAATACGGCAAACAGATCGGACTTGGCGAGCAACTGGTCATAAATCCGCTGCAAGCGCACCAACCGGATACGGCCGCGAAAATCCTGGCGGTTTTCCTGAAAACGCGTGAAACCCGCATTCGGGCAGCGCTGGCGCAAAATTGCTTAGCCGAAGCGCGGCGGCTCGTCAACGGCGGAACTAGCGGCTTAGGGCAGTTCACGGAAGTCTTCAATGCCGGGATGCGGCTTTTACCCGACAAAATCGCTGCCTGAAAAGGGTACGATACAGCGATGAAGACCCTAAGCATGCTCCTTCTCGCTATTGGCTTTGTTTTTTCGAATCACTCAGCAAAAGCGGCTGACGCCGAAGAAGATATCAGGGATTTATTAACCGATCAGACAGATGCCTGGAACCGGGGAAATCTGGAAGCCTTTGTCAAGCCGTACGCGGAAGATTGCACATTCGTCGGCAAGCAGGTTGTCAAAGGGCGGAACAAAGTTCTGGCGCAATACAGGAGCCGGTACCCGACACCGGCCGCCATGGGAAAGCTTTCCTTCCGCAACCTGGAAGTGCGCGAAGCAGGAGAGCGCATTGCCATCGTTATTGGCGAATGGCGCCTGGAAAGGCCCGCATCAGCAGGCGGAGCCGTCGGCGGCATCTTCAGTTTGGTGTTCAAGGATGTAGACGACGAATGGCGTATCGTGCTCGACCATACCTCGTAGCGAAATCTAATTTCTATTGCTCTGAACTGGCCGTTTGCAATTCCGAGGCGCTTTCCGCGTTCACGGCGGCAGGCAAAATCCCCAGTTGCACGTAAATCGGCCGAATCTGTTCGCGCATCCGAGGCAATTCGCGCGCGAAAAGCGCCGCCCCGATCATGCAGCAAACGCCGCTGGCAACCACCGTGGCAGGCGCGCCGAACCGGGCAGCGGAAACACCGGCGAGCAGGCTGCCGAACGGCGACATGCCCGCAAAAGCCATGGCATAAAAAGACATTACGCGGCCGCGCTTCCCCTCCTCCAGAATGGTTTGCAGCAGCGTGTTGCTTGCCGCGAGATTGCGCATCATCCCGTAACCCGTCGCCAGTAAAAGCGCCATCGACAGCCACAAGGAGCGGGACAAAGCGAAACCAATTAAAGCCGCGCCGAAGATTCCCGCCGAAAGCGGAATCACCCGGCCCAGCCCCAAAACTGTTTTGCGGATGGCCAGTCCCACCGCGCCTATTAACGCGCCCACTCCGATGGCGGCCATCAGATAACCGAGCGTGTGCGGCCCCCCATGCAGAACCTGGGCGGCGAATATCGGCATCAGCACCGTGTACGGCATTCCAAGCAAACTGATCAGCGCCAGCAGAAGCAGGATAGACCGGATGGAATGCGAACGCGAAACATAACGCCATCCCTCACGCAGTTCTTCAAAGGTATTTTTTGTTCCCGCGCGCTGGGGCTGCGGCGAAACACGCATGGCCAGCAAGGAAACGATAACCGCGATGTAGCTGATTCCATCGATGAGAAAGCAGGGTCCTTCGCCAACGCTCCCGATAATAACTCCGGCTATGGCAGGACCAACCAGCCGCGCCGCGTTGACCATGGAAGAATTCAGCGCAATCGCGTTCGGCAGTTGGTCGCGGCGATCCACCATTTGCACCAGAAAGGACTGGCGGGCGGGCATGTCCAGGGCATTGATGAATCCTTGCAGCAGCATCAGCGCCACGACATGCCAGATCGTGATGGAGCCTGTCAGCGCCAGAACCGCCAAGACAAACGACTGCGCCATGGAAAGCGCCTGCGTGGCGATCAACGTCCGATGTCGGTCCCAGCGATCTACCCACACTCCCGCAATGGGAGCCAGAAAGAAAAGCGGAATCTGTCCCGCGAAACTGACCGCGCCCAGCAAAAACGGTGATTTGGTGAGGCGGTAAACAAGCCAGCTCGTAGCCACGCGCGTCATCCAGGTGCCGATTAGCGACACGCTCTGGCCCGCGAAAAACAACCGGAAATTATAGGACCGGAGCGCCCGCAGCGCGAACCGCCATCCGCCTTCCGATGCTTTGCTTTCCTGTTCCGCCGACATTACAGCCTGTTCATCATGGCCGTAGCGGTCGATTCGAAATAGCTTCGCAGAATTTCCTTGGCTTCTTCGGGCGCCTCGATTCCTCTTAAAGCGCTCTCCATCAGTTTCATCCAACGGTCCCGAGCCGCTTGGTTCACCGGAAACGGCGCATGCCTCATGCGCAGACGCGGATGGCCTCGCTGTTCGATGTAATGCTGCGGGCCGCCGAAGCGGAAAATCAAAAAATTGCGCAAGCGTTCTTCCGCGCCGGCAAAATCATGCTCGGGATATAGCGGCCCGAGAATATCATCGGTGGAAACCTGCCGGTAGAACGAGCCCACCAGACGCAGAAATCCTTCTTCGCCCAGCACGGAATAAATTTCGTTTTCCTCCACGGAGGCAATGCTAGCATTTCCGGCCTACTCCGCCAGTTGCCGGTGTCGTAAAACGATAGCCGCCGTTAAGCCGCAAGCCGCCGCAAACGAAAGCCACGCGCCGGGTATCGCCTTATTTCCGGTTGCATGGATCAGATAGGTGCAGACAGCGGGAGTGAAGCCTCCAAAGATCGCCGTGGCAAGACTGTAAGCCAGCGAAAACCCGACCGTGCGCACGTTTTCCGGCATGATCTCCGTCAGAAAAACAACCATTGCTCCATTGAAGCTGCCGTACAGAAAGGAAAGCCATAACTCCACCGTCAGCAATCGGCTGAAGGAGGGAGCGTTCGTCAGCCACAGCAAGGCGGGATAAGCGGTTAATAAAGTAAGGACAGTAAAGGTAATCAATAACGGCACGCGGCCCACGCGATCTGAGAGCGCGCCCATAATCGGCAGCCAGAAAAGGTTCGTGATGCCGACGCAAAGCGTGACGATCAAAGTATCCGTGCTTCGCAAATGCAGCACCGCCGTTCCAAAGCTGGGCGTGTACGTCGTAATAGTGTAAAACGATACGGTTGTCATGGTGGTCAGCATCATTCCCAGCAAAACCACGCGCCAGTGAGACAGCAGGGAGCGAAGAATTCCCCGCGCGCGGGGATGATGTTTACGGGCGCGAAAACTTTCTGTTTCTTCCATGGAGCGACGAACGAAAAATAGGAACGGAATAATCGCACAGCCGATCAGCAAGGGAATGCGCCAACCCCATGCCGCCATCTGACCAGGAGAAAGCTTTGTTGTGAGAGCTACTCCTAATAAAGCCGCGAAGATAACAGCGCATTGCTGGCTACCCGATTGCCAGCTTACATAAAAGCCCTTGCGGCCTGGAGAAGCGATTTCCGACAAGTAAACCGATACGCCGCCCAATTCCACGCCGGCGGAAAATCCCTCCAACAGGCGGCCCGCGATGACCAGAAGCGGAGCAAACAGTCCGATTGCCGCATAAGGGGGCGTGCAGGCAATCGACAGCGTGCCAAGGGACATCAGCCCTAGCGTAAGAATCAATCCGGCGCGGCGACCGTAGCGGTCAATATAAGTGCCGAGCACAAGAGCGCCCAGCGGCCGCATGAAAAACCCGGCGCCGAAAGTCATCAGGGAGTACATAAGCGATAGGAACTCGCTGCTGCCGGGGAAGAAAGCCTTCCCGATGGCGGAGGCATAAAAGCCGAACACCATAAAGTCGTACATCTCCAGAAAATTGCCGCTCGCCACGCGGACAATCGCCCGGAACTTCGATTGCCGGTTATCCGGCGATTTTGCCGCCTGGATCTTAGTGATGCGAATGCTCCTTCAGTAGCTCGTTGAAGCGTAAACGACGATCCCAATCCATTGTGAAGCCGAGAAAGCCAAAATAAAACTCCCTACCTTTTTCCAACCGAGAAGAGGCGAAAGACCGGAATGGCACGCTCGAAGTTGATCGCCATTTCATGGAGCATACCAGCAGAGATACTCACGCCCATCTGAGAATTCTCGGAATGTGAACCGACTGCGAATTGAAGTGTAATTTTGCGATACTCATCGTTATGAATGTTTTCCTAAAGCAGCCGGGAATAAGCCGCGGTTCCTGAAAAGGAACACGTAAGAACATGGCAGAGAAAGTACTTTTTGTAGATGACGACATCAATCTTCTGACGATCATTCAGCGCAATTTCCGCAAGCGGTTTGACATAACCCTCGCGGACAGCCCCGAAGGAGCTTTGGACATCCTGCAAAGCGAAGGTCCTTTCGGCGTCATCGTTTCGAATTTGCGAATGCCGCGGATCAGCGGCGTGGAGCTATTAACGAGAGCGGCAGCGGAGTGGCCGGATACCATTCGAATCCTCTTAACCGCTGAGGCTGACGCCAAGGCCGCCATTGACGCGTATTAATGAGGCCCGTGTTTATCGTTTTCTGACAAAGCCTTTACCGCTGCCGAACTTGGCCAAGGTTTTGACAGCGGCTCTTGCTGAGTACAATCTTGTTGTCGACGAGAAAGTTCTGCTGGAAAAAACGTTTAGCGGATCGATCAAAATCCTGACCGAAGTTCTTTCCCTGACCTAGCCCTTGGCTTTTAACCGGGCGAGTCGAGTCCGCGACACCGTCAAAAGCCTGCTTGTGAGCATCGGCATCGCCAATCCCGTGGAGTTTGAAATCGCGGCGATGCTCTCTCAAATGGGCTGTATCACGCTGCCGAAAGACATTCTGCAAAAGCTGTTTGATGGCGCTGAACTGACTACCGGTGAACGCGCGCTCTATGAGTCTCATCCCGCGACCGGCTCCCGCCTGCTGGAGAACATCCCGCAATTGGAAACCGTGGCGCGCATCATCGAGAAACAGGAGGAAGTCATCGAGCCTCTTACTCCAGGGCAGTGGCTGGAAGACGCCGACCGCGTTCTTCTGGGCGCTCACCTGCTGAAACTGGCCCTTGAATTGGATCTCTTCACCTTGCGCGGTCTCACGACTGCGGAAGCGCTGGCTCAGATGCAAACGGGCATTCAATTCTACCCGCCTGAGCTGCTGAAAGCGTTGGCGTCCCTTGAAGCGATAAAACTCGCCGCGAAGAGCCATATGGTCAAGTTCAAGGAGCTGGCTCCCGGCATGGTCCTCAGGACCGATATTGTGGCCAAAGACGGATCACTTCTTCTTGCAAAAGGCCACACGCTTACCTCGGCCATGCTGGAAGGCTTGTCGCGCTACTTCGTATCCAAAAGAATCCAGGAGCCCATCGGGGTGTTGCTTCCGTAGTTCACGGTTAGGGTCTGAATCCGCATAACGCGGCGATAAGCGTATTGCGTGAATTACCGTGGGCGCTCCCGCTTTTTCTGCTCCTGCATGTTCTTGCGATACTCGGATTCCAGCAAAAACTCCATCCGCACCTGCGGCATTTGCAAAACCAAAGACTTCGCCTGCGCATCCAGCGTGAGCGTATAAGGACCGTCTTGAGTGCCGAGCTCATCAATAAAAGCCAGTTGATCTCCATTCAACTGATACGTTCCCGTACGCCTTACAGTCTGGCCCTGAATCCGCAGATTCTGGACAAAGGTATTGTTTCCGCTCAGAGTTAAGCTCCCGCTGCACTGCCCCGGATGGGGCCGCCCGTCAAAGCAATTATGTTGCGTGGGAAAACCATTCCGCTCATTCCTGGACATCGTCACGTATTCCCAGCCGCCGGAGTCCCGCAGCATCTTGAGCTCATCCGTGTTTAGTTCGCTGGCAATCGCAATACCAGCGAACGCCGCAACGAGGATGGAGGAAAAGCGCCGCATAACCGCGTATTCAAAAGTCTACCTCAATGCGTCAAGGAATACACGATATAGTTTACGGCAATTCTCACGCCCAGCGCCGAGTACTGCTCCGGGTACCCCGGAAAATCGGCCCATTCCCAGGAGTCGCCCAGATCGGAGTTAAACGCCATCGCGACCATCACGCGGCCTTTGTTGTCATAGATACCGCGCCAGTGCGCCACATATCCGTCATTGCGGAACGGCACCCCTGTGCGCACTCCCCATTGGCCGGGCACCTGATAGCGGTCATCCAGATCATAAACAGTGTGGAAAATAGGATCGCCGTCCGGCAAATCAACAATCGGCCGGTCCGGAAAGATCCGTTTCATGCTCTGCATGAAAATCTCCCAATCCTGCGTTCCCCAAAAATCGTCGCAAAACAGGAAGCCGCCGCGCAGCAGGTACTCCCGCAAAGTTTGGGCTTGCATATCCGTTAGGTTCCACTCCCCCACGAACACGGCATACAGCCAGGGGTAATTAAAAACATCGTTCTTATCGTCGAGATTGACCGGCTGCTCCACCGACCGCGCGTCGAGACGCGTTAAACGCCGGATCGCCTGCAGCAAATGCCGGTCGGACCGCGGGTAATCGTTGGTCCAACTGGAACGCCCTTGCGTCCAGTCCCAACCCGCATGGCGAAAATGCGCGTCCGGAATGGCGGGAAACATTAAGCGCGCGAAAACCCATTCCGTTTTCTCGGCATAATCCGGCGGAAGAGGAATCAGATTCATACGGTACTCATCGCCCGGATACTCGCGAAACGGCTGCGGCGGAGTTCTCTCCGCCACATAGACGGCCGAGAAAACAACAGAGGCAAGAAGAAGAGGCAGCCAGATTATTCGAGCCCCCATAAAACGATTACCTCTTCACCTCACTCAAAATCACGAACGGACATCTCTGCGCTGAGAATAACATCGCTGCCGGAGTTCAACTGCTTTTACGCCGTTCTGTCGAAACCGGCACGGCTGTCTCAAAGCCTTCCTCGAACGCTGCAATCGAGCCGCAAACCGTCACGCGCAGACCTTTGGCGGCTTTTAAAGGAACGAAATTGCTCATGCCGTACCGGACAATTTCGACAACGGCGCCATCCTCCTGGGCCGCATAGGTATAACAAGGCAGTTGCACGGTTCTGCTCCACTTGCCCTTCTCAAAATGAAGGTCGCTGAATTTCTGTTCAACAAAACCCAGAGTATCCGCCTTCAACAGAACTGCAACGAGCAGCAATCCCCAAAGCCTTACAATTTTTGCGCTGATCACTTATCCATGTTGCCAGAACTGCGGGATGGAGGAGAGCACGGCAAACCGCTGGTATTCTGTGTGATGTTTCCCATTGCTCAATTTTGGCAGCAATTGCGCGCTCCCTTCTTTTCTCGGCAATTCGCTGCTGCGCTGACGAAACTGTTTGCGTTGATTCTGGTCGCTTTTGGCCTGTTGACAATCGTCATAACCGTACGAATTGTGATCCGCACCTACAGTCCCGTCTTGTTTTGGGATCAATGGCAAATTATCCATACCCTCATGCAGAGTGGTGGCCATTCCTCCCTGCAACACCTCTGGGCTCAGCATAACGAACACAGGCTCCTGACGGGACGGCTTTTCGGATTTGCCGATCTTTTCTTTTTCCGGGGACGCAACATCAGCCTGTTTGTGGAAATCCTGTTTTTTCAGTTCTGCCACCTTCTCCTGTTTGCCCTGGTTCTCCGCCGTTTCGGCCGCTTGCCCGGTTCTGTTTATGCAACGCTTATCGGATTTCTGACTTACTGCCTGTTCTCTCCCCTTCAAATGGAGAACTTCGACTGGGCCTTTCAAATCGTTTTCATTCTCACGAGCTTTTCCGCCAACGTCTGCTTTGCTGCCGCGCTCTGGTTCTACCAAAAAACCGTCGGTAATCATCGCGGCCGGCTTTTTGCTCTGGCTCTGTGCCTACTGGCCGCCTTTATCGCGGAAGGGAGTGAGGCGCACGGCCTCCTTGCCTGGCCGGTACTGCTCTTTTTGGTCTTTGCCCTTCGCTTCCCGTCGCGCGACCGCTGGATTACGATAGCGGTGGCAATGGCTGCCGTGGCCGCCTATCTGATCGGCTACGAATCGCCCGATCCTCCCTTCGCGCTTACGCATGCCCTCAGCCAGCCGCTGGACCTGATGAAATTTGTTCTGACTTACCTCGGGAATAGCTGGGACGCGCACCTGCCGAACGAGTCGGCATGGCCGACGGTCTCGGAGTCCCTTACCTTTACAGCGATAGCGACCACGCTCGTCTGTGCAGTGCAATGCCTGCGCCGCCCATGGCTTTTCTCGCCCCTTCAAATCTTCCTGGTAAGCAATCTGCTGTTCGGCTTGGGCACGGCGGGAATGACAGCAGTGGGCCGCTTGCGTTTTGGAATACCGATGGCGCTCATGAGCCGTTATCAAACGCCTGCCCTGGTGTTTTGGGGTTCGCTGGCCGCATTTCTTGCTCTCGCTGTGGACTGGACTGCCCCGCGTCGGCTGTTAGTTGCCCAATCGCTGCTCCTGATTCTCATGCTGGCCGAGGCAGGACGATGGACTCAGGTCGCGCAATCGGCTGCCACGCGCCAATACTAGTTGGAAGAAGCCTGGAACGCCGTCGTGCAGGACCGTTTCAATGATCCGGCTGCGGCCCGCCTCTTCTACAGCCTGGACATGCTGAAAGAATTTGTTCCCTACCTGCGCCGGCATCATTGGGGTCCTTCGGGAGAGATCACTTCGTTTGTAAGGCTTCAGCGTACCGGCCACTCTCCACAACTCGAAGGACAGCATGCTCTGTCGCAAGCCTGCCTTGGTCGAATCGACGAAGCGCGCCGCTCCGGGTTAACCAGTGTGTTTGTCCGGGGATGGGCTTTCAATCGGTTCGACCGTCAACCCGGCGACCGTATTGCTCTAGTTGCCGATACCGGCAAGATCGTTGGATATGCCGAACTGAACCAAGTTCGACCGGATGTAGCTGCCCAATATCCGGAAGCGCAGAACTTAAGACCCGGATGGAAAACCAACATTACCGTACCAAGCAACGGCATCTATCACGTCTTTCTCTGCTCCGAAAAAACGCAGTCGGCCTGCCCCCTGCAAAACGAGCTTCGTATCCAAAACCGCCCCAGCTTTTAATTTCGCTATTTTACTTTTTCGTTGTCCGCATGGAAACCGAAATATTGAAAGCGCCGATATACTTATCGGCAGCGCCATAATAGCCCGTCATTTTTAGGCTTGCTGTATCGGATTGCTTCGAATTGCGAATAGCACCTTCCAGAAAGATCACATTCGGAACCGTGCCGCTCTTCTCCCAAGGAAGCATAGGAACCACGAAGGGACTATCCGCCCTGGCAATGACGCGACGCGGATCGCGCCGGTCAAACAGCGCCCAGCCCGGACCATAAACAAGCTGGTCGTTTGCGCCGTTGTAAAGCAGAAAAATACCGGCTTCCGTCACAAAGGGCGCGGGTCCCGGCTCCATCACGCGCGAATCGAACGCGCCGGGACGACGGTCGAGAACCGGCTTGTCCGTCGCGTCGCGCCAGTGCAGCAGATCATCGGAAACAGCCAGACCCATGTAGTCACGCACCTTGCCGTCGGAATCCGTGCGCGTGCCCAGGTAATACATCCACCATTTGCCGTTGATCTTCTCCGGAACAATCGCGCCGGATTTTGTCCATTGCGTGTTCCAGGTGCCGCGATACGCAGGCATGATAACGCCCTTGCGCTCCCAATGAATCAAATCGCTCGATGTCGCCAGACACAACTGCGCCGAGTGCGTGTCATATCCCGTGTAGGTCAGGTAATAAAGCCCATTGATCTGGACCACGCGCGGATCTTCCACGCCCCCGTTCTTCTCGTACGGCGCTTCCGGCGCGAGCACCGGGTCAGGCCGCGCCGTGAAATGCAGGCCATCGTTGCTTTCGGCATAGCCAATGCGCGAGGTATGATTGCGATCCTGAGCGCGGAACAGAAGCACCGTCTTGGAGCCGACGCGAATCGCGGTCGGATTGAATAAGGCAAGCTCGGACCAGCCCGCTTGTGGACTGAGCAGCGGCGTTTGCGAAACCCGCTCGGCGCTGATTTGCACGCCCGCGATAGCGGCGGCTAAAAAGAACAGCCCCGCGGCAGTCATCGACTTCATCTTTTGACGTCCGAGGACGCAACCGGCATCGGTCCCTTGGTTGTGGGATACCCTTTGGTCACCCAGTCCGTATGCAGATTGGTTTTAATCACCAGCATTTTCACGTTTGAAAAGCCGAGATCATGCAATGCGCTGTACGCCGGATGGATGTTGGGACACTTTTCCCACGGGCAGCAGCCGCAGTAAATCACAACGGCATGGCTGCGCGGCATGTTCCGCGCCACCTGCTTTAGCTGATCGATGCCGTCGGGTTTGGAAGCCGGCCCAGCCAGGATTGCGCCCGTAATATGAGCCCCGTTATATAGGGAAGGAAAGCCGACATAAATCACCGTCGGACGAGGCCGGTTCGAAGCCGACAGGAGACTGGCCAGCTCTTCCGGCTGCATCGTGGCCTCCCCTCCTCCGGCAAAGGAGTTCCATAGAAGAAATACGCCAGCCAATAAGCGCCAAAAACTAATCATTAGCCCTCAAAACCGCATCAGAATTGTACCTTACGCGATACTCACAATAGCGGCTCATGCGAATCTCGCTTTTCATTACCTGCTACAACGATCTCTTGTTTCCCAAAACCGGCATGGCAGTTGTAAATTTACTGGAGCGCCTGGGCCACACTGTTGTTTTCCGGCCCGAGCAAACCTGCTGCGGCCAGATGCATTACAACACGGGTTATCAGCGCGAAACGGTACCGCTGGTTCGAAAGTTTGTTGACCTGTTCGCCGACGATGAAATCATCTGCTCTCCTTCCGCCTCGTGCGTCGCCATGATTAGGGATCATTATGTAAAGGCGGCGCGCATGGCGGCGGATGCCGAACTGGAAGCCCGCGCGGCGGCGATTGTTCCGCGAGTGTTCGAATTTACCGAACTGCTGGTTTATAAACTGGGCGTGGAAGATGTCGGCGCTTACTATCCGCATAGGGTCACCTATCATCCTTCCTGCCATTCTCTGCGCCTGCTGCGCGTCGGAGAAGCGCCGTTGCGCCTGCTGAGAAAAGTAGGAGGCATCGATCTTGTTGCATTGGAAAGGGACCAGGAGTGCTGCGGTTTCGGTGGAACATTTGCCGTCAAGAATGCTGATACTTCATCGGCCATGCTCTCGGATAAAGTGCGCTGCGTGCTGAATACGGGAGCCGAGATCTGCTCGGCTGCCGACAACTCCTGTCTGATGCATATTTACGGATCGCTTCACCGGCAAAAAACAGGAGTAAAAACCGTGCATATCGCGGAAATCCTTGCATCCACGCGCGCGTCAGCGGCAACCGGAGGAGCCGAATGAGTATTCATGTTGGTTCGGCCGCCACGGCGGCCCCCTTTCCCGAAGCAGCCAGTTCAGCGCTGGGCAACTCGCAACTGCGGCGGAACGTTCGTCACGCGACCGACATCATCCAAGCCAAACGCGACAACATGACCGGTGAACTGCCGGACTGGGAAGAACTGCGCGCGGCTGGAAGCGCGATTAAAGCGCACACGCTGAAGTATCTGGATGTCTACCTCGAAAAATTTGAGCAGAACGTAGTCAGGAACGGCGGCGTGGTGCATTGGGCTCAGGACGCCGACGAAGCCAACGGGATTATCTGGAGCATTATCGCCAAGCA
>JAABUZ0100006762.1_pt1 | contig 14174 bp, 15 predicted proteins | sample 5562091 | NCBI WGS metagenome assembly JAABUZ01 (sample SAMN12813069, study PRJNA571459) | rock metagenome | isolation source: Antarctica rocks | place: Antarctica: Victoria Land, Linnaeus Terrace sud | collected 2015-12-21 | reverse complement strand
CACGCCAGAGCAAGGTAACCAGGAATTGATCATTGCCAGCCGACTCAACGAGCGGTATACCCTCAGCCTCAATCTCTTGCCAGAAACCTTGTGTTTCGCTTTCTTGCGTCAATGATTTTTGCAGAGCTATCAGGCGTGGACTGTGAAGACCCTCAAGAGCTTCCATGAACGTCTCCTTTCATATAGTCGGAAATGCTCTGAGATCTGATATACTACAAATGATATTGTAACACATTAAACTCTGTACAAATTATCGTTTAAGGGTACGCTTATGCCAACACGGACCGGCTACAGTAATCGAAGTATATGTACTTATGAAGTCAATGCGTTGTGTTAACACTCTATATCGAGCAAATATTTAATTGTTAAGATCGTGATGCTACCAGGTTTGTGATAATGGTGCTGATAGCGACCGCTATGAGGACGACTACGCAAGCGAGTGTGGCGGCGTAGAGGCCCGTATACTCGGCCAGGAAGCCCAGGCAGAGGACGGGCAGGCCCGCTCCAATATAGCCAATCACATAATAACTCGACAATACTTCGCCACGGTGGGCAGGTGGAGCAATAGAACTCATTAATGCTAAGCTGCCTCTCTGTGAGAGACCCTGTCCCATACCAGTTAGAATCGCGCTGGCGAGGAAGAGGAGAAGTGAAGCTGTGGATAGCGCGATCGGGAGCAGGATCAGAGCTATAGTAAGAATGCTCAGTCCGGCACCGATGGCAATGTGGAGTGGGACGCGTCGCAGGCTCAACTGCGTCAGGATCGAAGAGGCGAATACGATTGCCACAACCAGAGCGCCCACCGCCCGGTTATTAACATGCAGCAGGATAATCACAAAAGAGGGAGCGAGGCTCGCGAAGAGCGCCAGGACGGAGAAGCCGACCGCAACCGTAAAGGAAGCGACGATAAAGGGCAGGGCGATCGACGCTGGAACGCTCAGCCTTTGCGGACGCCAGGAGAAGCGCAGCAGGGTGGCAGGCGCGGTTTCGGGTAAGCGCCAGAGTCCTACAAGTGCTGGAAAAAGCAGTACCAGGTAGACGCCGTAGATCAGCTCAGTCGGCCAGGGAGCGTACTGCACAAGCAGGCCAGAGGTGAGCGCCCCCACGCAGAAGCCAACGATCATACTGGTCGAGCCCACCAGCGCTGCCGCCCTCGTGTTCCCCCGCGGATGCAACTCTACCAACGCCGCCGTGGCCGTTCCCGTACACAGCGCCACCGCGAAGCCGATCAGCAGGCGGGCGACAATCAGCCAGGCAACTCCCTGCGCTGCTAGAAAACCGAGTGTGCCCAGAAAACCCAGCCCGATCGCCGCAAGCAGCACACGCCGACGACCAACAATGTCCGAGAGGCGTCCCAGAGCCAGGAGAGCCAGGGCCACACCCGCGTAGTAGGCTGCGAAAATAACCGTCAGGATCGCAGTTGAAAAGTGCCAGCGGGCCTGATAGACGGTGTAGAGCGGTGTGGGCAGCATACTTCCCATGAGAATAAGAAAGAACACATAGGCAACGACCCAATATGCAACCGCGTGCGGCAGCGAACGGTTGCTTCCCATGTCTCGCTTTACCAACATGCTGTTGTTCAGCTCCATTTCGCTTGTGCCCTTACCGTGAGCCATAATCTTTCTCCTTTCATCTGTATGATGTTATTGACTGATTGGTAAAAAAGTCGGTCAAAAAAATTAACGTAGTGCGCTAAGGGTGATCTCGATGAGAGCATGAACCTCCGTTTCAGATAGGCCGGTTTTGCCGACGACGCGCAAGCCTTCGACCATGCAGAGCAGATAGCGAGCGGTCGTGGGCGCATCGCACTCTGCGCGGATCGAGCCTTGTTGCTGAGCATATCGAATAGCGTTTGTGAAAAGCTGCTCTATACGTTGAAATGTTGCTGTAATTCGAGCATGGACAACTGGATCGTGTGGCAGCATCTCCGACGTTGTGTTGGCGATGAAGCAGCCGCGCCGTCCGCTATCACCCACCGCCCTCTGCGCGAACTCATAGAGGTAGGTGCGTAAAGCATCTAGAGCATCGATCTCTACACCGGGTCCCTCCAGAACAGCCGCCATTGTCTGCTCAACCAGACTATCCGTGTAGCGATCAAAGGCGGCCAGGAACAATTGATGCTTATCGCCAAAGGCCGCGTAGAGACTTCCCCGCTTCAGGTGCATCGCCTCCGTCAGATCGGTGAGCGAGGTCGCATGATAGCCGTGCGACCAGAAGACATACATTGCATCCTCTAATGCACGATCGATATCAAACTCGCGCGGACGACCCATCCGCGATGGTTCTAGCTCGTCAGACAAATGTTTTGTAGGTTCCATAGCTATATTATGACCGATCGATCAAGAAGTGTCAAGAGGAGGTTACAGTTTCCTTTGAAGCGTGAAGGCGCTGATATGTGGTCCAGAGTGGCTGAAAGCCGAGACGCGACCAGAAGGAAGAAGCGCTGGGATTAGCTGGATTGAACCAGAGGACGTAGCCATCCAATTGAGACTGGAATGCGGGAAAGACATCTTCAATTGCCTGAACAAGCAAGCGGCCAATTCCCTGCCCCTGAAGATCCTCGCGCACACTCACGTTGTCGATACAGCAATACTGGCCGGGCGGTGTGAAGCCAGGCTCATCGGTAGGTTCAACCGACAGGAGCGTCATTTCCGCCATCGCCACAACCTTGTGATCCCGTTCCACTACGAGCACAAGAGGAGCGCCCGCTGCTAGCTCCACGCCCGTCCAGATCTGTCTCAGCTTACTGCGAAAGGCTTGCAATACTTGAGGGCTGCTATGCACAAATGGCACGTAGGGTTTGTGAAAGAGCAGTTCATCTTCAAAGAGCTGAACAAGAGCCTCTTCATCATCGGGACGCGCTGGGCGAACGTGCAGCGAAGGTGAAGGAGTGGGCCGCGAAGGAAAAAAGGGCAGTAGAGGACGCAAGGCGCAAACGCTATCGAGTTGAAAGCTCTGCTCGCCTAAAAGTGGTTCCAGCCAGGAATCGCCTGCGGGCCAGCGAATAAGCTCGCCGGTAGTATCAGCGGAGCGCCAGAACGCGTCGAGCGCGATGAGCAGAGTTCGCAAAACCGCAGCTGAGTCTGCGTCCAGAGGATCGGGCAGAGTCAGATTCTGGACAATGCCGTTGCGAGCAGTTAAAAAAGACAGAAGGATGCTGTCCTGCCGCAATCCCCATATGGCAGGCTCGGCATATCCACGTACTCGATCTTGCTCATCAAGAGCTACCAGAGGAAGTAGGGTGGAGGTGAGCGCGGACGTGATATCCATCTCAAGCTGGGCGCGAGAGCGGATCTTGTGACGGCGAAAGCCCTGGGCAAGCTGACGGCTTTCTTGCGCTGTGATGAGATCGACAATGGCAGAAAGTTCTGCCATTGTTGCAGCAGTAATACGAATTGATTGATTATTCATACATTACCATTGATGAGGCGGCAGTTGCGCGTCGATCACGGTTGGGCCGGAGCGGCGGGCGGCTTCCTGGATGGCCTGGGCAAGCTCTCTAGGCGTCTCCACGCGGATGCCGGTGGCGTGAAAGGCGCGGGCCAGTGCTACGTAATCGGGAGCGAGCAGATCCGTTGCAATATAACGATTGGGGAAGCGCTTCTGCTGATCCTTTTTCACGGTTGTAAAGGTTGAATCGTTAAAGATGACGGCTATGACGGGCAGTTGCTCTTGCGCCGCCGTAGCTAACTCGCTGGCATTGAGCAAGAAGCCTCCATCGCCGCAGAGGGTGAGCACTTTACGCTGAGGGGCGGCGACCTGTGCGCCCAGGGCGAGCGGGAGCCCACAGCCGATCGTACAGAACTCGGCGGGATGAATAAAAGTGCGCGGATTATACGTCGGCAGATATTGCGCACTGGCATAACCCAGCATCGTCATGTCCGCCACAATAATCGTATCCCTGGGCAGGTCCCGTAGTCCGTTGCGCACACCCTCCAGCATACTGAAGGTCTCGTCGTGGATGCGCAGCATATGGTTGTGGAGCGCCTCGCGCAGCTCGGACAGATTGGAGGGCGGAGTGCTGGGGCGTTGAGGATAGTCGCGCAACACGTACAGAAGTGCCTCTAGCGCCGCTTTCGCGTCAGTAGCAATTCCGATATGGGCAGGATAGTTATGCCCGATCTCAGCCGGATCGATATCGATATGGATCAATTGCGTGGAGAGCGGCAGACGCTGGCCCGCCGTCCGCTCCGAACCCAGCTTGCTCCCCACGACCAGCACCACATCGCACTGCGCCACAAAGGCGTCCAACTCTGGGGGTAGAGAATCGTTGGTAGCCACGACCAGGGGATGATCGGAGGGGAGTACATCATGGCTCTTGCTTCCCAGAATCACCGGTGCCTGTAATCGCTCCGCCAGTAGAGCCAGTTGCTCATTTGCCCGCGCCGCCGTAACGCCCGCGCCCGCGATAATCAGCGGACGCTTCGCCCGGCGCAAAAGCTGGACTGCGGCCACAATTGCCTCGGCCGAGGGGCGCGCAGGCTCTATTGGCGCTGGCACTGGAATCTCCACAGATGCCGTACTCTCCAGGAGATCGAGGGGAATCTGTAGATATGCACCGCGTGGGCGGCCCAGGCACATAGAACGGAAGGCATCGGCCAGCGCATCGGGAATCTCCTCCACATGGCTCACCGAGCGCGACCAGCCCGTCAACGCCTGCATAACCCCCAGCTGATCTTTGACCTCGTGCAGCTCGCCCCGCCCATGACCCTGCGACATTCGCGGTAGCGTACTACTGATAACCAGCAGCGGAACCGAATCCGCGTAGGCATTGGCAACCGGAGTCGCCACATTTGTAACGCCTGGCCCCGTAATCGTGCACACCACGCCCACGCGGCCCGATGCCCGCGCATAGCCCTCAGCCATAAAGCCCGCCCCCTGCTCATGGCGTGCCAGCACATGCCGCAGCCCCTCCTCATGATAAATAGCATCGTAAATAGGCAGCGTATGCACGCCCGGAATGCCAAAGATCGTATCGACAGAATGGGCGCGTAAAGTGGCAATAACCGCCTGTGCGCCCGTAAGATGTTGCCTGTTCGTCACCCGTCGGACCCCCTCTATTGGTCGGGTTATAGAGATAGCGAGAGGGCGTCCGAAGAGACGCCCCTCTACTAGAATCGACCGTATTTTTCTGCTAGCTTATCATATTCAACGCCGTTGGTCATCATATTGGTACTACTGCCCAGGGCTACGCAATAGTTATTCTCGCTTGATTGTGTCTCGGAAGTGTGGGATGTTGGGTGGATTTCGAGGCGAACAGAGGAGGCAAGCGAGGTATATTGCTCTCTCAAGCTCGATTGTGTCTCTCTTTTTCGGGATGGACCCCCTTGTGTCGATCGCTCTCGTGTCATCGCATTTCTTTACCTCTTCCGTCGAGGGATTGTCGCTTGTTTGGTGGTGGGAAGATCAGAGAGCCGCGATCGTTGCGCGACCGGAGTCGAAACATTCTGCAAGCGAATATCATCCAGGGTGTACAGAGTGCCTGAGAGCTGCGAGAAGGCACGAAGCACCTTCTCTGCAATCGCCCGATTTGCAAAGCCTCCGATCTCGACGACATACGCCTCTGTGAGACTCACACCTGCCTGCTGTGCAAGATCTTGTGTCGTAATATTTGTGTGTTGCCGAAGGCCGAGCAATGTTGGCTTCTTCGTCTTGTTCATGATAACTACCCGTTTCTCTCCTCTATATCTATGCTACAATGGTATCGTAGTGCGACACATTCCACGCTCCTCCTCTTCCAGCCCTTCTAGCCCAGAATCGCCCAACGTGCGTGTTGCCATCAGCGCCTCTGCCTCCTCGTTTTTCCCGTCTGCAAGAAGCTGTAAAATGTGCCCCGCCGCTCGCTCCATGCGCGCTTCGATGAACGCATGGCGTGCTCCTCCGCTAGAAAGTCCTGTTAATGCCCATTGAGCTGCTTGATTTTCCAGGTCAACTTGCTGTGTAAGACGCGCTAGGTCGCTTTTTTGCTGACTCAATATGTTTTTACCTTTCGCTAGTGTATACAAGAATGAATGAAGGTCTATAAACTAGATTAATTCTTTAGATTTGTTTGGTAAATAGGCGGGTATTAGAAAACGAAAACTATTTTCGTTAAGGAGCCAAAAATTCATTGAATTATGAAAAAGGATAGGCTATACTACCGTTACAAATATCTTGGGGTGAGGAAGTAATGAATAAGCTACACTATTGGTGGTATGTGTATGGACACTTTAGCCCAGGCGTGGATAACTTACCTTGTTTAGGAGAAGTAATTACTTACTACTTAGCTCTAAGTAATTTGTCGAAAGAAGAACTAGCACGATCTCTCGATTGCACTGAAAGATTTGTAGAAATGCTTAAAAGCCCGAAAAACAAAGACATGCCAAAGCTTTTACCTAGAAGAATACTGCTTGCCAAAGCATTGCACATTCCTCCTGTTCTGCTTGGGTTGTCTTCTGTCACCCTGCTTTCATGGAGTGAAGGTGAAGTGGTACAAGCTGAAGGAATCGGGCTTGACAGCGTTGCGAGCACTGAGACGATGACTTTTTATGAGCGCATGTTAGCCTTAAGTTGGGAGTTTTATTATACTAGCAGCGTTCAAAAAGTCGTTGAGAGTATTGACGATGCGTTTCAAAAGCTGAGTATTGACTTTGAACATGCGACAGGCGTCAAGAAGGATCAGTATGATGCTATGCGTTGCCGTTTCTATCAGCTTTCTTCGTTGGTGTCTCGTGATCGTCGGGAGGTAGAAAAGGCTATTGATTACCAGAATCAAGCCGTTGCGATTGGATTGCGTCTGAAAAATGCAGAGTTAATTGCCTCTTCTTTGCTTCGACGTGCGCGGGCCTATCATCATATCCCAGATCATGAGCTTGCCCTGAAAGATGCACTCGATGCTCTTCCCTATGCCGATCTTTCGCGTGATCCTTTAAAAGGAAAATGCTATCAGATGGCAGGCGAATCACAGGCACGCCTCGCAGGAGAGAATAAGATTCTGCAAGAAAAGAGCTTGGCCTACTTTAGTAAAGCGGCACAGATTGCGCGTAAGGGAAATCTAGAGCCGGATGGGAGCTTTGTAAAAACAGATATAACAAGCGTGTATATAGAACGGGCTGAAGCACTAACGCTCTTCAAGCGGTATGGAGAGGCTCACGATGCACTTTCGGTTGCACGCAAAAATCTGAGTCCAGGACTTACACGCTGGCAGATCAACTTGCTTATAGAAGAGGCAAAGACTTACTTTGCCGAAGGCGATGTAACCTCTTGTTGTTACTCCCTTATTGAAGCATTGCCTCTCGTACGCGCAATCAATGTACCGAGCAAAGAGGCAAAGATTAATACCCTCTATGAGCGTTGCAAGGAACGCGAACCCGGTAGTTCGATAGTGAAAAAGCTTGAGAAAATCGTGGTTTCAAAAGCTTCATAAGTATCTAGATCTCACTACAGCAAGCATTATAACGAAAGATGCACTCCTCCCTCTATGTCACCTTGCTAAACATCTTTTCTTCTCTGCTTTCTTGTGCTCCTTTGAGAGTGTCTGGGCGACTACTGTCCCTATCGAGTAAGATGTTATACTGGCTTTATATTTTCTTTTTCTAGAGAGACAGGAGGCAGTATGGCCCGAACTGATTATTATGAAGACCCTAGGGCTCCGAAAGCAAACCGTATTGTACCGGCAACATTCGCAATTGTGCTCAATGATGCAGGGGAGGTTTTTTTGCAGGAACGGAGTGATAATAATTCATGGGCTCTACCTGGCGGGACGATGAACCCCGGAGAAAGTGTCGCCCAATGTGTGACACGTGAAGTGAAGGAAGAAACTGGTCTCGCTGTGAAACCAGAATATATTGTTGGCGTCTACTCTAATCCAGCACATATTGTAGCATATACTCATGCTTTCCACCAGCATAAGGACCGGCAAAACCCAAACGACGGAGGCAGAAATCAAATCTTTGCGTTTGATAGGTCCAATTCTAGCCATTATACTGGTCTGCCCACTTCCAGCGTGACCCCATCAACAACTGGTAAAGGAGTGTGATCGGCAATGTTAAGGAGAACCCAACCTTCCAAAACATCACGCAACTCTTCGCGACATTCTTGCTCGGTTGGTGTATTTGCCCACACTCCCTTGAATCCAGGAATCCTACCAAAGTATGTGCCGTCTTCAGTTCGTTCGTATTCTGCATGTTGCATTGCTTTGTCGATATATGTGTTAAACATAGTTTTACCTCTTTTATCTTTATAAGAGACCTACCCTCGTCCATCTTCATCATATCTTCTCTAAGGACTATATAGAAGTCTCAAAAGCAAAGTACACTTTTATTATAAGTCTTCTGACATTCTTTGACACAGGAAGATGTCATCCATGCCATTGCTGTGCGAACTGGCGCGTCAAGGTAAGGTATTGAGTGTTGTAGGTTACGCTTGGCTCAATCATTGCACCCTCAAACCATTCATTAAAAGATGTGATGGTGATCCAATCCGGCGAGCTGGCGAGCGCGCCCGTCCAACTACTGCGATAGGTTGCGCCATTGTTGCGGGGGACAATATAGGTTCCGGTACGCCCCGGCACGCGTGTATCATCATAGCCTGGCAGGACACCCGCCGCCCAGATCTTCTGTGTATGGTGCTCTTGATTATAGCTATCGATCTGCTTGCGAAATCCCTGATCGACCTCGGTAATATTGTTGTGCTGGATGCCCCAGTAGGCCGCGCTAAAGAGATGGATGCCATCGAAGACGCTCAGCAGGCTATTATCCACGCCCTCGGCGGACCAGATCGTCTGATTATTGGGATCGACCTGCTGGCGGATAGCGCTCCAATCGGCAAGCGTGCGATTATTGCCGAGGGGATGCCAGAAGAAAAAGACGGGCTTGCCGTGCCAGTGGAAGAAGTGAGGGTCGTTGGCATAATGGGTCATAGCATATTGAAGTCCGCTCACAATCTTCGCCGTGCTGTTAAAGGCGGGCGCGTCGCTCTCAAAGTAGATGCTGGAGGCAAAGGGGTACCCAGTCGTCTGTTGCAGTGTGGCTGAGTGGGCCAGCAGCTTGCCGAAATTAGTATCCGTTACATCGCCCGGCCCCCACCACGAGCTGATAAAGCCTGTGATACCCGACTGTGACGCCTCCGTCAATTGTTGAGCAATCGTCGCATCATCGCTCGACGTATATTTCGTGGTAGGAAGATCAGACATCGTCTTCGAGCTCCATGTGCTCGGCGTGTACCACATATAATAGAAGGCCAGCACAGGACGATTCGTGTTGATGTGGACAGGAGTTGCTGTCAGCGAGGTGCTGGGCGACTGGGGTGGTGTCGGCCAGAGAGTTGTTGGAGTCTGCGTTCCTGGTACCGATGTGGGCGATGAGCCTGCTGAAGGCGTTGCCGTACTCGTGGGTGGGCTGGCGGCCGGCGTTGCGGGCTGGTTGGAAGTTGGTGAGGGGGTTGCGGATTGTCCTGGTATAACGTTGCCGCAGGCTGAGACGAAGAGCAGGAGGCAGGCGATGAACAATCCTCCGCGTAGCTTTTTCCAGACGACAAACTGAGAGATTTTCATCTCGTGCTCCTTTTTATAGGGTAAGTGAAAGTAGGATAAGGACAAAATGCGAGTGTTGTGCAGATAACACGTATTCCTCTCTATTCATTACGCATCAACGTGAGCATCGTTGCCTGTAGCTTATAAAGCTCAGGTATGCATAATTATGTTCAAGTTTTCTTGTAGGCAGATGAGATATAAGTTATACTAGATTTCAGTACCTACCAGGCATCTTTACAAATAGGTTTTGTTGGCAACGTGTTTGAATCCTCATTTTCTCGGAGGCCATACATGATACGTCTAGATGACCGTGTTGTTCTCATCACCGGCGCTGCTGGTGGTATCGGTTCTGCAATTGCTCGCGGAGTGGTTGCAGGTGGTGGTAAGGCGCTGATCCATGACGTGAATAGGGATGCAATTGTTCGTCTAGCGGATGAGCTTGGAGAGAACGCACACTCGTTAACGGCTGACCTGAGTAATGCGAGAGAGACAGCCAATTTGTGGTCGCGCGCGTTGCAGGTGCATGGGCATATCGATGTGCTTGTGAACAATGCTGGTATCTACCCTCCCGCCCCGCTGGATATGGAGCTGAATGATTGGGTTGGTGTATGGGACTTGTCGCTCGCCGTAAACCTGAAAGCTCCAGCGATCCTCGCTCGAGAAGCAATCGCGACCTATGCCAAACAGGCTGGGGGCGGTATCATCATTAATCTAGCGAGTCGTGCGGCATTTCGCGGCGAAGATCCTGACTACTGGCACTATGCGGCAGCGAAGGCGGGCATAGTTGCGATGACCCGCACAATCGCCCGGCAGAACGGACGGCAAGGTGTGACAGCATTTGCGATCGCTCCCGGCTACGTCGACACTTCTTTCAACAAAGTGTTCGCCGAACAAGTCGGAGTGGAGGTCGCGGCGGCAGACACAGGGCTGGGCGAAGTGGCCCAGCCACAGGATGTCGCCAACGTGATTTTGTTCCTTGCCACAGGGCTAGCGAAGCATGCTACTGGCACCACGATCGATATCAATGGAGCCAGTTATGTCCGCTAGTACGAAAACAATAACAATGCCCGGTTTCGATTAAACTTTTTTTATACTTTTTGCTCAATGGCAAAAAGTATAAAAATTTAAAAAGCGCAATATATTTAGAAATCAGAGCTTACACCAGGGAGCTACCGAACTGGATGGTGCAGGCTTATCTGCTGTTCGAGCAGGTTTTGGAGCAGGAGTCTGGCCTGCTGTATCATTGGCAGGCGGTGTCGACTGTTGGCCGGACGCTGCACCTGGGGTGACTCCAGCGCTAGGTGTGGGACGTGGATGTTTGTGTACGGCACCTTCATGTCCTGCTGTGCCATGACCATGTCCATGACTAGCAGTACTGCCACAGAGCATAGTGTGTAGCGGGCTGGCAAAGACAGAATGGGGACCGCCCAGAGAACCCCAGACAAGCCCACCCAATAATAAAGCTACGAGCAATAGAAGGAGTGGCAGCAGGCAGCCAACTCTTCTGGTGGGTCCCGCGCTCCATCTGCGCCACCAGGGACCGGCAGGTGGAACGGCACTAAATGCCTCGTTGCGTCTCTCCTCATATGGCCGCTCACCCGTCATATTGGGATCAAAGCGGCGCTCACGATACTGCGTGTCATCTACGCGTTCTAAAGGTGTCTCCTCCGGGTCACTCCTGCGCTCATTATAAAGTCTGTCACCATCGGGTCCATCACTCCTTCGCTCAACAAACGTGTCTTCACCATGATTGGTTCTTTCAGATCCAGGTTGCCGATTGTGCTCATTGTATTCGTTGCGTTCAGCCATATCCGTCGTTTCTCCTGTCTTGATCCCACCAAGTAGAACTCAGGGAACTTGATAATCTTCTTGCTTGCTAATCTATAATTTGATAGGGAGGAAGACTTGTTTTCTATCCCTCGCAACGAAGAATAGCAGGAGTAACTAAAGGTTCAATGGAGGTTCTCTGAAGAAATGCTAAAGGGTATGCCTTCGGCGTGCACATGGGGGAGAACAGGTATAAGCCCGATGCGAAGGAAGTTAGAACTCTCCAAGAGGAAGGACTCGTAAGAATCAGAATAATTCATGGTTTGGAGGGAAGATGAGTAAGGCGAAGAGCGAGTGAGTAAGAATTGCTCATCTTTAGCATTTCTTCAGCAAATGGAGACGAATCTTCAGGGAGAGCTTGTACATTATGATATAGAAATATTGGGGAGAGCGTTTGGAGAAAGTTGCGCTTGCCTCAGAGCGAGAAGAGCGTATCATAGAGCTGGATAAGCACAATGGCTATGGGCAGCGATATTCCTAATAATTTTTCAAGAGTAAGCGATAGAAAGGTAAAGGGAGTGAGCTATGACGTCAAAGGGCAAAAAGAATGATGAAAGGAAAAAGCCGGTCGTGCTGATCGTGGATGATGAGCCGCATATTGTGGATTTTCTGCAACTGGGCTTTGAATATGAGGGCTTCACCGTCTTCATCGCCGCCACCGGCCGTGAGGCGCTCAAGGTCGCACTAGCGCAGAATCCAGACATTCTCATCCTCGACATCATGCTGCCTGGCATCGATGGAATGGAGGTTACGCGGCAGTTGCGCACTAAAAGCGATACGGCGATCATCATGCTCACAGCCAAAGAGGGGATCGATGATCGCATCGCAGGGCTTGATCTGGGGGCCGACGATTATATCACCAAGCCCTTTAACTTTAAAGAACTGATGGCGCATGTACGAGCGGTCCTGCGGCGCTACGGCAAGAACGCCGAAGACATTCTCACCTTTCAAGACATCGTACTGGACCGCGGCGCGCATATCGTCACCTATCAGGATCACCCCATCGACCTCACGCCTCGCGAATTCGATCTGCTCGAATTCTTCCTTATGCATCCGCGCCAGGTCCTCACCCGCTCTATGATTGAGACGCGCATTTGGGGCTACGACGCGATAAGCGACGACAATATTATCGATGTCTATATCAGCCACCTGCGCGAAAAGCTGGGCGACACTCCACCACGCCTGCTGCAAACTGTGCGCGGCGTGGGCTACGCACTACGTGGATGAGGTACTCCTATGCAGCATATACCGCATCAGCCCATACACATTCTCCAGCCGAGCCAGACGTTGCTCACACGCCTGCCCATCCGCTGGCGACTCGCGTTCGCCTCATTTGGCTTACTCGTCGTCCTCCTGAGCATCCTGGGTGGCCTGATCTCAGTAACCGTCGAGAGGTCGCTCTTCAGCAACGAAGCCCTGGCATTGCATGATGAGGCGCAGCTAGCCCTCAATGGCACTAAGGGACATCCGCTAATTCTGCCTACCATGCTCAATCAACCAACTTCCTCTGTCGCACCGTCCCAAAAACCGGGATCGCCAGCCGGTCATGCTGCACCGGATATAGAGCGGACCGCGAACGATATTACAACCAGGCTGACGAGTGCTGACGTGCGCGTAACCGTGCTTTCGACAGATGATACCGTCATCACATCAAGTCAGGAGCAACCGCCCATCCCGCTTCCAGTTCCGCTTAGTACAGACCAGATCCAGCAGCAACTCCAGCAGGCGTACCAGAATGATACATATTTATTAGCAAACGATAGCCAGGGACAGCGCCAGATCGTAGTGCTCCTGCCGCTGCTACGCGGTCAGGACACGCTTGCCCTGTTACAACTAAACGCTTCCACCGAATCGATCGACCGCTCTATTAACACGCTCCACCTGATTCTTATTGTGGGCATCCTGAGCATCCTTCTCCTCGCCGCTCTCGTCACCCTTCCGCTGATAAGCGCCGCCCTGCGCCCCCTCGTCCTCATGGAGCAGACCAGCAAGCGCATCGCCGACGGCACCCTCTTCCTCCGCCTGGACGTTCCTCCGACCAACGACGAAATCGGCCATCTCGCCGCCTCTTTTAACCGCATGGTAGAGCGGCTCGAAGCATCCTTCACCCGGCAGAAGCGCTTCGTCGCCGACGCCTCACACGAACTGCGTACACCACTCACCGCTCTGGGTGGTAGCCTGGAGATGCTACTCACCGGCATCGATCCCAACAATATAGAGATCACCCACCGCCTGCTGCGCAGCATGTACACAGAAGTCGGACGTATGCGCCGACTCGTCGAAGACCTGCTCGCCCTCGCCCGCATCGATGAAGGTGCAATCACTTTGCGCAAAGAAGAGATCAACATCAATGACCTGTTCGCCAGAGTCTACGAGCAGGCGCAGCGCTTCGCCACCGGGCAACATATACAGTATGAAGCGACCGTAGAGAATAGGTATCTCTGTGTAGATGGTGATCGGCTACAACAGGTCCTGCTCAACCTGGTCGAGAACTCTTTGAAATTCACACCTGCAACGGGGTTGGTCACGCTGGCCGCGAGAGATAGTGCTGAGGAGTGGATGAGAATAGAAGTCGAGGACACCGGAGCAGGAATTCCAGCCGAAGCGCTCCCCCACGTCTTCGAGCGCTTCTACCGGGCAGATCAATCAAGGACGCGTTCGCCGCAGCAGAGGAGCGGGAACGGATTGGGGCTGGCGATCGCGAAAGAACTCGTCGAGGCGCATGGGGGAACGATTGAGATTGAGAGTTGTGAGGGGCAGGGCACGAAGGTGGTTATTCGGCTGCCGGTAATGTGCTAAAGAAGGAGTGGAAGATGCGTGGGAAGCCGGGCGGAAT
>JAABUZ0100006755.1_pt1 | contig 14184 bp, 18 predicted proteins | sample 5562091 | NCBI WGS metagenome assembly JAABUZ01 (sample SAMN12813069, study PRJNA571459) | rock metagenome | isolation source: Antarctica rocks | place: Antarctica: Victoria Land, Linnaeus Terrace sud | collected 2015-12-21 | reverse complement strand
AGCGCCACTTGCGCCTCTACGCCGTGCCCTACCCCGACGACGCGGCCGCCCCGCCAGATCTGCGCGCCCTCGAGCCGGATGCCATCCTCCAGCCCGCGCGCGCCGCATGAGGGAGCCCTCAACTCAGCCGTATGCACTTCTTGAATCTCGGCATCCTGGCGCATGTCGATGCCGGCAAGACAAGCTTGACCGAACGGACCCTTTTCGTCGCTGGCGTCATCGACACGATGGGCCGTGTCGACGATGGCACCACGCAGACCGACTCCCTGGCGCTGGAACGGCGACGCGGCATCACGATCAAGTCCGCGGTCGTTTCCTTCATCGTCGACGGCGTGACGGTCAACCTGATCGACACGCCCGGCCACCCGGACTTCATCGCCGAGGTGGACCGGGTCCTGGGCGTGCTCGACGGCGCCGTCCTGGTCATCTCCGCGGTGGAGGGTGTGCAACCGCAGACCCGCGTGTTGATGCGCGCGCTGCAACGGTCGCGCATCCCCACCCTGCTCTTCATCAACAAGATCGACCGCACCGGCGCGGACGACGCGCGCGTCCTGCGGGGTATCGCCGAGACGTTGACCCCGGCCAGCATCGCGATGGGGTCGGTTTGCGCCGCGGGCACCCGCGGCGCGTATTTCATGCCGCACGGCGGCGGCAATGCCCATTTCGTGGCCCGGCTGGTCGATATGCTGGCCGATCGCGACGAGACGCTGCTGGCGGCGTACGTCCAGGACGAGGGCAGTATCTCGTACCGCAGGCTCCGCACCGAACTGGCGGCGCAGACCAGGCGCGCGCTGGTGCACCCCGTGTTCTGCGGCTCGGCCATCACGGGCGCGGGCGTGGACGCGTTGATCGCCGGCATCAGGGAGTTGCTCCCGACCGCCGATGGCAGGGCGGATGGCCTCGTGGCGGGCTCCGTGTTCAAGATCGAACGCGGGCCGGCCGGGGACAAGGTTGCCTATGTCCGCATGTTCTCGGGGACTGTGGCCGTGCGCGATCACGTGCCCGTCGGCCCCACTCACGAGGGACGGGTGACCGCGATCCGCGTGTTCGACGGCGGGCCGGCCGTCCGGGGCACAGCGGTCGCGGCAGGGCAGATCGGCAAGCTCTGGGGCCTCGACGCCGCTCACATCGGCGACGCGATCGGTGTGCCACGCCCAGGCGCGGAACGCCATTTCGCCCCGCCGACGCTGGAAACCATCATCGTCCCGCGGCGCGCCGCCGACCGCAGCGCGCTCCACGCCGCGCTTGTCCGGCTGGCCGAACAAGATCCGCTGATCACCCTGCGTACGGACGACCTGCACAAGGAACTCTTCGTCTCGCTGTACGGCGAGGTCCAGAAAGAGGTTATCCAGGCCACGCTGGCCGACGAGTTTGGCATCGCCGTCGCATTCCGCGAGACGATCACCATGTGCGTGGAACGGCCGCGCGGCCCCGGCGCGGCCGTCGAGATGCTGGGCGCGGCGACCAATCCCTTCCTCGCCACGGTCGGCCTGCGCATCGATCCGGCGCCGGCGCAGACCGGCGTGACGTTCCGGTCGGAGGTCAAGGTCGAGACGGTCCCGCTCTATGTGTATAAAACGGTCGAGGCGTTCGAGCACGCCATCGTGGGCGCGGTGCGGGACACCCTGCGCCAGGGGCTCTACGGGTGGCCGGTCACCGACTACGCAGTCACGCTGACGCACTCCGGGTACGTCCCCCCGGCGAGCAGCGCGCGCGACTTCCGCCTGGTGACGCCACTAGCGGTGATGGGCGCGCTGCAACAGGCCGGCACCACAGTCTGCGAGCCGCTGCACCGCTTCCACCTGGAGATCCCGGCGGACACACTCGGCCCGTTGATGCCCGTCCTGGCACGGCTCCGCGCCATCCCGCACCCACCGGCCCTGCGCAGCGCATGGTGCACGTTGGAGGGCGAGATCCCGGCGGCGCGAGTGCACGAGCTCCAGCAACAACTGCCGGCGCTGACACACGGCGACGGCGTGCTCGACGACGCCTTCGACCACTACGCGCCGGTCCAGGGGGCGATCCCGACCCGGCCGCGCTCCGATCACAACCCGCTCAACCGGAAAGAATACCTGCTGCATGTCCTGCGACAGGTCTAAGTAGGCTTCGCTACAACAAAACCGGGGACATCCCCGCTACGCGGCACGTCGATCACTGCAACTCAGGCTAACGTAGGTCCATAGATCGTTGTGCGACAAGTTTGGGGGCCGACCGTGCCGGGATTCTGGCCCTCGAAGCCCCTACCAGCCCCGTCTAGAGCCCATCTTCTCGTAGAACCATGATTTTGCGACGAGTGTTCTATGACGAGCCGATGTTGCGGGCAGTTGGCCAGCCTCATGCTGATGGAAATGACGCTTGTTAGCGGGGGTTATCGGGGGTTTCTGCATATATGCAGAAACCTGTATTGGGCAGCAACAGGTTGCACAGCTACCCTCCCGTCTACCTGGAAGCGTCAGGAATCAGAACCAGTGGTGGTGGGGAGCCACCAGGTCGGGTATCCTACTCCTTTTATAGAGATGCGCTGAGGAGCGGAGGATGGTCTGTCCGTACTGCCAGGGGGACGCGACACAGGAACTGGAGCGGGTCACGGCGTTGGGCTACCGGCTGTTGCGCTGTCGTCCCTGCCGCCGCACCTTCAACGAGCGCACGGGCACACCCTTCAACCACCTGCAGGTGCCCACCGACATCGCGCTCCTCGTCGTGCTCTGGCGGCTCCGGTACAAGCTCAGCCAGAAGCGTCAGAACTCAAAACACAAAGCCTATATCGGCCTGATTCGCCCCTTTCACGCGTCATCACACAACAACAAATCGCTGCGTTAGCCTGTTTCACCGAACCGATTTGAAAGGAACATCTTCACTTCCCACGACGCCGTTGGCAGGCCACGGGGTTGTGTTCTGAGCTCTGACGCTTCCGTCGCGGCCTGTGGGACCACGACAGCGCGCCGTGTCGTGCCACGCGGGGGACATCCTATCGCTTCCCCGCTGGGCGATCGATGGTCGGTCGAGTGGGGCCGCACGACGCGTAGGACGGCGACGATGGGCAGGATGGTGAGGGCCACGACGCGCCGACGAGGGCGGCGGCGAGGACGGCGGCCACGACGTTAAGGGTGGGCGCGGAGGCACGGGCCAGGGGGGCGAGGAGGCCGACGAGGGGTCCGGTGAGGGCGCAGAGGATGAGGACGCAGAGGCAGCGCGTCCAGACGCGGGCGCGGGCCTGAGCGTTGGTCATACGTCGCCTCCAGCGACTCGCCTGGCCCTCCGGCGATGCTGCTCGTTTATGTCGTGTGCCATGGCCCCTTCTGTCACTGTAGGTAACCCGTGCCCTGATGCGTTACCCTCGCCCTGTCGAGACTCAGAGCACGCGGAGCGCGTTAACCGCGTCCCGTTCCTGGCGCGACAGCGCGCGCACGACCGCCAGGTCACCGCGGTACGATCGCGCTATCTGGACCAGCTCATGGATCGTCAACGTCGTGGCAAACGCGGGCAAGGCCGGCGTCTCCACCGCGGCGCTCACGGCCAGATCATCGATATGCACGACGCACTCGATGACGCGCGATTTCAGATACTCGTCAAGGCGTGTGGCGGCGTGCCCCGCATAGACACTCACCGGGCGATCGTCTGGCTCCGTCCCCAGGTAGGCTGTGACCACCTGGACGAGATGATCGAACTCCTCCAAGAAAGCACCGTAGCCGTCTGCGGCCTGCCGCTGCCCCGTTTCACGGAGCCTCATATGGACATCCCACTCCACATCGTTCCATTGCGGATTGCGGAGGGCTGACACCCAGTAGTCCGTTGCGGAGAGCGGCTCGCTCCCCGTCGGTGCCGGTGTTTCGAGCCCTGCAATCACCGATACCACCGCAGCGTTCAGCAGGTGCCCCGCCAGCGCATCCATGCGGTACTCCCGGAGGGCGCTCGGTTGGTTCCAGCGCGCTTCAACCTCCGGCGAGGCGATCAGGCGGCGAGCGACATGGAGCAGGTCGAGGTAGATGCATTGGAGATCCTTCATAGGCAGTCCTCGCTCTAAACTGGCGGTGGGCGCCATCCGTCACATGCGCCGTTTTTTGTTACAACTTGTATTGGGCAGCAACAGGTTGCACAGCTACCCTCCCGTCTACCTGCCAGCTACAGGGACTGCTGAACGCGGCGCGTGTGTGCCCCGCAGATAGACGCGGGGCACACGCGCTCCAACTCGTGTGCAACAACCTTTTGCCTAATACAATTTTTGTTACAACTCGTCGGAAGCGTCTTTCGCTAGCACTTACTTGACCTCATTATATGAGCGGCGGTGTAACGACTGGGCTCGGGCGTCACGATCCATGCCCCGAAAGCTCTCACCAACGGAAGCGTCAGGATTCAGAACGCAGTCAGGCTGTGGCGCACGTCAGCCAACGGTGTGATCTGTCTGATCTCGCCTACGCCGCCTGCATCAGCGCGCACACCTCGCCCCAGCGGTCCTGGAACAGGCGGCGCTGCTCGGCCAAGGACACTGTCTCGTTCAGGCGCTGGCGGGAGCGGAGATGGTCGCGCAAGTCGTCGTGGGCGGTGCAGAAACGGGCTGCCTCCTCGAAAGAGCCGAAGCCGCGCATGGGATAGTAGCGCTGCTTGATGCCGCGATGGTCCTGTTCCATGCGGTTGTTCATGTAGCAACTGGTGCGATGGCGGACGTCCGGCCCCAGCGTCTCACGGATGGCACGGGGGTAGGCGTCATGCTCATCGGTCGTCACTTTCTGGCTATTTTTGCCCAACGCACCGAAAAGGTAAAAGTTCGCACAGAGGGGGCTTTGCTGACCCACCCTGTCCCCTGTGGCGAGTCCGGCGCTACAGCGGGGTGGTGTGCGGAAAGTCTACTTCCTGCACGCTGCCTTATCGTGGCCTCAGCTGGTCAGGGTTTCGCCCGGAATTCGTGCAGATACCGGCTCAGGCACACATTTGGTGATGCTTATCGACGGCTGGGGCGTGTTCGCTGTGAGGGCCATTCCGTAACGAGGCATGAGGAGGCTACCACGCCTTGTAACCCGATTTTCGGTCCTTGCGCTCACGGATCGTGTCGCCATTCTCGATAGCCCTGGGCAACGTCAAAACCTTCATCATCAAATGTGTGCCTGAGCCCAGATACCGTTGCCAAAATCATCATGCGGATAGTCCGCGGAGGCGTTGGCTTCTTGCATAGCACCGTGATCGCGCACGATGAAGGGCAAGAGGCGCATCCGTTAGGCGCTTTTTACCTTTTCGGTGCGTTGGGCAAAAATAGCCTAATCGACACGGCGACCGGACGACGGTTATGCTGGCTATGTCGCCCCGATCGCGAGGGCGAGGATAGTCAGGACAGTTGGGAGGGTTCCGCTGGGCTCTGCTGATACGCCTGAAGGCTTGTTCGGTTTGAGCGCCTGAAACCACCCATGGCAGCCTCTCTTGTAGCCGATCGAGGAGATCACAGAGCAGGATGGGGCTTGAATACCGGTCTCAGATGCTTGTCTCGTGCCTACCGGTAATCGTGCTGTTCATCAACACTATAATCGGGATAGCCATTATCCATTCTTAACGTAGCTGGACGGGATGCCCATGGCTCAGACGGCGGCCCGTAGCCCGCGCAGGGTCAGCCCCCTATGAAGGCGCGAAGGTCGCCGTTGAGGCGCTCCTTCTCCGTGACATATAGGCCATGCGGCGCCCCCTTATACACCGTGAGCGCGCACCCTGGGACCAGCCGCGCGATCCTCCTCCCGCACATGTCGATGGGCGCGGAGCGGTCCGCGTCGCCGTGGATGACTGCGGTCGGTACGGTGATGGCGCGCAGGTCGGGCCGCAGGTCGGTCTCGGTGAGGGTGCGCAGGCAGGCGATCGCGACCGGCAGCGGTGTGGCGAGGCACATGCGCACCGCGTCCTGCATGAGCGCGTCCGAGACCTGGGCGGTGGGCTGTTCCGCGGCGAAGTACGCCGGCGCGCCGGCGGCGAACCAACCCGGGCGATCTGTGCACAAGGCAGCGACCGTGCCGTCAAAGTAGCTCTTGTCCAGCCCTTCGGGGTTGTCCACCGTCTTGAGCGGGAAGGGGGCGGTCGCGGCGAGAAAGACGGCGCGCGCGATGCGGCCGGCGCCGTGGCGCGCGAGATAGCGGGTGATCTCGCCGCCGCCCATCGAGTGGGCAACCAAGGTGACCCCGCGCAGGTCGAGGCGCTCGATCAATGCCGCGAGGTCGTCGGCCAAGGTGTCGTAATCATAGCCCCGTCCGGGCTGGTCCGAGCGGCCGTGGCCGCGCCGGTCGTAGGCGACGCAGCGCAGGCCCTGGCCGGTGAGATAGGACAGTTGGTACTCCCACATGCCCGCATGCAAGGTCCACCCGTGGATGAAGACGACGGGCTGGCCCGTGCCCCAATCCTGATAGAACAGGCGCGTGTGGTCGTTCGTCTCGATGTATAGCGTGACAATAACCTCCGGTTGGATACAATGTCGAATTGCTGGGCGTCATGTGGGGCGTCACTGGAATCGCCAGCGCCGTCCGCCGCCAAGACGGAGCGATTGTGCCCTACACCACCATCATAGAGGCCACGCCACACCGTGTCGATTACCTGAGAGGTAATCGATAGGGCGACCGGACGACGGTTATGCTGGTTGTGTCGCCCTGATCGCGAGGGCGAGGACAGTGCTGATCTCGGGACATCGGCCCGTGCTCGGCTCACGCTCTACAACCAAGGAGTGGACCCTGCGGCGCGCCGCGACCATCCCATGTGAAAATAGGGCGGGGCAGGAGCGTCAGCGGCGGCTATTTTCAGGGGAGAGACCATGTCTACCTACGCTGTCGCCCACCTGCGCGATGTTATCATGGTACCGGACATTATCGCATACCTCGAGCGGGTTGACGCCACACTGGCGCCGTTCGGTGGACGATTCCTCGCGCATGGCGGTCACGTCGAACTGCTTGAGGGCAACCTGTTGGGGGACTGTCACTTTCAGAGATAAATGGCGCTGCTCCTTCACCAATATGTGGCGCGATGCAAGTCCGTCCTCAGAGCGTCCTAACCTTCTGTGAAGTGAAATTTCGCTGTTATCCCACCGTTCGCACGCTTGTTTGATGGCTCCCAGGCACAATTCACTACTCAGAAGAGACCTTATGTGCAGTGCTTTGTCTCACTCACGCTGGCACAACTACGCCATTTATCCCTGAAGAGGGCGTTTCCTAACTCATAGGATACCCTCCCAACAGTGAGCAAGGACACGGGCCGGGGAGCGGATGAGGTCGGGACGGCCGGCATCGTGAGCGAAAAGCGCGACGACGATGACGGCGGTGTCGGTGAGGGCGACCTGGCAGGTGACGGCCGACCAGCCGGAGAGGGGCGGGCGTTGCAGACGGAAGAAGAGGAAAACGCGGCCGAAGAAGCGCTCGATGCTGCTCCGCTTGCCGAGTGGATCTGTCAGAACGCAGAATACACGCTACTAATCCTCTACGGTTCGTTCCAGGCCCGTGGCCAACCCCGCCTCGATCTTGACGGCCATGCTGCACTTTTGGCCGCGTCGATACTGCTTTGTGGGGCTGTATTCTGAGTCCTGACAGATCCACGACGACACCCGGCGTCGTATCAGGCACGGAAGAACTCGCCCAGCACGGGGGCGAGCGCCTCCGTGCTGACCTCATGCCGTTGCCCCTCCAACATGCGGAGTTGCGCGTGCGGCATGGCCGCGCTCAGCGCTCGCGCCGTGTCCTGCATGAAGGGATAGCTCGCGCCGCCGGCCATGACGAGTGTCGGCGCGAGCACGCGCGCCGCGCGTTCGCTGGGCAGCGCACCGTCGTCTCCCAAGAGAGCGGTGTGGTCATAGGCGAGCGTCGGTGCGATGACTTCCAACGCCGGCCAGAATGGCGCATGGCGCATCCCGTCGATCTGCTCGGCCGGCGTCCCGACCAGTGCCATGAACAGCGCGAGGGCGTCGCCGCGGCGATCCGCCGCCAAGAGTTCCGTGAGTCGTTGGGTATAGTCCCTCCATGCCCGCCGGGCCGCGGGCTCCTCGTTGTAGGGGGCCTCGTACATGGCAAGCTTCACGACTTTGCTGGGGAGCGCTACGGCCGCTTCGAGGGCGAGGGCCGCGCCCGAGGAATGGCCGAAGAGGTACGCCGACCCGCCGGCGTCGTCGATCAGCGCCTCGATATCCTCGATCTCCCGCTCGACCGCATAGGGCTTGGTATCCCCGCTGTCGCCCCGTCCGCGGCGGTCGTAGTTGTAGACGGTGCACTGGGACGCGAGGAGCGCGGCGATCGCCGGTCCGGACCAGGATAGCCGGGCGCACAGTGCGCCGGCCACCAAGATCGCAGCAGGCCCGTGGCCCTCCCGATCGTACGCAATCGTTGTCCCGTCTTTTGACCTTAGCGTCTGCATCCTATCCTCCTTCATCTGAGCGCCATTCCGACCCCGACCGGTTACCCCAGGCGGTAGAACGGACGCGCTACCACGCGGGCATGAGACCCGTGTTTTAGTCCGCGATTTCTCCACACGTCACATTGATGACCGCGCCGGTGATCGCACTGGCTTTGTCCGATGCCGCCAGAACCGCCGCGTTTGCTACCTCGGTGAGCCTCGGTAATCGCTTTAATAGTGTCTTCTCGGCGAGGTTTCGTTCGAATGCTTCCCGCGACATGCCTCCATGCGCTGTGTGGCGATGAAAGACCTCGTCGACATGTCACGACACCACGCCTACGGACCTCAAACCGTTATTTTCCAAGCTCTAACGAATAACGCGATAGTCGACGAGCAGATAGCCAGTCGGTGAGATCTCGCTTCGGATCGATTCGAGCTGAATCGATGGCAAGCCGTCGAGGAGTCGTCGTCCGCGGCCGGCGATCCTCGGCGCTATCACGAGCCTGAGTTCGTCGACAACGTCGGCGGCGAGCAGCGCCTGCGCGACCGAGATACTTGCGTGGACGCCGACATCGCCTCCGCGCTGCTGCTTGAGATCCCGAACGAATTCGACCAGCCCGCCGTCGAGCACCGTCGCATTGGCCCAATCTCGGTCAAGGGGCGTCGATGTCGCGACATACTTCGTGACCCCGTTGATGAATGTCGCGAATGGCTGGATCTGGCTGCTCGGCCAGAACTGCGCCCACTCGGTGTAGCTACGGCGGCCGAGAATGACCGCGTCCTGTGTCGCGATCACAGCGGCAAGGTTGGCGTCCATCGCCTCGTCCCAGTCGGCGAAGAAACTATCTGGGTCCTCGGCAACCCCGTCGAGGGACAACAACTCGTACACGACGATCTTTCGCACGCCCTACACCTCCGATTGGTCTCGATGCTACTAGTTGACTGATCAAGCCGCCGAAACTCATCGCTGCGACGTGCAGGTGACCCCCTGAGCCGTTATTTTCCAGGCTCTCAGCCCGTCGACGACACGCGCGAGCGATTCCCTCGTGCGCCCCGCGAGAACGACGTGCGCGCCTTCCCAGGCGAACGCCTGGGCCACCGCACCGCCGATAGCCCCCGCCCCCCCATAGATGACCGCCGTCTTGTTCTCGAGCAACGTCCTCAATCCTCCTCCGGCTGAACGACAGGCGGGGCGGAGATCCTACCGCGCCGTCCCTACGGCCAACCAACGCCCGATGCGGGCGCCTCAATAGTCAGCACCTGGCTCGTTCGCGACCCGTCATCCATGCTCTCGTAACCGCGCCACTCCCGTACCACCAGGAATAGGATTCCGCGGTCCATGCCCCCGAGCATGCACGCGAAGCAGCCGCGGTCGAGCGCGACCGTCTGCAGCACCTCGCCGCCGTCGCGCACGCGCACGCATCGCTTGTTCGGGACATCCGCGTACCAGACGGCGCCGTCCGCGTCGAGGCAGATGCCATCGGGGACGCCGTCGCCGAGATCAGCCCACATGCGCCGGTTCGACAGGCTGCCGTCGACCGCGATGTCGAAGGCGGTGAGTGTGTTGGCATAGGACTCGGCCACGATCAGCGTCGCGTTGTCGGGCGTCACCGCCATGCCGTTGGGGAAGGCGAGGCCATCGGCCACCAGTCGCGCCGAGCCGTCGCGTGTGACCACGGCGACGATACCGCGTTCGAATGCCTCACCGGTTCGAAGGTCGAAGCCGCTGCCGTTGATGTAGGTGTTGCCACGGCCATCGACGACGATCTCATTCCAGGTGCGGCCAGAGAGGCCGCGCAGATCGGCCTGGATGACCAGCGACCGATCAGGCTCCCGGCGCAAGAGCAGTTCATCGTCCGCCGAGACCATGAGCAGACGCCCATCGCGCAGAAAGTCGATGCAGCACGGAAATGAGGGCGTGCGGGCGATGATGTCACGTGTGCCCGTGAGATCGACGGCGACGATCTCTCGAGCGCCCCAGTCCGAGACCCACAGGCGGTCATCGTGCCAACGCGGCGACTCGCCGAACATGAGATCGGTCAACAGGATGTGCGGTTCAGGCATGGAGACCCCTCACGCGGCGATGGTGCGATCACCACGTCCGCGATGGCGGCGCCATCGCTTGAGGTGGCACCGCTCATGATGCACTCGCCCGTTCCTGAAGGACCGACAAGACGTTGCCCGCAGGGGCAGGGTCCTTGAACCACGCGATGGACGGGCCGCCGCCGCGGACGATGTACCGCTCGTCCGCCTCGATCCCGTCGTACCGCTCGAACGTCACGCCGCGCCGAGCCAACGCGTCGACGGCCGCATCGATATCCGCGACCGGGAGGTTGAGGATCGTGAACGACGCGGGGGTATGGTCGGGCTTGGGGTAGACCAGGATGCTCGCGTCCGCACCGATGTGCAGTCGCAACATGCCATGCTCCTCGGACACCTCCATCCCGAGCGTCTCCCGGTAGAATTGCTCCGCCTTCGGTATGTCGTCCACCGCGAAGCCACTGAAGGGCCGCGTGTGCTGGAGCATCGCCGACTCCGTCGCCTTTCGGGAGGCGATGTACTCCGCGCTCAATTGGATGATCTGGACGTAGTTGCCGTCCAGGTCGATCAGCGTGCCGAACAGCCCATCGCGCCGCTCCTCGACCGCGACGAGCCACGACACGCCCAGGTCATCGAGATGGGCGGCGGTGCGGCGCGCGTCGTCCACGTGGACGTTGAGGATGACGCGGCCGGGCTCACGGTTCACCGGGCCTACGTCGGCGCGGCCATCGATCAGCACGTCTGTCGCGCCGAAGGCGAGGAAGCCGACGTCGTTGGGCGCGAGGTCGAATGCGGCGCAGTACCAGGCGCGGAGCCGCCGCGGGTCGGAGCTGCCGAGGAGGATGCTGCCGAGTGTGGGGGTGTTCATTGTGTCCTCCGCTGTGCGTCTTCGTAATACAGGCGCCGATACCGTGTTTCCGCTAGTGCGTGTGACCTGCGCGATCTCGCGCAGCCTCCGCTTCCACAACCGGCTGCATCTTTCAAGGTCCTGCAGCTTATGCCGCTGCACCCCTGGCGGCGCGAAGCACGGCCAGGGGTGCGGCGGGCACGCGTCCGCCGTGTCGGCCGTGTCGGGGCGCCTACACAGCGCGGCGCGGTCGCGGCGCCCCTGCGCGTGCCGACGGCGCAGGCCAGCGCCGGAGGCACAGCGCGAGCGTCTCGGTGGGCGGCAGCCGCTCCATGCGGCGCACAACATCGAAGGCCGTCCCGCTCTCGCCGGTCGCCAGGCAGCGCCAGCGTCCGATGGCCGCGTACACGACGAGGTCCGCCTGCTCCGCGCTGTCGCCATGATGCGCGGGCCAGGGGCAGGCGCCGACGTAGCCGACCGCGCACGGTGTGAGCGGGACGTAGGCGCCCACCACCTCCGCGCAGCGCACGCTCCGGTTCCACGCCGCAATCTGGCTGCGTTCGGCGGCATCGTCCAGGCTGGCTCCTGGCCCCGGGGGTGCGCCCTTCGACACGCCGTCGGTCACGGCGATCACCGCTCCGGGAGGCGCCGCATCACCCACCAGGACGGCAGGCGTGGGCGCCGGGGTAGGGCTGCCGGCGAGCGTCCACGCCTCCGCGTCCTCCCGGGTGTCCATCAGGGCCCGACCGGCGGCGATGAGGAGGTGGCCCAGGCGCTGCCGTGGGGATCGGGCCAGGCACGCCTGCCGAGCCAGGCGGGCGTGCCTGGCCGCGGCCTGCAGCTCCTGCAGGTGCAGCGTGACGGACAGCGTGCGGGGGTCGGGATACAGGTCGCCAAGCATGCGATGTCCCTCCTCGGTCGTGGGGCCGGAGATGGCGGGGGAGACAGCGGGGCTGTCGTCGCGTGACGCCGGGTCGGCCCCCAATAGTAGTACAAGCGGCGCCGAGCGATACGGGGCCGGATCGCCGACCCGCTCGCCGGCTACCGCGCGATCTCCTGCGCGACCTCCCAGATGTGGCCGCCGGGGTCGCTGAAGCTGGCGGTGCGCACGCCCCACGGCCGATCCAGCGGGCCGTTGAGCAGTTCCACGCCGCGCGAGGCCAGCTCCGCGCACGTCGCATCCACGTCGTCCACCCGGATGGTGAGTTGGAGGCGGGAGCCAGCCTCGCGCGGCGCCACCGCCGCGGGCGCGATGAGCTCCGGCGCCGCCGTGGCCTTGAGCAGGTTGATGATCGTGTTCCCGAAGTCGAACACGGCCGAGTTGTCGTCCTCGAACGCGACCGGCAGGCCGAAGACCTCGCGGTAGAAGCGCTTCGCGGCCTCCAAGTCCTCAACAAACAGCGTGATGGCGCCGATACCCCTGGGCCACGCACGCACGTCCGCACCTCTTCCCGGACTTACCACAATGACGGATCTCCTCTCGCTTTGATCGTAGCGCCAGCCCAATGCGGGACTAGCTCGGTGTCGATGCTCCCTCAGCTCCACCTGGCTGCTTGGCGCAGAGCCCGTCGAGTCGCTCCAGCGTCTTTGTCATGCTCTCGACCCAATCGCGGCCGTCGTGCACATCCGCGCGCAGTTCGTCCGGTGCACGAGAACAGTCGTAAATCTCGGTCACCACCGTGGCGTCCGAGCCCGTGGGGGTGAGGTCGAAGATCCACCGGTGTCCCTCGCGGTTCCCGACGGGATCCTGTGCGTCGGCGGCAGGGTGCCCGTTCCCCGGGGCCGGTTCCCAGCCGATGCGCCGGTCCAGCTCGTACTCGACGACGAGGTTGTTCATCTCGTAGTCGCCCAGTGCCGCATAGTGCATCTTCATGACGAAGACATCCCCGACGGCGGAAACGACCGCGTCGGACGCGCCCGCGCGCACCATCCCGGATCCATCGAACTCTGGGTGCCGTCCTGGGTCTGCCAGGAGCTGGAAGATGTCGTGCGCGGACGCGGCGATCCGCCGTGATACCGCCACGGGCATGTACGCGTCGTTTGCCATCGGCCTGCCTCTCTTTTTCCCCTTGTCCTGCGTGACCTCGTTGAGCGCCTCGTCCGTGTCCGAGCGTACCAGCAGCAGCGGGTACGTCATGGGTTTTCGCCCCTGGTCTGACGTCCGGCGCTCCCGTCCATGCGCGTTGATCTGGATGCGGTGAGGCAACCGGCATGGTCCTGCCTGTACCATCCGCAGCGGTCACGCGGGTAAACGCGCGATCACGTCCGCATGCACGCCGGTCATGACACGCCGCCGGCGACATCTGTGTCGGGGCGAATGTGTGACATCACACCCGTTCTTACCGCTGCGTGGATAGTTCCTGCAAGGCCCACGTGTTGCCATCAGGGTCACTGAAGTGGACATACGTGATGCCCCCCAGATCATCGACGTCGCCGACCGACACGCCCCGGCCAGCCAGCTCTGCGCGGGCCGTGCGGATGTTCGCGACGACCAGATGCAGGCCCTTGACCGATCCGGGCTGCCGGTCCGTCACCTCGCCCATGCCGGTCCCAATGAGGATCGAACACGCCGATCCGGGTGGGGTAAGCTGGACCACGCGCATCCCGTTACCGGGCTGTACGTCATGGTCTGCGTGGAACCCCACCTGTTCAACGTAAAACGCCTTGGCACGGTCAACATCAGACACCGGGACCGGCACAAGCTCAAGTCTCATATCCATCCTTCGTCGTGCTCCTTGTCTGCTCATCTAGAGGTAGACGCGCCTCAATCGCGTCACCCGTGCGCCCACGGATGACATATATCTCGTCCGGTTCTGTCATCCTTCTCGGCTCTCCCGATGACTTGGTGAATCAATTGAGCGTCATTTACCCGTGCGTAAAAGGTCAGACGTAGGAGGCCGGCAGAGTCGCCTGGAGGAGGGTCATTCCAGGGCTATTCACCCTCAGCTACGGCT
>JAABUZ0100006754.1_pt1 | contig 14187 bp, 8 predicted proteins | sample 5562091 | NCBI WGS metagenome assembly JAABUZ01 (sample SAMN12813069, study PRJNA571459) | rock metagenome | isolation source: Antarctica rocks | place: Antarctica: Victoria Land, Linnaeus Terrace sud | collected 2015-12-21 | reverse complement strand
CCATGCGATTGTTATACTTCGGATCTGCGGGAGGAATCCGCTTGATCACCTTGCTTCGTCGTGGCATGACGTACCTTCCAGCTTCCACACAGAGAGCCACCCATCGGTGAAACCGACGGGTGGCTCGACCGTCGTCCTACATGCGCCAGGCTGCCGAGAGCCGAGCGCCAGTCAATGTTTTCTTAGCGCCCTCGCCCACCGGCCGCAGGCTTACCTGCTGCCGTACCAGGTTTGGGCCGCTTCGCGCCATAGCGAGATCGTCCCTGCTTACGATCCTTTACGGCATTTGTGTCCAGGGTTCCCCGCACGATGTGATACCGCACGCCGGGGAGGTCCTTCACTCGTCCGCCACGGATCAACACCACAGAGTGCTCCTGCAGGTTATGACCCTCACCAGGAATGTATGCCGTTACTTCGACACCATTGGATAGGCGCACCCGCGCCACTTTGCGAAGTGCCGAATTCGGCTTCTTCGGCGTCTGCGTCTTCACCTGGAGACACACGCCCCGTTTTTGAGGAGCGCCATCTCGCTTCTGCACCGTTCGCTGCTTGAGCGAATTATGGACGAACTGCAGCGCGGGCGCTGTGGTCTTCCTCGGTACGCGCTGGCGTCCATTTCGGACAAGCTGCCTGATGGTAGGCACGCGGTTCACTCCTTCGTCAACTCACAAGTTGACCGCCCACGCGGTTGCGTGAGCGGCCTGTAGATGATATGGGCATCAGGTCGTCGGTTTCAATACGCACGAATGTGTATTGTAGCAGCGACTTCCCATCCGTGTCAACAGCAGGCTTGAACTGGCACCGCGTGGGGCGGATCTCCCCAAACGGCGCCAGCCCAGTGCCTACGCTTACTGCTCCGTCAACATCACCCCGTCATTGTCCACGCCAAAGCCCGGAATAGCTTCGTCGGGAAGGTCATCGTACGTCGAGACACCGTGTTCGGCAGGTCCGGTCAGTGCCTGACGCTGTGACTCGGCGAGTGCTTCCGCCCGCATTTTCCGGGTCGCGAGACCCGACCCCGCGGGGATCAGCTTGCCGATAATGACATTCTCCTTCAGACCAACCAGCTTATCCTTGGCACCGGTGATGGCGGCCTCAGTAAGCACGCGGGTGGTCTCCTGGAAGCTCGCGGCCGCCAGGAAGCTCTCTGTATTCAGGGAAGCTTTGGTGACGCCGAGCAGTACCGTCTCGGCGGTTGCTGGCTCTCCACCTTCAGCCAGGACGCGTGCGTTGATGTCCTCGTAGGTAAAGCGGTCCACCAGTTCACCGGGCAGCAGCTCGGTATCGCCCGGAGTGTCCACGCGTACCTTGCGAAGCATCTGGCGCACAATCACTTCTATGTGCTTGTCATTGATTTGCACGCCCTGGGAGCGATACGTACGCTGCACTTCACCAAGCAGGTACCGCTCCGCAGCCTCACGACCCGAAATGCGGAGTTTATCCTGAGGGCTGATAGCTCCCTCGGTCAACTCCTGCCCGGCGACGGCCATCTGCCCCTCCTCGACCTTGAGCCTTGCTGTGGCCGAAATGGGATACTCACGTGCCTCAATCTCCTGGAACTTAATGGCCAGGTGCGTATCAGACAACTCGGCTTCACCGGAGATGAGCGCCTGTCCACGTCCCGACACTGCCAGAGCGGTCGTGTCACCGTTCGCTGGGGCAAACAGTTGTGTGCCGACTTCGATGTGCTGACCGTTCGCCACCATCCAGACCATCCCTTCTGGCAGCTGGTGCTCGTCGACGAACTCCTCCACTTGCGTCACCTTGATCTTCCGAGTCTGTTCGGCACGAATGACCTCGACCGTACCACTGATTTCGGACAGAACAGACGCTTCCTTGGGGATCCGTGCTTCGAAAAGCTCCTCGACACGGGGAAGCCCCTGGGTGATGTCGTTGACGTCGCGGCCGGTGACGCCACCGGTATGGAAGGTCCGCATCGTCAGCTGCGTTCCCGGTTCGCCGATGGACTGAGCGGCAATGATACCGACCGCCTCCCCGATCTCGACGGGACGGCTTGTCGCCAGATTCCGTCCATAGCACTTGCAGCACACGCCTCGACGGGCGAGGCAATGAAGGGGGGTGCGAATCCACACCGAGGTGATACCGGCCTCATCGATCGCCTGAGCCTCATCCTCGTTCATTTGCTGGTTCGCTTCGGCGAGTATCTCTCCGGTGATTGGATGTACCACGCTCCTCAGAGCAACGCGGCCCAGAACACGCTGTGCGAGATTGCCCATCATGGCCTTGCTTTCCTCGGCGGTGATGTGCAACCCGTTTTCGGTTCCGCAGTCCTCGTCGTACACGATCACGTCCTGCGCCACATCAATGAGGCGACGTGTCAGATACCCCGACTCAGCCGTGCGTAATGCGGTATCTGCGAGACCCTTACGAGCGCCGTGCGTCGAGATGAAATACTCCAGAACGGTGAGACCCTCGCGCAGGTTCGACCGAATTGGGAGCGGAATGATACGACCCTTCGGGTCGGCCATCAGACCACGCATGCCAGCTAGCTGCCGAATCTGCGTAAACTGCCCCTTGGCGGCTCCCGACACCGCCATCATGTGGATCGGACCAAACTTTGGCAGCGTGTCCACGACGGTGCGCGTCACGTCTTCCATGGCCTTCGTCCACGCCTCAATCACCGAACTGTTCTTCTCGGTCTCCGTGACCAGACCCTCGCGATACTGCGCGTCGTACCCGGCAACCTCTTTCTCCGTAGCCGCGACGATAGCGTGCTTCGCCTCGGGAATGATGATGTCATCAATGGACACGGTACTTCCCGACATGGTGGCATGGTGGAACCCGAGCGTCTTGATGCTATCCACGACGTTTGCGGTGGTTTCCACGCCATACATGCGGAAGCAGCGACCGATCAGCTTGCGAAGGCTACCCTTATCCTGCACTTCATTTACGAGGCGCAGCCCCTCGGGGAGCACTTCATTGAAGATGAGTCGGCCAAGCGACGTTTTCACACCGTGGCTGTGTCCACGACCTGGAATGGGGTAAATGTCAGCGCGATTGACCGTTCCAACGGTGGTCTTCACGGTTCCGTTGCCAGCCTCAAGCGCCTCCTTACTCACCGAAATATAGATAGACGTCTGGAAATCGACGAGGTTCATCGTCCCAGCTTGCAGGGCATCCTCAAGGCCGGCGAAGACTTTGTTCTTTCCCTTCGAGTGAGTTTCGTCATCCTCGGGTCGCATAATCGTCAGCCAGTAGCAGCCAAGCACCATGTCCTTGGTCGGGCTCACGACGGGCTCTCCGTCGGCGGGAAGCAGGAGATTCTTCGACGCCAGCATCAGGTGCCGCGCCTCATCCTGCGCTGCTTGCGACAGCGGCACATGAACGGCCATCTGGTCGCCATCGAAGTCTGCGTTGAAGGCGGTGCAGACCAGGGGGTGAATCTGAATAGCCGAACCGTCGACCAGCGTCACTTCGAATGCCTGGATGCCGAGACGGTGCAGCGTTGGCGCCCGGTTCAGCAGCACCGGATGCCCCTGGATGACCTCTTCCAGCACATCCCATGCTTCTGGTCGCTGCCGTTCGACGATGCGCTTCGCGCTCTTAATGTTGTGGGCAAAATTCTGCTCCACCAATCGCCGCATGACAAAGGGCTTGAACAGTTCGAGCGCCATGCGCTTTGGCAAACCGCACTGGTGCAGCTTCAATTCAGGGCCAACTACAATGACAGACCGCCCTGAGTAATCCACGCGCTTTCCGAGCAGGTTCTGGCGGAACCGTCCTTGCTTCCCTTTGAGCATATCGCTCAGGGACTTCAGCTTATGGTTGCCCGAACCAGCGACCGGACGCCCACGCCGCCCGTTGTCGATCAGTGCGTCAACCGCCTCCTGCAACATCCGCTTCTCATTGCGGATGATAATTTCGGGAGCGCCAAGTTCGAGTAGACGCTTGAGACGGTTATTGCGATTGATGACGCGGCGGTACAGGTCATTCAGGTCGGACGTAGCAAAGCGGCCGCCATCAAGCTGCACCATAGGGCGCAGATCAGGAGGGATCACCGGCAGCACGGTTAGAATCATCCATTCGGGACGTCCACCCGACTTTCGGAACGCCTCCACCACGCGAAGCCGTTTTGTCGCCTTCTTTCGGCGCTGACCGGATGTTGAGCGGATTTCGTTGCGAAGCGAGACCGACAGGTCGTCAAGATCCAGATTCGCGATGATCTCGCGAATCGCCTCGGCCCCCATGCTTGCGTTGAACGCCTCACCATAATCTTCCGACAGGTCGCGGTACACCTGTTCAGACAGGAGATCGAGCTTCTTAAGCTTGGACAACTGCTGCTGACGAATGTCCAGCGACGACTTGCGGTTGCTCGTCTCTTCGTCAATCGTCTTGTCGATGTTCTTGATCTGGCGGTCGGTTTCGACCCGCACCTTGTCCACCGCGCTCTGGAGATCAGTACGCAGGCGAAGTTGCTCCTGCTCCGACTTGTCCTCCAGGCGAGCAACGGCCTCATCACGCTCTGCCTCGATCCTTTCGAGATGGGCGTTCGTGAGCTCTTCGTTCTCGCCCGCGATGACAGCACCCGTCGCTTCGAAGACATATTTCTGGGTTGCTGGTTGCCCCAGATGTCCTTCGATGCGGTCCAGAATTCTGGCCGCTTCATTGCGTATCTTCTCGACTTCGGCCTGACTAGCGTCAGACGCTTTGTCACGAGTGCGCTGGGAGCGGGTTTCGAGATCCTCCTTGCGGCGCTCGTAGTCCTCCTCGTAGGAAGCCAGGCGTTCGTCGCGGCTATTCTCGATGTCCTCTTTATACGTCACGATATGGGAACTGAGCTTTTCGAGCATGCGCGAACGTGCCTCTTCGTCAATATCGGTGACGATATACGAGGCAAAGTACAGGACCTTCTCAAGGCTCCGCGGAGAGATATCCAGGAGAATACCCAGACGACTCGGGGTGCCCTTGAAATACCAGATATGGCTGACGGGTGAGGCGAGTTCAATGTGTCCCATCCGCTCGCGACGTACTTTGGAGCGAGCCACTTCCACGCCGCACTTGTCGCAGACGATGCCCTTATAGCGGACCCGCTTGTATTTTCCGCAATAGCATTCCCAGTCCTTCGTGGGACCAAAAATACGCTCGCAGAACAGTCCATCTTTTTCCGGCTTCAATGTACGATAATTAATCGTCTCCGGCTTGGTGACTTCACCATAAGACCACGCCCGGATCTGATCGGGCGATGCGAGACTGACACGAATACCTGTGAAGCCATTGACCTCGAGCACTGCAACCTCCGAACGGCTGACCATGAAGAACGTTCCCCGTTTTCCCTTCCCGCCAGAGGAAAGGAAATATTAAACACCGTAGCGGGCCAGGGGATGAACCTGCGACGGTGGAGCCGCGGTCGCCAACAACGCTGGTGTCATGCGCGAGTGGGAGAGTGGCAAACACCAATTCTCCCACTCAGGACTCCTAATAGCGCTCCGGGCGAGATAAATTGATATCCTCCAGGAAGGATGGGGTTGGCTCATCGTAGCCCGTATCCAGCAACTCGACGCGCTCTTCGTTGTCGTTGAGCACTTCAACAGCCAGACCCAGACTCTGGAGCTCTTTCACAAGTACCTTGAATGACTCAGGAACGCCCGGCTCAAGGATTGATTCGCCCTTAACGATCGCCTCATACGTCTTGACGCGTCCGATGACGTCATCGGACTTGACCGTCAGCAATTCTTGGAGGATGTGCGCCGCGCCATAGGCCTCGAGCGCCCACACCTCCATCTCGCCAAATCGCTGGCCGCCAAACTGCGCCTTTCCGCCAAGCGGTTGCTGCGTGATCATGGAGTATGGACCGGTTGACCGCGCGTGGATCTTGTCTTCAACCAGGTGAATCAGTTTCATCATATAGATGATGCCTACCGCGACTGGCTCGGCGAATGCCTCACCGGTCCGCCCGTCAAAGACCTCCATCTTGCCCTGCATTTCAATCGGCATACCGATCTCATGCAACTGCGCACGTAACTCCTTTTCGAGATCTGCAGGGATGAGACCGCTCAACTGCTCCTCGGGTGCCGTCAGTTCAGAAACTGCGGGGAGCCGCGGCGCAAGCGCGATAGTGTCGTCTTGCACGGCGACCAACGAAAGCTCTCCGCCGTGGCTGTGCCCGTTACTCTGCGTGTGACCGTTGCCATGGCCATTTCCGACCAGGCGGTCCTGAGCAAGCTGCAGCACGCGAACAGCTTCCACGCGCTGGATTGCTGTCGTATCTGAAATGCCTTTGAACGGGACACCCTGTGACTTCAACCATGCTCGTCCCAGCGAGGCTTTCACTTCGAGTTCGGTGGCGCTGTCGAACACGGGCGTCGCGATCTTCATATCCTGCATAGCCGCACCCCAGCCCAGATGCGTCTCGAGCACCTGTCCCAGATTCATACGGGCCGGTGCTCCCAGCGGATTCAGAATGATGTCAACCGGAGTGCCATCTGCGAGGAAGGGCATGTCTTCCACAGGAAGAATGCGCGAAATGACGCCCTTGTTCCCATGGCGGCCAGCCATCTTATCGCCCTCGGACACCTTACGCTTCTGCGCGATGCTCACGCGTACAAGATGATTGACCCCCGGCGGCAGTTCATCGCCCTGATCCCGGGAGAATACCTTAACAGCGACGACCTTCCCACGCTCGCCGTGCGGTACACGCAACGACGTATCTTTGACCTCGCGAGCCTTTTCGCCAAAGATGGCACGGAGTAACCGTTCCTCAGCAGTCAGCTCGGTCTCACCCTTCGGAGTAATCTTGCCGACCAGGATATCGCCCTGCTCGACGTTCGCACCCACCACGATAATTCCGCGTTCGTCGAGGTTCTTCACGCCCTCGTCGCCCACGTTCGGCACTTCCCGTGTGATTTCTTCGGGACCAAGCTTCGTATCGCGTGCGTCTACCTCATGCTTTTCGATGTGAATAGACGTGAACTGGTCACGCTGAACAATGCGCTCGCTCAGAAGAATGGCATCCTCATAGTTGCCACCTTCCCAGAACATAAACGCCACGAGGACGTTATCACCGAGAGCCAGCTCGCCGTTCTGCGTTGACAAACTGTCGGCCAGAACCTGACGCTTCTCGACGCGGTCACCAAGGTTCACGATTGGGCGCTGGTTAATGCATGTGCCGCTGTTTGATCGCACGAACTTCAACAGAGGATAGTCGTGTGACTCTCCCTCATCGTCCTGGATCACAACCTTGCGGGCCGTCGCCATGGTCACGGTACCGCTCTCCTCCGCCATCACGACCTGGCCGGAGTCCTGTGCGATCTGTGCTTCCATGCCCGTGCCCACCACAGGCGACTGCGCCGTCAACAGTGGAACGGCCTGGCGCTGCATGTTCGAGCCCATCAATGCACGGTTTGCGTCATCGTGCTCGAGGAATGGGATGAGGGCCGCGGATACGCCAACAATTTGGCGTGGCGACACATCCATATAGTCGATGCGCTCAGGCTCCTCTTCGACGAAGTCTTCACCGTGTCGTCCAGATACGAGATCTGCCGTAAACTCGCTCATCTCTGACAGTTTCGAGTTCGCCTGTGCGATGGTGTAGACCTCTTCCTCGTCCGCCGTGAGGTACGTCACCTCCATACCAACCGCTGGCCGGATACGGAGCGTTTGCGCGGGCAAGGTAGCCAGCCGATTGGAGAGTGCCGCGTCCACGCGGGTACCGGCGGTAGCCACCGTCGTGCCGACCTCGTCTACCACGTCGTCCAGCAACTCACGCCCTACGAGATCTGGCGACTCACTGGATAGTTGCCTCACGACCGGCCGATAGGGTGTCTCAATGAATCCAAACTCATTGATACGGCAGAACGTCGCAAGCGAGCCGATAAGACCGATATTCGGACCTTCCGGCGTCTCGATGGGACAGATGCGGCCATAGTGCGAGTGATGCACGTCCCGCACGTCAAATCCGGCTCGCTCTCTGCTCAATCCGCCTGGACCCAGAGCGGAAAGGCGCCGCTTGTGGGTCAACTCGGCAAGGGGATTGGTCTGGTCCATAAACTGCGACAGCTGACTGCCGCCGAAGAACTCTTTCATCGCAGCGACGACCGGACGCACATTCACGAGCGCGCCGGGCGTGGCTGTGGACGCCTCCTGAATCGTCATCTTCTCACGGATGACGCGCTCCATGCGGAGGAGGCCAACGCGGAACTGGTTTTCAATGAGCTCACCTACGGCACGGATACGCCGGTTGCCAAGGTGGTCGATGTCGTCTTCGCGTCCCTCGCCATTGTTGAGCCTTATCAGCAGCTCGACCATACGGACAATGTCGTCGGTTGTAAGCACACGCTCGCTGACGTGTTGACCTGGCCGGAGGCGCTTATCCACCTTGTACCGCCCCACGCGCCCAAGATCGTATCGGCGCGGGTTGAAGAACAGCGTCTGGAGAAGCGTACGCGCGTTTTCCAGCGTCGGCGGATCCCCGGGGCGAATGCGGCGATACACTTCCAGCAGACCCTCTTCCTGGGTCTTGGTCGTGTCTCGCTCGAGTGTAGACTCGATGAAGCGATAATCCGGGTGATTATCGACTTCCGCGAAGCGGGCAATGAGTTCCTCGTTATTGCCAAGACCGATGGCACGCAGCAGCGTCGTGATCGGAATCTTGCGCTTGCGGTCCACCTTCACGGTCAGCAGGTTCTTGTTGCTGGTTTCGAACTCCAACCACGCACCACGGTTGGGGATGACTTTGCCCATGCACAGATGGCGCCCCGTGGTCGTATCCTGTTCCAGCGTAAAGTACACGCCCGGAGAACGCACCAACTGGCTGACAACGACGCGCTCCGTGCCGTTGATGACGAAGGTTCCATGCTCGGTCATCATGGGGAACTCGCCCATGTAGACTTCTTGTTCCTTAACCTCACCAGATTCCTTGATGAGTAGACGGGCCTTGATTCGCAACGGCGCGGCAAAGGTGAGGTCTCGCTCCCGACACTCGGCTACGGTATACTTTGGCTTACCAAAGGCCTGTTCAGGAACGTGAAATGTCAGATCGAAGCTTTTGCCGGTAAAATCATGGATAGGAGAGATTTCACCAAAGAGCTCGCGTAGACCCTCTGTCTTGAACCACTCGAACGAATCGACCTGCGTTTTGATAAGATTCGGTACCTGGAGTATCTCAGGTGCCTTACCAAACGAGTGTCGCTCTGCCACGCAAACCCCCTCTGCAGTGTGGAAAGCATAGTAAACCACAGGCTACGTAAAGCCTGCGTTCTGTCAATATACCATGGAGCGTGGCACGGCTGCTGCATAGAACCGATACGGTATCCTACAAGGTTGTGTCGATCGACCATCGGCCAGACACGCTCACCCTCTGATCCCTGAGAATGGAGCGCCACCATGTCCTTCATCCGACCGGGCCAATTGACGTTTATGCGGAAGGCACGGTTCATCAGCACCCGCCTACTCTTAATCCTGGCGCCGTTATTGCTCTTCAACGCGGGATTCTGGGCAGGCCGGGTCACTGCTCCCACCGCACGCGCCGCTGGCGAGCCTCAGGCGGTGCAATCACAGTTCTCTGTCTTTTGGGAGGCATGGGATCTGGCCCAGCAGAAGTTCGTTAACACCTCGGCACTCGACCCAAGGCTGATGACCTATGGCGCGATCCGCGGCATGCTTGAATCGCTGAACGACGAGGGACATACGCGCTTTATGTCACCAGCTGAAGCCAAATCTGAAGCCGACATGTTACGTGGCCATTTTGTGGGCATTGGGATAGAGATTGCCCTTCGCAACAAACGGCCGGTTATTGTCGCTCCCATCCATGGCTCGCCCGCGGAAAAAGCCGGCTTGAGAGCAGGCGATGTCATCATCGAAGTCGACGGCCTGGACACGGGCGACATGACGATGACAGAGTTGAGCAGCCATGTCCGCGGGAATGAGGGGACGACCGTGACGCTGAGTATCCTGCGCGAAGGCGAGCAACAACTGATGAAAGTCACCGTCACCCGTCATAGTATTGAGATTCCAAGTGTCGTCACGAATAGTTTTACCGTGCAGGGACACCGGCTCGCACATGTTGAGATCACGCAGTTCAGCGAGCACGTAGATGATGAACTGCGCAAGGCAATGGGGCCGATACAAAGTGCGGGGCTGGACGGAGCCATCATCGACCTGAGAAATAATCCGGGTGGGTACCGAGATCAGGCGATCAGCGTGACGAGCGAATTTCTGAGCAAGGGAAACGTGCTGATCGAGCAGGACCGTGCGGGCAAACGCCAGGAGTTCGCCGTCAAGCCCGGAGGCATCGCCACGACGCTTCCCCTCGTCGTCCTGATTGACAAGGGGAGCGCAAGTGCCGCGGAAATCATGGCGGGTGCGATCCACGATGCGAACCGTGCGTCACTTGTTGGAGAAACAACCTTTGGCACCGGTACGGTGCTGCAACCTTTTACACTGCGGGACGGTTCAGAAGTGCTCCTTGGCGTAGAAGAATGGCTGACGCCTTCGGGTAAGGAGATCTGGCATAAAGGAGTGCCGCCTGACGTTGCTGTCACCCTACCGGTAGGAGCAAAACTGCTCACACCAGACACGGAAGCATCACTGACCGAAGCACAGCTTCTCAACAACCCAGACGCCCAGTTTTCAACTGCCTTGCACCAACTGCTCAGCACCGTGCAACGGTAGAGGCCGAAGGTCTGCACTACGTATAAGCCCGCTGTCCATCACCGATGGCCCAATCGGCTACCCCGATCCGTCGGGCGCCCGCTTGGCTTTACCGCCTGCAATCGGCGGTCTACCCGCCGATGATGCGATTTTTTCGGGCAGCCAGTCGCGTTCTGCCGCTGCGTACCCACATCGAGGTGCGGTCCTCACCGTTCGCTCTCGATCGACCACACGGCGACTCCTCTTGCCATGCCATCCGGATGTTTAAACAACAGGGCAGACTTGAACGTATTGGATATGGCCGTGCGTCTTCAAGCGCGCCGCTGGAACCGTTAGAGACCCTGGAGCATACGCACCTGGTCGAGCATGCCGTGCGACTCGGACATGCCCCACGAAATGGCACTTGCCATCAACACGTAGCACGCCACCACTCCCCACCGCTGATCAGTGCGCAGGGCGTAATAGCCATCATCAGGCGCGCGGAACCGGTTCCATACCTCCAGTGCGCCGAGCAGGAGGAAATAGATCAAGAACGGGTTGAATCGCGCAAAGGCAAAGAAGGCCAGCACCGGTAGCCCGGCGAGCAATGCCCACTTCGAGGCCGCGCCCAGGATGCGACCTCCGTCCAATGGAGACATGGGAATCATGTTGAACAGGTTCAAGAAGAAGCCGATGTACGACAGGGCAAGTAAGAGCGGCTGTCCGGTAACAAAGTACAGGCCGAGACACGCACCAGCGCCAATGCTCCCGAGGATCGGGCCACCTGCAGCGATGCGCGCTTCGGACAGGCTGTTTTCCGGCCGCTGTTTCATAGAGATGAACGCGCCCATGAAGGGGATGAACATCGGCGCACTGACGTCAATGCCTTCGTATCGCGCCGCTATCACGTGTCCCATCTCGTGCACGAACAACAGGACGACAAATCCAAGGCCATATGCCCACCCGAATATCGACGCATACAGTGCGGCTGAAATGAGCATGGATATCGTGGTTGCGCCAAGTTTTGAAAACTTGAACAGCACGAGCACGAACTTAAGCTTGCTGCCGAGGACGAGCAAGGCACCGACGATAGCGCCAATTATGCCACGCAGTCCGCCAGGACTCCGAGGCGTAGGGGGTGCTGTGTGGAATGGTGCAGGTTGCACAAGGTCCGGTCCGCGTTCGTATCCCTGCAATCCAAAGTCGCCCGGCTGTCGACCCACGCCATCATTGTCCCGCGTCTCGGTGGGTATATTGGTATCACGTTGCATCACTGGGAAGCCCTCCTGGGATGACCGGCGGCGAAAAGTAAGCCTCTTCGGTGGCCAGTCTCTTGCAATTCAGTATACCGGTTGCACGGTCCCCTCAAACATCGGCCAGGAGGGCAACAACGTATCGGGTGAATGGCGGAGCGCACCGCCCACATAAGGATGCTGAATGATCAACATCCGTGAACGCAGAGGAGCATACGGATGAAAATCACGGCGATTCGTTCCTGTCTGGTCGACGCTTCACCTCCCGGCGGGTGGGGCGGTGGTGGCCGATTCGTTGTATGTGCAACCACGACCGCGCAGGCGACGGCTGTTCCGTCATTCATAGTGGTGGGTTAGAGAAATTTCGTCAGCGCACCGAGTACCACCATGGCCAGGACCGCACAGCCAGCAGTGACAGTGCGGGGGTCATCATACGCTGCTGCCCGCAGGACCGCCGCGAGGACCGCAACAGGCGGAACTAGAAGTAGACCCAGTAATCCACAGAATGTCAGTGTCGTACCGACAGATGCGACCAGCGATGAGCTTTGGGATGCCGTTCCTATCAGTACCAGCACAATTCCCACCGAAAGTGTAGCTCGCACGAGGCCGTCGCCGACGCCAAGGACCCGGGCAGCGGCCAACCGCACCATATGCAAACCGGGAGGATCATCACCTTGGGTCGTCATCATGGTTGTTCCCACGGCAGTGGAATCGCCAGTGCTTTCAGCACCATCTGAATGCAGGTAACTCCCAGGACAGCGATAAAGAGCCAACGAAGGAGACCTTGAGATACATACGGCGCGATACGTGCCCCCGACCGCCCCCCGAGCAACATGCCGAGAGCGACTGGAGCGGCAAGCGTTGGGTTCATATTGCCGTGCATCACCTGGACAAGTCCAGCAGCCGACGACGTACACCCGACGATGAGGACGCTTGTGGCGATGGCCGCACGTAGAGGAAGCTCCATCGTCACGTGAAGAAGGGGCACGTTCACGACACCGCCGCCCACCCCCAGCAATCCGGAAAGTAGGCCCGAACCAAGCGATATGACTGTTCCAAGGCGCAGCCGATGTGGCTCGTACGTCACCAGGCTGCCCGACCGAACATCCAGGTATCTGCCACACAGATCCCAGCGCCCCGAGGGCACACGAGTCAACACATCCACGGGAACCGTGGCACTGTCGGTGACTATCACAGGCTCATCTCTCATGGTTGGCGGCCGTACCACGTTGCGTGCAAGAGAAAGACCGGCGTACAGGAGCACCAGGGCAAAAATGCCAGAAAGTAACCGAACATCCGCATGGACCGAGACCAGGGCGCCGACGCTCGCACCACCCGTCGTGGCGATCGCCAGCAGCAACGCGAGCCGCAGGTTGGCTGCGCCCGATCGGAGATATGCTGCCGCGGAACCCGTTGACGTCGCTACGCTCCCGATGCTTGCGGCCGCCACCACGGTGTGAAAATCCAGCTGAAATAGCAGCACAAGCATCGGTACAGCCAGCACGCCTCCACCCAGGCCAAGGAGCGAGCCAAACAGACCCGCGGCGCCTGCCGCTGTCAGGAGCAAGAGCACATGAACTGCCTCGTGCGTGAGATCTGTCCTTTCCTATCACGATGACTTCATGATGTTCGCACCGTCCACGCGGAGATCGGTCTGTAGCTCCACGCATGCCTCTGGCACCGATAGTGCTCGTACATCGCGGGACAGTCTACTCCGGGGATGACGCGTGACGGGTGCCGGGGGCTGGCGAAGCATTTGTCCGTGTCGCGGACGGTCCGACGGCTACGGATGGTTCTGGCGGCGCTTCCCCACGTCGATTTGCGATTGCCCACGCATTGAGATCATAGCGCGTGTCATGGCCCTGAAAGAAACGCTCCAGTTCACCGATCATCAAGGAAAAGAACCGTGGCCGCGATGCGGCTGTGACGCCGGCAATGTGGGGGCTCAGGAAGACATTCGGCAGTGATCGGATGGGGCTATCCGTCGGTATAGGTTCGGGGTCGAAGACGTCAAGGGCAGCGGTGATGTCCAGGCGACGGAGCCTGTCGATGAGCGCGGCAGAGTCCACGATTGCGCCGCGGGAGACATTCACAAACGCGGTTCCCGGCGCCAGTCTGGCGAGTTCCGACGCACCGAGCATCCCCTTCGTCTTCGGGGTCAAAGGAGCCAGGCAGACAACGACATCAGACGCACTCAGAACATAATCAAGCGTGGTGCGAAGGAAGCTGAGTGCGTCAGCAAGTTCGTGTGGAAGATACGGGTCGTAAACGCTAACCGCGACGTGAAACGGTCGGACCAACGATATCAAGCGTCGGCCAATGTGGCCACAGCCGATCAGCCCAACGC
>JAABUZ0100006752.1_pt1 | contig 14190 bp, 8 predicted proteins | sample 5562091 | NCBI WGS metagenome assembly JAABUZ01 (sample SAMN12813069, study PRJNA571459) | rock metagenome | isolation source: Antarctica rocks | place: Antarctica: Victoria Land, Linnaeus Terrace sud | collected 2015-12-21 | reverse complement strand
AAGCCGATCAGGACTTTTCCAGCGCTGCCTTGCTTGATCCCAAGGAAGCGATTAGTTCGGATGCGCAAGCGCTGGCGGATATACAAGCAAATCGTCTTCCTCAGGCTCTCAGTACCGTAGAGAAGCGACTGGAGGAGCACCCCGCCGACCCGTTTCTCCATTACCTGTTAGCTGAAATCCTGGTGAAGAACGGCGCGCAGCCACAAAGCCCGGAGTTCTCCCGAGCAATGGCCGCGGCGGAGAAGGCGGTACAGTTGAAGCCGGACTTCGTGCTGGCCCGTGATGTGTTAAGTCGGCTTTACCTTCAATCGGGGCAAACCGCCAAGGCCATTGCCCAGTGCCGCTTGTCATTGAAACACGATAGCAACGATCAAGTCGCGTTATATCGCTTAGTCCGTTCTCTTCGGGCTGAGGATGAAAAGCTGCATGGCGCTGAAATATCGCAACTGCTTAAAAAACTGGCCGAGGTACGTGAAGAAGAAAGGCAGCGCGAAGTCAAAACAAGCCAATACAAGCTGGTGGCGGCACCTCCCGATGCGTCTTCAGTCAAACCGTAACGGAGCACTCCAAAGCACTTTGATAAAGTATCTAGCAGATTACAGCCGTTGTTACCCCCGTTGGAGGTCGCATGTCGAAGAGAAATGCTTATTTCTCAAGCCCCATCCTTCTGCTCAGCTTATCTGTCTTTCTCTTGTTCTCGCGCCTATGTTTCGCGCAATTCAGCGCAAACATACAGGGAGTTATCCAGGACCCGAGCGGAGCAACCGTTCCCAAGGCAAAAATTGTTCTTCTCAATACAGCAACGCAGGTGAGTCAGGAAACCACCAGCAATGACAATGGTGAGTACCGGTTCCCCAGTCTTGCGCCTGGCACGTATAAAGTCACTGCCCTGGCAAGCGGCTTCGCCAAGACGGAAGTGAACGCGACGCTCGAAACAAGCCAAAACCTGAATGTGCCGATTTCATTGACCGTCGCCGGTTCTACTCAGGCCGTGGAAGTCACGGGCGAAGTGCCTGTGGTGAATACAGCGGAAACGCGCACGCAGTTGACGCTCGGAACACAGACGCTCTCCGCTCTCCCGCTGGCCGGGCGCAACATGATTTCTCTCGTGACATTAGCTCCCGGAGTCACCGGCGTTGGGACTTCGGCGGGCGGAAGCCCCGGCTCGGGCAGGGACAATTTTTCGACTGAGACACAGGTGGACGCCAGCGCGAATGGCCAGGGAAGCGTCGGCAACCTGTATGTGGTTGATGGGCTCGACATCACAAGCGCGATCCGGCCCGGCGTGTTGAATCTCACGCCCAACCCGGACTCCATCCAGGAAACCAGTATTCAGACCAACACGTTCACGGTGGATTACGGTCGCGCCAGTTCGTTGCAAATGGTCATGACGACTAAGTCCGGCACCGACCGCTTTCACGGCAACGTGAGCGACTACTTTACCAGTCAGCAACTGTGGGCCGGAACCGAGTTCGTCCATAATTACTCGCCGTTCCATGCCAATAATATGTCGGCCAGCATTGGCGGTCCCATTCTTCCCAAGAAACAGTTTTTCTTCTTCTTTGCGATTGAGCCGCTGTGGTCCCTCAATTCCACAGGCAACAGTCAGACCACCTTTGAAGATCCTGCCTTTACAAACTGGGCCAGCCAGAACTTCCCAAACACGATTGGGACAAAGCTGCTCACGACGTACAGGCCGAGCGCGGGAACGATCACCGGCGTATCTTCCACCGCCGCGCAGCTTTTCCCCAGTACTTGCGGAACATCCGCGACAGCCTTCCTTTCTTGCAGTCTGCCGGTCGTGGATTCCGGCGTGTTCAACGGCTCCAGTTTCCGTAATGGCCTGCAATGGAACGTGCGCATCGATAAGTATTTCAAGAATGACCGTATCTACGGCACTTACTATCGAACAACTCTCAGCTACGGCAACTCCACCATCCGCCCGCAGTTTACATCCACCAATGAAACGTACCAGCGCGCGCTGCAGGTGAATGAAACCCATACCTTCTCGCCGTCAACCCTGAACGAAGCGGCATTCGGCTTCAATGGCATTGAGGGCATCACGCCCAAGACTGGCCTCTTCTCGGTTCCTGTCGTTAACGTAACTGGCTTGGGACAAGGCTTTGGAACCGGTTTTGCCGGCGGTGACTTCATTCAACGCAACTATCATTGGCGTGACGTCCTCACGCATATTCGGGGCTCGCATAACATTCGAGCCGGTTACGAAGGATGGTTCGGTGAGGATGTGGAGAAGTTTCAGGGGCCTTACTCGCAGCCAACCTTTCAATACAACAACCTCGTTGACTTAGTTCAGGACAAGCCGTATACGCAAAGCGGCGTCGCTTACAATCCTTTAACCGGAAAGCCCACGCTTTGGGATTGGAACGCGGCGGGCAGTACCTGGGGTCTGTTCATTCAGGACACTTGGCAAGTGACCAAAAAGCTCACGATGAACTATGGAATCCGTTGGGACGACTTCGGAAATCCTTATTCACGCAGCCCGCAAACGGTCTTCTCCAACTTCTATTTTGGTCCTGGACAGAGCTACACGGAGCGGATTGCCAACGGCATCATGGCGCCTCATGGCAACGCCCTCAATAACTCGATCACCAACGTTTGGAGTCCTCGCATCGGCATCGCTTGGGACCCCACCGGCAACGGCAGTTGGGTGATTCGGGGCGGCGGAGGGGTTTATCATAACTGGCCCACTCTCGCTAACGTGCAGGAGCAATATCGCGGCAACCCACCCGGCCTGATTATTCCTACTTTCTACGCCACAAAGGGCGTGCCGCCGCTCCTGAGCTTTGGAACAAACAACACAACACCTCCCTACGGTTACACTTATCCAACTCTCCCGGCGATTCCGTTGGATGCGCATGGCGGTCTGGTTGGGCTGAACAATGCAGTTGGGGCCATTGACCCCAACCTTAGCTCTCCTGTTGTTTATACCTGGGCCGTTACCCTTGAGCATCGCTTGGGACGTAACTATGCGGTAAGCGCCGGTTACTCCGGATCGCGCGGCAACCGGCTTCTCTCCGGCGGCGGACAAACCACGGCTGTTAATTATGGCGTGGACATTAATCGCTTCAACAATGATTTGGTCGTTAACAACAGCAGCGTCCCGACCCGCCTGAATCCCAGCTTCGGCGCGATCTACTACACGGCAAATGATCGCGAATCGCGCTACAACGCCTTCATCACCAGCTTTACCGGACGGTTTGGAAAGAATGGAACCCTCAGCATGTCGTACACCCGCTCGGCATCGAGAGATGACGCGCAAGTATATCCCATCGGGGTGAATCCGCAGCTCTGGTACGGGCCTTCCATCTGGGACGTGCCCAACCGCTTTTCTCTGAGCGGGAACTATCAAATACCGGGCCTCCGAGGGGGACGCGGCATTTTGGGCCGTGTCACCGGCGGCTGGTCCCTCAGTGGAACCACAATCGTGCAAAGTGGGACTCCTTTCAACGTCTACACTTCCGCCTCTTTCAACCCATTGCGAAACTCTGCCGGTCAGATTACCGGGCTCGCGCCCGGCAGCGGTGATTACAACGCGGATGGAGTAAACTTCGACTTTCCCAATGTTGCCAGTTACACGCAGTTGACTACCCGGCAAGCCTTTCTAAGCGGAACATTGAGTAAATCCAACTTCACAGCGCCTACGCTAGGAACCTTGGGCAACGAAAAATATAATCAGTTTCGCAATCCCATGTTCTTCCAGAGCGATGTCAGCCTGCTGAAAGATACCTCCATTACGGAAATAGTGAAGTTGCAGATTCGCTTTGATTTTTTCAATATCTTCAATCGCGCGAATCTGTACAACGTTACTTCTGATTTATCGAGCGGCACATTCGGTAAAGCCACTCAGCAATACAATCCAAGGTGGATTCAGATAGGCGCTGCTGTACGCTTCTAACAGGGATTTTGTGAAATCAGGAATGAACTCTTGCGTCATACTCCGCGCCACAGGAGCAGGGCTCTTGCTGCTGTGGTCGGCATCCGCCGAGACTAAGCGGGATTACCCCATCAAACCCGTACCCTTTACCCAGGTACACGTGAATGACCAGTTCTGGGCGCCGAAAATCGAGACCAATCGCAAGGTCAGCATCCCAACCGCCTTCGACCAATGCGAGCGAACGGGTCGCATTGAGAACTTTGTGCGGGCCGCGGAAGCGATTCGCGGCGAGAAACTGCAGGATAAGCATCCGCCGGGGTTTCCGTTCGACGACACCGACGCTTATAAGGTCATTGAAGGCGCTTCCTACACGCTGGCTGTGCATCCGGACCCTAAACTGGAAGCGTACGTTGATGGACTGATTGGAAAGATCGCGGCGGCGCAAGAGCCTGACGGCTATCTTTACACCACGCGGTCCATCGACCCGCAACATCCGCATGAATGGTCAGGCACGCAGCGGTGGCAGAATGAGGAAGTTCTGAGTCATGAGCTGTACAACTTGGGACATCTCTATGAAGCAGCCGTGGCCTACTATCAAGCCACGGGCAAAAGAAGCCTGCTGGACGTGTCTCTGAAAAGCGCAAATCTTTTGGTAAACACGTTCGGTCCGGGCAAGCGCAAAATCTATTCCGGCCATCAGATCGTGGAAATGGGGCTCGTAAAGCTGTATCGCGTGACAGGCGACGAACAATATTTGAGCTTGGCAAAATTTTTCCTGGATAGCCGTGGCGGGGGCAGAGCTTACAACCAGGCTGATGTGCCTGTCATTGATCAAACCGAGGGCGAGGGTCATGCTGTTCGCGCTACTTATATGTACTCCGGCATGGCTGATGTAGCGGCGCTGACCGGCGATAAGGCCTATCTACGCGCCATTGATCAAATATGGAACAACGTCGTCGAAAAGAAAATTTATATTACCGGCGGCATTGGCGCATTGCACGAAGGGGAAGCGTTCGGCGCGAATTACCAACTCCCTAACATGACCGCGTACAACGAAACTTGCGCCGCGGTGGGAGAGAACTTCTGGAATCAGCGTCTCTTTCTTCTTCATGGCGACGCGAAGTACGTTGATGTCTTTGAACGCACTCTTTACAACGGGCTGATTTCCGGCGTTTCGCTCGACGGCGAAACCTACTTCTATCCGAACCCACTGGAGTCCAACGGGCAGCACCAGCGCAGTCCCTGGTTTGGCGTGGCGTGCTGTCCCGGCAATATCACGCGCTTCATGCCGTCCATACCTGGGTACGTGTACGCGGAAAAGGGCGATACCCTCTACGTGAACCTTTTTATCGGCAACACGGCTGATATTCAGATGAGTAACGGCCATAAGCTCAACGTGACGCAAGAGACCCGCTACCCCTGGCAGGGCGACGTCAAACTGAGGATCAATCCGGAGGACAACGGCCCCTTCACGGTGAAAATCAGAATTCCCGGCTGGGCGCGTGGAGAGGCGATTCCCGGCGACCTTTACCGCTTCGCTGACGCAACCCCAGCCGAGGCAGTCCGGTTACAGGTTAACGGCAAAGCCGAAAAAATTGTGCTCGATGGGGGCTACGCCACCATTACTCGGAATTGGCGCAAGGGGGATACGGTAGACCTTTCTCTGCCGATGCCGGTTCAGCGCGTGGTCGCAAGCAAGGAAGTCAGCGCTGATAAGGGACGTGTCGCACTACAGCGCGGTCCGCTTGTGTACTGCCTGGAGTGGCCGGACAACCCCGACAAGCACGTCCGCAACATCCTGTTAAACACGAAAGACAAACTGAAGACGGATTGGAGACCGGATCTGCTCAACGGCGTCGAAGTCATCGAGGCCCAAGCCGTGGCCTATCATTACGATGCCAGTCACCAGCTCCAGCATTCGGAAGAGTCCCTGCGCGCGATTCCCTACTACGCGTGGGCCAATCGCGGTCCCGGTCAAATGGAAGTGTGGATCGCTAATGAGCAGTCAGCGGTCCATCCCACGCCTTACTCGACGCTTGCCACGAAAAGCAAAGTCACCTCTTCCGGTCCCACCATGGCCGAAAACGGCGTGCGCGATCCAAAGCTGGTGGCCGACGGAGAAGACCCGGCTTCCTCGGACGATAAGACTTCCTACTACGATTGGCTACCGAAGCGGGGAACGCAGGAGTGGATTCAATATGACTTCGAGAAGCCGACCGAGGTGTCAACCGTGCAAGTGTACTGGTATCAGGACTCCGAAAAGGGCGCAATCAAGGTTCCCGCTTCCTGGCGTATTCTTTATAAGGATGGCGTCGAGTGGAAACCGGTAGAAGCTCAAAGTTACTACGAAGTGGCAACAGATCGCTTCAACAAGGTGACTTTTAAGCCTGTCAATACTAGTGCTCTACGCCTGGAGCTAACGTTGCAACCCAAATACTCCGCGGGCATCCAGGAGTGGCGGGTTCAATAAACCTGGACAAACAAATTGACGCGCATTATTCTCTGTTTACTGCTGCTCACCACATTTTTTAACCTGCCTGCGATCGCGGCGGAGCCACTGCGCACTTCTCAAGTGAGGATCGCTGATGGAACACTGGAAGGCGTCATCAGCGCCGATAACAAAGTGAGGACGTTCAAAGGCATTCCATACGCCGCGCCGCCGGTTGGCCCGTTACGCTGGAAAGCGCCGGAGCCTGTCCAGTCATGGACCGGAGTTCGCAAAGCTGTTGATTACGGTCCACGCTGCATGCAAGGACGCATTTACTCGGACATGATCTTTCACGACAATGGTCCCAGCGAAAACTGCCTGTCCCTCAATCTATGGATGCCCGCACCGGCATCCGCCGGATCGCGCCTGCCGGTCATGGTCTGGATTTACGGCGGCGGTTTCGCGGCGGGAGCTTCTTCCGAGCCCCGGCAGGACGGAGGAAATCTCTCGAAGCAGGGAGTGGTGGTTGTGAGCATGAACTACCGTTTGGGAATTTTCGGATTCTTCTCGCATCCTGAACTCACGAAAGAATCCGGTCATAACGCTTCCGGCAACTATGGCCTTCTCGATCAGGTAGCCGCTCTGCAATGGGTGCAAAAAAACATTGCGGCCTTTGGCGGCGATCCCAACAACGTGACGATCTTCGGAGAATCCGCCGGGTCCTTCTCCGTCAGCGCGCTCATGGCGTCTCCGCTCTCGCAAGGTCTGTTTCATAAGGCTATCGGCGAAAGCGGGGCTTTCTTCAGCGCCACGCTCGCTCTGAAGCCGCTTGCAGGACGCGAAGAGTCTGACGCTCAATTCGCGGATTCCGCGCTCGGCACCCGTTCACTCGAAGCGCTCCGGGCCAAGTCCGCCGATGAAATTCTACAGGCTGCCCTCAAGCAACAGGACATTCGCTTTTCGCCGAATGTTGACGGTTATTTTCTGCCGCAGGATACCGACAGCATTTACGCCGACGGCCATCAAAGCCATGTTCCTCTCCTGGCTGGCTGGAACGCCGACGAAGGAAGTTATCATGCCATTTTCAAGAAAGACGAACCGACCGCGCAAAACTTCGCCGCCTATGCGCGCGCCACGTTCGGCGATTATGCCCATCAATTTCTAAAACTCTATCCCGCGGACAACGACGCTCAGGCCAAACGATCAGCGCAGGACTCGGCTGGAGATCAATTCATCGGCTATTCCACCTGGAAATGGCTGGAGATGCAGCGGAAAACAGGAAACTCTCCGGTGTACCGATACAAGTTTGAGGATGCTCCCCCTAGCCCCGAAGGCAGCACCGACGAATCCCGAGGAGCCTATCACTCCGCCGAAATCGAATTCGTCTTCGGAGTTCTTTCCTCAAAGCATCTCCCGTGGCGTCCCCAAGACCGCAAGCTTTCGGAACTGATGTCCACCTATTGGGCCAACTTCGCCAAAACCGGCGACCCGAACGGACCAGGTCTGCCCAACTGGCCGCCCTATAGCAGCGAGAACGGGTATCAGCTCATGCACCTCAACTTCAACCCGAGCGCGACAAAAGACGAATACCGGGACCGTTACCAATTCCTGGACAGCCGCCATAGATAAGTAAAACTTGATACCAATGCTCCTTTCATTTGGTGAAGATCGTTGCCGCTATTGTCGCTAACGCCAGAGCTGGCGGCATTACAATCAAACCAACTTTCAGAAAGCTCCAGAAACTGACATCCAGACCTTCCCGGCGAATTGCAATCAGCCAAAGAATCGTGGCGAGCGATCCCGTGACGGAAAGATTTGGGCCAAGATCGGTTGCAATAAGCACGGCGTTTGCAATCGCTCCATGGCTGTGAACGGCCTGTACTGTGGCCCCGGCAATCAGGCCCAAAGGCAAATTGTTCAGGAGATTGGCGGCAACTCCCACGGCGAAGGAAGCGGTCATGGCGCCCGTAAAATGACCGAAGGATTCAGCGGCATGGAGCGCCTGTGTTGTCCAGTGAAGCGCCCCCACGCTTTGCGCCGCTTCCACCAAAATGAATAGCGCGGCCACCAGCGGCAGCACGGACCACGAGATATCACCTAAAACTTCTTGCGGTCTTGTCTTCTCGCGCCGGGAAATGCCGAAGGCAACAACCGCCACCGTCAGGAACGTAGGCAACCCGAGATCCTTTCCCAGCGCCGAAGCGAGAAGCAGAACAATCGCTACGAGCGCAATGCCGAGCAGCATCAGTTTGCCGGCGGTCGAAAGCGGCTCGCTCCCTTGCTCGGGTTCCAATCGACCATGAAGATCTCCCCGGCAATACCAACGCAACAAAAAGTAAGTCACCGCAATGGAAAGCACTGACGCGAGGCCGAAGGTGCCGAGCCACTTCGCTAAAGGCGGCATGTTGCCGTGGAACACCACCAGATTCGCCGGGTTCGAGATGGGCAGCACGAAACTGGCCGCGTTCGCAATCAACGCGCAAATCAGAAGATACGGCAGCGGTTCCAGCTTGGATTTTTTCACTGCCGCCAGAACAGCCGGTGTCAGCACCACGGCCGTTGCATCGTTCGACATGAAAACCGTGACAACGGTTCCGATACCGTACAGCAGCGTAAATAAACGAGCGCGTGATCCCTTTGCCAGATGAATCGCCGTGCCCGCAAGCCAATCGAAAACGCCGTGCAGCCGCGCCAACTCGGACAGAACCATCATGCCCGTGAGAAACAAGTAGACATCGACTCCCGCCGCGACGGCATGCCCGGCCAGTTTCAGCGGTATTAAACGGAAAAGGATCAGGAGCGCCGCGCCGCCGCCAACCCAGACCACTTCGGGCTTCCCGAAAGGCCGGATCAGCATCAGCGCAATGCTCAAAAGCGAGATACTCCCTATCAGAGTTGCGTGCATCTGTTGAACGTAAGCCGCTGTAATCGCGGGCCGCTTAAGCCATCACGGACAGGAGGGCGCGAAAAACAATAACAACCGCCATGGCTCCTGGATCTATATGGCCTAACGCTCTTTCCCCAAGATAGCTGGACCGGCCTCGGCGCGGAATCATCCGGGCGGTTGCTTTTGCTCCGCCTTCCGCCGCGATCACAGCATCGGCAACCGCGTCCTTTGCGGAAAGCCCCGCCGAAATTCCATCGCGGAAAGTTTGCACGAAAGGAAGCAATGCATCGAGCATCGTTCGATCTCCGGCTCTGGCTCCGCCTAATTCGCTGATCGCTCCGCAGCCTTCGAGCAGCGCAACCGCCCAGCGCCGCAAATCATTCGCCGGATCGCCCTCTAGGAACATTCCCGTTCTGAGCAGCAACACTCCATACAAGGGTCCTGACGATCCGCCGAGCACTTCCTGGAGAGTAACTCCAAGCGTCTTCATTGTTTCCGGAAGATCATCCAGCGGATACGAGCGCAGGTTCTCCTGAACCACCCTCGCCGCGCGCGCCATGTTGGACCCCAGATCCCCATCGCCCACAACCCGGTCCATCTCCGTCAAGCGGTCTTCTGCTTCGATCAACGCATGGCACACGGCTGCAATCGCTTGTTGAGTTCTGGCGCCCGCCTCGGTTTGCACGGGCCGTTCAACGAGCGGAGCAGTCTCCTGGGCCGAGTGGATGATTCTCTCGCTCACCGGGCTGGGAGCCTTCGCCAAAACGGAAGGCCAAGCCGGAGCCGAAGTGGGAGCATCCAGCCATTTTAGCCGCTGATCGTCCACGCGAAGCAAGGACAGGGAAACACCGGCCATCTCCAGGGAAGAAAGAAACGTTCCGCCATAAAATCGCTCGGCTGTCAAACCGTGGGACTCCAGCGCGGACATGGTCCGGCGCGCGACAATCGCCAGTTCCATCGTGGTCGTCGCGCCCAGATTATTGATCAGCGCCGCGATCCGCTCTCCGGGACGAAGGGGCAATGTTGACACAATCTCCATCACCAGTTGATCCACTACTTCATCAGCGGACAGAAGCGGAACACGGCGCACGCCGGGCTCGCCATGAATACCAAGACCCAGCTCCATCTCACTCTCGCCAAGCGTGAAGCTTGCCTTGCCCACCGCCGGAGCAATACCCGCCGACAAGGAAATACCCATGCTTCCCACGCTGTCCGCCGCCGCTTGAGCAATGGATGCCACTTGCGGCAGATCCATTCCCGCCGCTGCCGCCGCTCCCGCAATTTTATGGATCAGCACGGTTCCCGCCAGGCCGCGCCGCCCGGCAGTTTCTTCCGTGTCGGCCAAGGCGACATCATCGGCCACCACCACGGTTTCAACGCAAATTCCTTCGGCGCGCGCCATCTCCGCCGCCAAGCCAAAATTCAGGCGGTCCCCCGTGTAGTTCTTAACAATGAGCAATGCCCCCGGCCTGCCGGATACCGCTTTGATTGCGGCCAGCACCGAATCGGCGGAAGGCGAGGTGAAGACTTCACCGGCAACCGCCGCGCTCAACATTCCCGCCCCGATATAACCGCCATGCGCCGGTTCATGCCCGCTGCCGCCGCCGGAGATCAGCGCAATCTGCCGCTCGCGCGCTTCTTCCGCGTCCGCGCGAAGCAGAACCGGGTGATGCGACAATCTCGCCAAGCCCGGATACAGGACCAGAAGGCCTTCGAGCATTTCCTCCACCACACGCTCAGGCCGGTTAATCAGCTTTTTCATCGCGGTTGCCGCTGCCTTGCCAGTTCGACACGAAACGCCCGCTCACGATCTTCGACAAAAGCGCGATACCCGGCGGGATCAACAAAGGCGTTCCTGTCTCCAGCCCGCAGCCGCTTGAGCTTTTCGTCCATATCGTAGTAGGAGCCATGCGCCCCCAGAAAAATATCGCACGGCAGGCTCTTCAGAACACGAAAAGTCTTTCCGTAATCATCGGCAATTTGTGGATAAAGCTTGTTCCCCACCAGCTTGTATCCGGAATTCACGTTCGGGCTTCCCACCATCACAACCTGATACGAGCGTCCGCCCTCTTTGATCTCCATCGTCCAAGTCGTACACCCTTTCGTGTGACCCGGCGTGAGATGCGCAATTAAAGCAACGCCGCCGAGGCTCACATGGTCGCCGTCGTGCAGCACCCGATCCACCTTGGCGGGCGGCCAACGCATATCGGCATACTGAAAGTCGTTCGCGCCGCCGCTTTCGATCTCGGAAACATCCGCGTCCATCACCATGAGCTTGGCCCCGCTCATCTTCCGGGCCAGCGCGCAACCAGCCGCATGGTCGTCATGCGCATGACTGATCAGAATGATTTTGATATCGGAAAACCGGAAGCCGAGGGTCTCAACGCTTTTGCGAATTAAAGGGACGGACTCCCCATAATTAGGATTGATGAGGATGCTGCCCTCCGGCGTGGTAATCAAAAAAGAAGCAAGCTGATTCGTTCCGACATAGTAAAGATCCGACATCACCCGGTAAGGAGCAATCGGCTGATTCCATTTCGGCGTATACGAGCCCACAAGCAAGCCGCCGACAACAAGGGACGCTGCAATTAACCTGAAGCACATAGCGCCAGTATCGCCCAGCTCTAAGTTTTGGTAGCTCATACCTCTTTACTATCTAAATGAGTGTTGATGAACTCCAAACCACCATTAAAGTTGGGAATGTACTCGCAATTCAGCTTTGCTAGTTCTTCTTTTACAAAAGGGTCATCAAAATCCTTGAAATTCCGATTAAGAAAACATGCGGATTCAGGTTTGGTCTGTCGCAGGTGACCAAGCACGGAAGCGAATATAATTGCATCCTGTCCTTTTAAGCGAGACTTGGCCGCTATCTCAGTTACGGATTCAAGAGTGGGCTTGTCAAGTGCAATAATCGTTGCAATTGCAAGGATTCTCTCTATTGTGTCTTTGAACCGAGTTTGCTCCTCTATTATTCTGTTTCTCAGAGCAGTGACGAATGGCTTGAAGTCGCCTGCGATCTCCTTGTACGGAGCCGATTTTCTAAGTTCCTCAAAATGATTGATAAGTCCATTACGTGAGTTCTGCCTTACTCCCAATTTTTGGTGCGGCTCAGCTAGAGCAAGCGCCGGGATAGTTAAAGAGATCTGACTTAATTCCGCCAGCTTTATAATTTGTTCGCAGTGGCTATGCTGTTCTTGTTGGAGCGCGTGCTCAAGTACAAAGTTCGATTCGACATAAATCACTATCACGCGACAGCCATTTGAAGGTGGCCTTCTGCAAGCGAATCAATCAGTCCGGACTCAACCAGCCAGTACAACGCAGGTTCCTGCTTCAGCTTCTGAACAATTGTCTGTTGGAGGTCATTCAGCCAAGATACAAGTATGTATACGAGCGCCTCTTCTCCAATCTCATTTAGTGATTGCTTGTGTCCCTCTAAGTAGGGCTTAAACTCTTCTGCGGCATTCATCGTAAAAGTAGGCAGCTCTTCGGAATTACCAGAATGATTTTGTTTCCAGAAGTACAGGCGATCCGCCGTTGCAATAAGAAAGTACGGTGCTTGCGGAAGCGTTCCATGCGAGAGTAAGTTCCTGCGATATTGAGCGGCCCATTGCTCCGATGTGCCTACTCTTCCTTTGACCTCCACAAGCAAAACAGCCTGATCCTTATCGTCATAAACAATCAAATCAACGCCTCTGTTTTGCATACACGTATTTATTCATCCTGCCTAATGCGGACACAAACAGTATGTCATAGAAATTGCGCATTCTTGAGCAAACCGGCATGGAAGCGTAAATCCAGCTTGTCGCTCCAAGTTTAAACAACAATCGAGTCGAATGCTTGCACCGTGCCGCCGTTAAAGGGAACCACGAAATACTCGATATTGATGTGCTTCACATCGACGGTGACCCGCAAAAACCCCGGATCAGCGTCATTGAACGATTCCAGCTTTACGTCCGCCAAGGTTGTCTGATAAGGAAGCTTCGCTTTGGGCAATGCCTGGATCTCTGTTTGCAGCTTATGCATGCTCCGCGTATCGTTTGCATAACCGCCAGCCCCCGCGACAACGTACGGAACGTTGCGTCCCTGGACAACCCTGGTGAACCGCTGATAGTTATGCACATGTCCTGAAAAGACGGCATCCGCATGCCGCCCTGATTTTGCAAAAGCTCGATCCAGCGCGTTCAAAATGTCAGGAGCGCCCCCATGAACTGAATCGAGCGAAAAGGGCGCATGATGCACCGCGACAATCACTTTTTTATCTTTTGGCGCGCTCGATAGCTGCGTTAGAAGGAACTGTTGCTGCTCGTACCGTCCGCGCGCATCCAAGCTGCCCTCCACATTCGAGTAAAGGCCGATCATGGTGACGAACGGCGCATCCAGAGTCCAGTACGCATACGGCTGCGTCATCGACATGCGATACGGGCTCACATGTTGCGGCTGCGTATCGCAGAAATTATCGAAGAAACCGGCAAGCGAGGACTCTGTATCCGGCGTATCGCCTTTCCGTACCTGTGTGTCTCCATCATGATTTCCGGGTATCGCAAAAATCAACGCCGGGTAGAATTGGTACGGCTCATAAAACTCCGTCTTATAAAGCGCTCGCTGGCCATTATAATAAACCACGTCGCCCAGATTATAGAAGAAAGCCGGAACGTGACCGGCAGCCGAGCTCTTGATCTGTTCTTCCATCGCCACCGCGATAGCATCCTCCGTTGCCGTGCCGTTCACGCCGCCGGTGTCGCCTACCGAGTGAAACACCAGCCGCCCTGCTTTTTCCGCCGCCGCATAACTTCTCGGATCAACCACATCAAACGGCAGAGTTAAATTGGCCGGAACCGGCTGTGGAATGGGCGTGAAGCGAGTGTTTTGCTTCAGCGGGGCTACGGGATCGCCAACAGCACGGCGTGGTTTGCCAATCTGTCCTAACCGCACTAGCTGCGGGGCAATGGGATGCGAGGGTTCCATGATTTCAGCTCCAAT
>JAABUZ0100006751.1_pt1 | contig 14192 bp, 16 predicted proteins | sample 5562091 | NCBI WGS metagenome assembly JAABUZ01 (sample SAMN12813069, study PRJNA571459) | rock metagenome | isolation source: Antarctica rocks | place: Antarctica: Victoria Land, Linnaeus Terrace sud | collected 2015-12-21 | reverse complement strand
CAGGTACCAGCTCAGCAACGTAGGTGCCCGCCCGGGACCGCGGACTGCGCATCACCGTCGACCCGCTCAGTCGTTGAGCAGGGCAGTAGCCCGGCTGGTGAGTTCCCGTAGCTGCGGGAGGTGGTCCTGGCTGAGTTGGTGCACCGCCCGGTCCCCCAGCTCGGTCAACCGCAGCCGGGTGGCCCGCCGGTCGGTCGGGTCGGGCTGTCGCTGCACCAGGCCGGCCCGGACGAGGCGGGCGATGAGCTCCACCGCGCTGGGGCTGGCGATACTCAACGCCCGGGCCACGTCGGCGACCCGCGGCCCTACCTGCAGCGGGTCCCCCCGCACGCTCAACAACACGTGGTGCTGCACATGACTCAACCCCAGCTGCTGGGCCAACCGCTCGCCACCGCTGTTGAACTCAGCCAGGTCACTGCGCACCGCGAGCAACCCCGCGAAATGCCGATCGTTCAACACCATCGACCACCTCCCCTACACACCGCACCGGCCTGCCGCCGGTCCTTGGCGTCTGTGCGCCTGACGCCAAGGACCGGGTCCCACCCACCTGCTGCGCCTGGTGCTGGCCGCAGGCCCGCTCCCGTGCCGCTGCGCCGGGCGCCACCGTCGCGGTGGCACCCGGCGGCTCGCTGGTGCGTTACGCGCGAGCCCGGCCCCGGCTGCCGGTCAGCGCGTGCATCACCGCGAGCAAGACGACCGCGCCGACGATCGCGGTGACCCAAGTGCTGAGGTTGAAGAAGCTGTTCAACGAGTGCACCCCGAACAGCACCTTGGCCAAAAAGCCACCCAACAGGGCCCCGATAATCCCGACCACGGTCGCCATCGCCACCCCGGTCCGTGAACCAGTCAACCGCTCCGCGATCAGCCCCGCCACAGCACCCAACACGATCCAGGCGATGATCCCCATCAGACACCTCCACGTCAGCACGGCCCCGTTGGCCGCTGATAGGTAGGTTCCCTACTTAGTCTGGTTCTACTCATCCGACCCCCAAAGTGGAGTCGGTGTCTCAGCTGCGGCTTCAGCCCGGGCGCCCAGCAGTCAGCTGCCTGTGACACGGCTGGGCCGTCCCAGCCGGGTGGGCAGGGGTCGGCTGACGCTGGGTGAGCAAAGCGCCGCGGGACCTCTACTGCCGGAGTGGGTCGGCGCGGAGACGGGCGATCCGGTCCAGCAGCTGGTGAGCGCGCATTGGAACTCGTGGCGGGGCGTGGCTTTTGTCATTTGCCGCGCAAAAGGCGGGTGGCTGTTGTGGCGCCGGAGTTGACTGAAGGCGACCCGGCTGGTGCCTGTCTGCGCCCTCCCGCAGCGCGGCCGGCAGGCTGGCCGCCGGGGCAGCAGCCTGCGCCATCGACCAACTCCGCTGCGGTGTACACCAGCTGACACAGCTTCACCGAGCCGGCCACGTCGGTGCTGGACGGGCGACGCCGTGGTGGCTGACGTCGGGCATGCCAGCGGGGCTACCTCGACGCCGGAGCTGCGCTGCACCGTACCGAACGGGCACCAGCAGCGCCTACGTGCAGGCCCGGGCCGTCAGCTACCGGCCCGGCAACCCGCAGGTGACCGCCCTGCTGATGGCCGAGCGGTACTACTTCACCGCCTTGAGTTGCTGCTCAGCGAACACCCGGAGCTGCACGGACAGGTGGTTGTTCTGGCGTTGCTGCAACCCAGCCGGCAAGACGTGCCGGAGTACGCCAGTTACCTGACCCAGATCGGCGCGGCCGCGGCCCGGGTCAACGCCCGGTTCGGCACCGGCAGCTGGCAGCCGGTGGACCTGCGCCTGGCCTCGGACCTGCCGCTGGCCGTGGCGGCCTACCGCCGGTGCGACGTGCTGGTCGTCAACGCCATCGCCGACGGCATGAACCTGGTCGCGAAAGAAGCCGTGGTGGTCAACGAACACAACATGGTCCTGGCCCTGTCCGAGTCCACCGGAGCGCACGGAGAACTCGAAAGCTTCGCCATCACGCTGCACCCGTTCGACGTCGCGCAACAGGCCGACGCCCTGTACCAGGCACTGACCATGCCCCAACAACAGCGGGCGGAACTGCGCCGGGCCGCCGCCGAGGTAGTGCGGCACAACGACGTCCAACGCTGGCTCAACCTGCAACTCACCGACCTGGCCAGCATCGCCACCGACGCCCAACACGCCGCTACCCCCACCTCGGTACCCGTCCCGCCCCGGCGGTGACGTGCCTTCGGCCACCCCGGCTCCGGCCCCACCGTCCACCAGCCGGTGCACGCAGCTCAGCCGTCGGCAACCTCGCACCGCTGGGGTGCGGTGATCGGACTACGCACTCAGCGCCACCGCGTCCCGTTCCCCGAATAGGCGCTCAAGTCCGACGGCGAAGCTGCCGATAGAGCCACCGTGCTGCCTTCGTCCTCGCCTCGTCCGCCGCTGGACACCGGCGCTCAGCCGCTGCTGCCGGAGTTGCTCCAGAGCGGCCTGCTCCTCGGACTGTCGGTCGGTGTTGTTGGACTGGCGGCCGTCGCTGCCCACCTGCTGACGGCACTGCAATGAGCGACCAGCACCACCACCAGCCAGGCACGACGGGATGCCAGCGACAACGAAGGAGCTGGCGGGATGGTGGAGCAGACGCGATGACCACGCCAAACACCGCCGCGCAGAACTCGATCGATCAACCCGGGCCGCCCAGGGCCGGGCACGTCACCGCGTGAACGACCTGGGCGCACTGACCTGGGCCAAGGACACCCGGACGTGCCCACCCTGGATGCACGCCGACGGGCTGTCCGCGAGCCAACGGCTATTGTTGAACGTGGTGCTCGGGCCGGACACCTATCGACAAGCCGCTGACCAGAGCGGTCTGACCCCGACTCAGGTCAGCCAACGCCGCCCGGCCGCCCGGGCCCTGCGACAGCTGGCCACGGCAGGACACCGAGCTGAGGGGGCGGTTTGGGCATGACTGGCCTTGTCAGCCCGACCGGTGCTCATCTGCCCCGCGCAACGACGTGGCAGTCGTCCGATCCGGTACGCACTAGCCCCCATCCGGCGCTGGCGGGCGCGACGTGGCGCTGTGAGAACTGCGGGCACGACTCCCCTCACCGCCGCCGCCGGTGCGCCGACTGCCGTACCAGCCGCCACTGACCCTGACTCCCATGAACCACCTGGTCCCCGTGCCCCGGGCTGTGTTGAGGTCAGCGAGCGGTGGGTCAGCGAGGCTCCGCCCGGCAGGCACGTTGCTCATACAAGGACCTGATCGGCGCGTTCGATCAGGTCCTGGACGGTGTCGCCGGATCGCAGCTGCGCCAACCCGACAATGACCGAACTCGGTGCGGTCCCTCGGCCAACACGGCATTGGCGCGCGCCAGGCGACAGCCGACATCGCCCTGGTCGAGGCTAACGACCACGCACACGACTCATCACCGCCGAAGCGCATGTTCACGTCTCATGCCCGGAGCTGGGCCTGCAGCGTCCCGGCGCCATGGTGCCTCACCCGTAACCAGGACAGCAGGGCGTGTACCGACACCACGTCGCACTCCAGCCCGAGCAGGGCGAACTCATCGCCGCCGACCCGGGCCAGCGCATCCCCGGGGGCGGCTAGTGCCGGACAGCACCCCGGCGCACCGGATGAGCAACGCATCACCCGCAGCGTGCCCAGACCAGTCGTTGAGGCGCTTGAGGTCATCGACGTCCAGAGCCAGCAGGCTGGCCGGGGACCCGTACCGCTGGCAGCGCTGGTCCTCGGTCCGCAAGGCGCTGTCCCAGCCCCGACGGTTACGCAACCTGGTCAGCGGATCCAGCTCGGCGGCCGCCCACGCCTGGGCTGTCTCCGACGACCGGTCCACGGCCAACTGCACGCGGGCCAACACCGTGCTGAGCATCCGGGCCAGCACCTGAGCCGCACCCAGCGTATTGGTCAGAGGCGTGGGCTGCGGCGTGGCGGCGAACGCGCACAACGTCCCGAACAGCTCGCCGTCCCGTCCTTCCAACATGGTCAGTACGTCGGGGGCCACTGCGCTCGGGCTAGTGATACTCCACGCCCGGCCACGTCCCCAGTCGCGGCCCAGCCTCTGCCGGGCACCCTCGCACGCTCAACAGCACGTGGTGCTGCACAGGGCCTAACCCCGATACCGTTCAGTTAGGGTAATGGATGGCGTAGGTTGCAGCTCTGTCGGGCTGAGGCCACGTTGCGTGGTGTGCGCGCTTAACGTGCCACTTGACGTACTTGCGTTTGACGACACGCGGCGCTGAGCGTCGGCGTCGGCTGGGGTTGAGCCGACTAAGAAGTCGGCGGAGGAAGTCGAGCCAGCCGGGGCTGTCGCTGCCGTGTTGGTCAGGGGGGAAAAGCGCCCGGGTGGGTGAGGGTCTGGCGGGTGATTCGTAGCGCGGCGACGAAGCTGATGCGGTCGGGGTCGTGCCCGGAGTGGGTGGCAGCTTCGGCCATCAGGGAGCGGATCGCGTAGTGGCAGCACAGGTGGCCCCAGATCTCCTGGAGCACCAGGTCCGGGGACTTTGAGCGGAGCACGGTGCGTGGTCCACGCTGGTGGGTCTTGAGTTCGTCGAAGGTCAGCTCGACCTCCCACCGTTGCGTGTAGGCAGCGGCCAGGTCGACCGCCGATACCTCGTCCGGATTGGTCAGGGTGGTGAAGAGCCGGTAGGTGTCTGGGTTCTCGCGGCCGTCGTCGATGGTGTAGTCGATGACCCGGACCAGCATCGGTTCCTGGCGGCGTTCCGCGGCGGGAATGGTGCCACGCAGGTGGGCCAGCCAGGAACCGTCGGGCAGGTCTTTGACGTGGGTGGGTTGGGGGGCGGATTTGTCGGTGCGGATCCGCCACAACAGGTCGGCTCCGGTCGCGATCGCCTTGCGCCACAGGGCGTAGGAGAAGAACCCGCGATCTGCCAGCAGCAGCATCCCCGCCTCCAGCCGGCCCAGGAGCGGCTCGGTCAGCGATGCCTCGGACTGGGAGTACTTGCCGATCTCGGCGGCGAACACCGCGTGCGTGCCGCACTCGGCCATCGCCACCACCCGGGCCTGGGGGAACGCCGCCCGCTCCCCCTTGTTGACCCCGGGCCGCCCGAAATGCTCATCGTTCGCGGTCGTGTCAGCGACATCGAGACACATCCCGTCGATCGCGACCAGCCGGCGATCGGCCAGCCACACCCCGGGCGTCTGGTCACCCCCAATCGGCTTGGCGACCCGCTCGAACAACGCCGCCAACGGCTCGGCGCCCAACCGCGCCCGCGCCTGGAAGATCGCTGACTTGCTCGGCGGCGCGTACGTATCGGTCCACCCCGAGGCCCACGAGAGCCCGTCGGTCAGCTGAGCGAGCACATCCTCGTAGGACCCCTCGGAGTACAGCGCCATCCCGATCGAGAAATAGGCCATCACCCTTGCCGGCAACGAACGGTGTCGCTGCTCGGTCCGGCCGACCTCCGCGATCACTTCATCGACGAGCTCCGGCGGGAACACCCGAGTCAGCACCCCCACCGACACGAGATCAGACAAACGACGTTCGGTCTCCGGCTTCTTCCATCCAGCACGCGGCATACCGCCAAACTACACCGGTGTCATCTTAACTGAACGGTATTGGGCCTAACCCCAGCCTGCTGACCAGCCGCTCACCGCCTCCGTTCCGTCCCGGCCGTGCCGGCGAGCGCCGACTGATGTTCGAGAGACCAGCGCGCGCGGGACGTCTACTGCTCGGGTGGGTTGGCGCTGAGTCGGCTGATGCGGTCCAGCAGGCTGGTAAGGGCGGACTGGAACTCCTGCTGGGCGTGATCTTGGCCGAGTCGGTCGGCGAGCCGGGTCAGGACGGGGTAGTCGTGCAGGTTTTGCGCCTGGCTCTGGGCCGGGGCTGGGCCGGACGGGGTGGGCGTCGCTGCCTGCGCTGTCAGGGTCGCCGCGTCCGGCCGCTGGTCTTCGGGTGCACTCGGTTCCACCCCGGTGGGGGTCAGGGCGCTGATTTCCAGCAACAGGTGTCCGAGCAGGAAGGAGGTGAAGGCGCGGTAGGCCTCGGCGGCCCCGTCATCGGCGAAGCCACGCTGGAGTAGTCCGGTGAGGAACTGCTCGACCCACCGCAGCGAGCGCAACGGCGGCCGCAGCCACGGGGCCGCCGGTGGGTGGGTGGCCAGCAACGGGAACACCGCGGGCTGGGCCAGCGCGAGTTCCCGGATTCCGTGACCGAGGTGGGTCAGGAACGCCCGCCAGTCATCATCGCTGTCGGCCTGCAGCAACGGGTCGTCGAACATGCGGTCCACGTACCGGTTGACCAGGGCGTCCAGCAGCTGGGCGCGGTCCCCGACGTAGCGGTACAGGGCCATCGGTTCCACCCCCAGCTCCCGGCCGATCCGGCGCATCGACAGCGCCTGCGGACCTTCCCGCTGCACCAGGGTGTGCGCGACATCCAGCACCTTGGCCAGGGACAGGTCCAGGCGGCGGCGATCCGGTCGTGGGTCGCTGCTATGCCTGACCACCAGACTCCCTCCGCTCCGGACTCATCGTCCCCGTCCCCCGGCACCGGTGCTACTCGCTGGCAGCCGGTCCGCTCCGTGGCAAGTTGCGGCACGCCCGGCAGGTTCCGACGCTACGGCGTAGGGGTAGCAGGGTGAGGCCGCAGCCTGCGGTAGTTCTGACGGTTCCGAGGTGAAAGTGAGCAACTGATGACAGCCAGCGCTGACCATCAGCAACCCGGTTCGCCAGAACCGGCCACCGCCACGGCCGGCAACCACCGAGTCGACGACGAGCCTGACCACCCCGACCAGGAGTTGCCCAGCGAGCAGTCCGGCGGTCAGGCGGGGCTGGCCCGGGCGGCCCGCGCCCAGCAGCGGGCGCACGCGTTGGCCGCGCAAAGCGATGTGCTGCTGCTGCACGAGGGCGCCCGACGCCTCGCGGCGCAGGTCAGCGACCAGCAGCCGTCGGGGTGCCGGCGCCCCCCAGCTCCCGGCGCTCCCCGCTGCGCCACGGCTTGGGCTGGACGGTCGGGGCGCTGCTGGCGCTGGCGTTGGGCTGGGCGGCGCGCACCGTGGCACATGAGCTGCTGTTGATCGTGCCGGCGGCGTTCATCGCCATCGGCCTGGATCCGGCGGTGGCGTTTTTGGTCCGGTGCGGCCTGCGCCGGACAGTCGCGGTCGCGGTGATCGCGCTGGTCGCGTTGGCTGCGCTGGCCGGGTTCGTGGCGGACGTGGCGCCGGCACTGGCCCAGCAGGGCACTGAGCTGGCGAGCCAGGCACCGGCCTACCTGCAGCAGCTCAACGACCACAGCACTGTGCTGGGCCGGCTCAACAACCAGTGCCACCTGGTGGCCAAGCTCAAGGCCCAGGCCTCCGGCGGCGCCTCGCTGGCCGCCGGCGGGGTGCTGCACGCCGGGACGGTGCTGATCAGCGCCACCCTCGAGACAGTCATCGTGCTCGTCCTGGTGATCTACTTCCTGGCCGACCTGGGGCAGATCAAGCACGGTTTTTACCGGCTGTTCCCCCGGCACCGCCGGCCCCGCGTCGGCCTGCTAGGCGAGGCGATCCTGGCCCGAGTCGGCGGCTACGTGCTAGGCAACGTCCTGACCTCGATCGTGGCGACCATCGGGAACTACCTCGTGCTGCTGACCCTGCACGTCCCGCACGCCCTGGCCCTGTCGATCCTGGTCGGGGTACTGGACCTGATCCCCCTCGTGCGGATCCACCGTCGGCGGAGTCATCGTCGCCCTGGTCGCCCTGGCCGCGGTCTCCGGCACCGCAGCGCTGATCACCGTGGCCTATCACGTGCTGTACCGGGTGTTCGAGGACTACCTGCTCAACCCCCGGGTGCTGCGCAAAACCGTCGACGTCAGCCCACTGGTCACCATCATCGCGGTCCTGCTCAGCGGTTCACTGCTTGGCATCACTGGCGCCCTGATCGCCGTCCCGGCCGCAGCCGCGGTACAGCTACTGCTCACCGAAGTGCTCTACACGCAACGCGACAGCGCCACCGCACCGACCTGACCCGCGCCGCCGGCAACCCCAGACCAGCTGCGCCGAACAACAACACACCCCCAAGATCAGCCAGCCGAGGCCAACCGGGCCTCGACGGCAATACGCGGGCCACGGTGACACGGCCCGGAAGGAGAAGCACATGAGCGGTATCGACAAGGCCAAAGACAAAGGCCAGGAACTCGGCGGGAAGGCCAAGGAGACCGCCGGGGACGCCACCGGCAACGACGACCTCAAAGCCGAAGGCCAAAGCGACCAGGCCAAGGGCAACATCAAGCAGGCCGGCGAGAAGATCAAGGACGTCTTCAAGTAAACCGCACATCCGACAGTTGACCTGCAGCCCGGCCCACACCGGGCTGCAGGCCAGCACCACCCCACGACTTGGAGCAGCATGAGCCCGCTCACCGCCCGCCCGGCCACGCACCGCTTCCGTAGCCCGGTGAGGTCGTCATGACGGCGCTGGTAGGGCTGCTCACCGCCGCAATCACCGCGATCGTCCTGGCCGCGCTAGGCCACATCCTGCTCGGCGTCATCATCGCCGTCGTGCTCGCCGCCGTCGCCGTCACCCTGCTCATCTTCGCCCGGCAGGCAATCCGGCGCATCCGTCGCTACTGAGCTGAACCCACAGCGCAGCCAGCCCCCGGCCAGTCCCCGGCCCGGCCACTCCGCTCAGGAAGGCCGCCGAAGCCGTGACCAGCTGGTGACCGCGGCCGGCCGAACGGCGGGTGGTCCGGCGACCGCCGCACCGCAGGCAACGGCGGACCCGCTTATGCGACCCGCTGGTCCCGACTGGGGCTGCGCGGGGTGCGCCAGCGGCCGGCCCACAACCCCCAGGTGGCCTCGATCTCCCGCGCGTACCCGGCGCACTGCCGCACCACCGGGCAACCCCAGCACACCGCCCGGGCAGCCTCAACAGCGGCCTCGGACAGGTCCTCGCCCGTGAACTCATCCGGGTCACGATCACGACACCCGGCCTGGGCCACCCAACTAGTACCTCTGCTACGTCCCTGGTAGATCGGCACCCGCTCAGCATGCGCCGCCGGCACGACAAGCACCTCGCCAACACAACGATTGACAGCGAACTCCCAGCTGGCCGCGCGAGCAAAGCACGACCCGAAAAGCCACCGGCGACGCCGCGGCAAACTGCTCACCCGAAACTCAACTCGCCTCGGGCAGATCAGGCAACGCCCTGATGCACCTCGCCGGCAGCGTTGCGTGCCCTGCACCCGGGCAACCGGATCTGTGTGAGGCTCGCCGGGCCTGCCAGCGGCCCAGCTCTCCCGCCGCCGCCGTCAGCGCCCTGAAGGTCAAGCTGGGAGGGGGCCGGCCTGCACGGTTGACTGCTGAGCCTGCTCCACCGCGCCTGAGCCGTCCCCGGCCAGAGGCCCTACTCCCTGTGCGCGGCAGTCCAGACCTAGCGTGGACGTGTGGTGGGATCTGGTATGGGCCATGGAGTTCGACGGCGGGCGCGGTTGCGGTGAGCGTTCGGACTGCTCGGGTGGGCGGTCACGGCTTCACGTTCCGTGACTTGCGGGCGTTGTTGGCGGCGGCGTCGCCGCTGCGGTCGGGTGATGTCCTGGCGGGAGTGGCCGCGAGCTCGGCGACGGAGCGCGTTGCTGCGCAGCAGGCTTTGGCGGAGGTCCCGCTGGCAGAGTTCCTCCAAGAGGAGGTCGTCCCTTATGAGCAGGACGACGTCACCCGGCTGATCTTGGATACCCACGACCGCCCCGCCTTCGCTGCGGTGTCGTCGTTGACGGTCGGCGGCTTTCGGGACTGGTTGCTGTCTGACGCCGCTGATGAGCGGGCTCTGAGCGCGCTGGCGCCTGGGCTGACGCCGGAGATGGTCGCGGCGGTGTGCAAGTTGATGCGGAACCAGGACCTCATCTCGGTCGCGGCGCGCTGCCGCGTCGTGACGGCTTTCCGGACCACGCTGGGTCTGCCTGGGCGTCTGGCGACGCGGCTGCAGCCGAACTCCCCGACCGACGACCCGCGGGAGATCCTGGCCAGCACCTTGGATGGTTTGTTGTTCGGCTGCGGCGACGCGGTGGTGGGGATCAACCCGGCGACGGACAGCCCGCAGGCGGTGACGGTGCTGCTGGAGCTGCTGGACGCGATGCGCCAGCGCTACGCCATCCCGATGCAGTCCTGCGTTCTGGCCCATCTCACGACGACGCTGCAACTGCTGGAGCGACGCGCCCCGGTTGATCTGGTCTTCCAGTCCGTGGCCGGGACCCAAGCGGCCAACCGCTCCTTCGGGGTTAGCCTGGAGCTGCTGGCCGAAGCCGAGACAGCGGCGGCGGAGCTGGGCCGCGGCACCGTCGGGGACAATGTCATGTACTTCGAGACCGGCCAGGGCAGTGCGCTGTCCGCCGATGCCCATCACGGCGTGGACCAGCAGACCTTGGAGGCCCGGGCCTACGGCGTCGCGCGTCACTACCGCCCGTTGCTGGTCAATACCGTCGTGGGTTTCATCGGGCCGGAGTATCTCTATGACAGCAAGCAGATCATCCGCGCCGGGCTGGAGGACCATTTCTGCGGCAAGCTGCTCGGCCTGCCGATGGGGGTCGATGTCTGTTACACCAACCACGCCGAGGCCGACCAGGACGACATGGACACCTTGCTGACTTTGCTCGGTGTCGCCGGCTGCTCCTTCGTGATCACTGTCCCGGGGGCAGACGACGTCATGCTGGGCTACCAGAGCCTGTCGTTCCACGATGCGCTGTACGCCCGCAGGTTGCTGGGCCTGCGCCCCGCACCGGAGTTCGAGCGGTGGCTGCAGGACGTAGGTCTGCTGGAGGCGACCGGGCGCGTCCAGCAGCTGCACCTGACGGACTCGGCGCTGGCCAGGCTGGGCCGAAGCGCGCTCGGCCGATGACCGCGCCAGACGAGCCCGGGCAGCCGGCCGTGGCTGCTGGCGCAACACGGCACGGGCCGGTGGAGCAGGACCTCATGCAGGCCCTGCGGGCCACCACCCGCGCACGCATCGGTCTGGGCCGGGCCGGCGACGCCCTGCCCACCGCCGCCACGCTGGAGTTCGCGGCCGCGCACGCGTTGGCCCGCGACGCCGTTCACGACGCCCTCGATGACACGGCGCTGACCCGGGCCCTGGGCGGCCTGCCTACGGTCGTGGTCGCCAGCGCCGCGCCGGACCGGGCGGTGTACTTGCAGCGGCCCGACCTGGGCCGCCGGCTCGCTCCGGCCAGCCGCGCGCTGCTGCGCCCAGGCGGCTACGACGTCGCTTTCGTCCTAGCCGACGGGTTGTCGGCGCGGGCCGTCCAGGCCCACGGCGTCGCGACGCTGCAGGCCTGCCTGGCCCAGCTCGAAGGCTGGACGGTGGCACCGGTCGTCGTGGCCCACCAGGCCCGGGTGGCACTCGGCGATGAAGTAGGCGCGCTGCTGGATGCCCGCTGCGTCGTCGTGCTGATCGGGGAGCGGCCCGGGCTGAGCGCACCGGACAGCCTCGGCGCCTACCTCACCTGGGCGCCCCAGGTCGGTCGGCGCGACCACGAACGCAACTGCCTGTCCAACATCCGACCCCCGCACGGCCAGACGACTCAGGCCGCTGCCCGGACGCTGTCGCTCCTGCTGCGCGAGGCGCGCCGGCTCCGGCTCAGCGGAGTCGGGCTCAAGGACGAGTTCGCAGCGTTGGAGTAACCGCAGCTACACCGCCCCCAGTTCCCGTTCCACCGCCGCCAGCTCCTCCGCGGTGCCTTGCACCTTCGGGCCGGTGAACCAGCGCCGGGCCGACAGCAACCACCACCCGCCGGCGAACCCCAGCACCACCAGCACCGCTAGCGGCGTGTAGTTGAACGACTTCGCGGTGACCGGGCTCACCGCCGGCAGCATGAACAGCACCGTGATGACACCGACCCACATGATCGCCGCGACCCCGACCGGTCGGCTCCACCGACCCAGCTGCCACGGCCCGGCAACAAACCCCTCACCCAGCCGCAGGCGCAGGTAGACCGGCAGCACATAGGCGATGAACAGCCCGATGACGGCGATCGAGGTGATCGCAGTGAACGCTGTGGTGTTGAACAGGTACGGCACCCCCAGCAGGAACGCGCCGACAGCTGCCAGCCAGATCGCGTTGGTGGGGGTGCGGGTCCGCGGGTTGATCCGGTGCCAGAGCCGGGAGCCAGGCAGCGCCCCATCCCGCGAGAACGCATAGATCATGCGGGAGTTCGCGGTGATCGACGCCATGCCGCAGAACAACTGCGCGCCGATCGCGATCAGCAGCAGCAGCTTGCCGCCGGTCGCACCGACCGCGTCGATGAACACCTGCGCCGGCGGGACCCCGGTGCCGCTACCGACCTCACCCTGATAGTTCTGGATGGCGTAGGTGATGCCGATCAGCAGCACCCAGCCGGCGACCAGGGAGACCACAACCGACATCACGATGCCCCGCGGCCCGGCCGTGTCGGCGTTCTTGGTCTCCTCCGTCATGTGCGCTGAAGCATCGAAGCCGGTGAAGGTGTACTGGGCCAGCAGCAACCCCAGCAGCGCGACGTAGACCGTCGACCCCCACCCGGTGGTGTTCACGAAATGGGTGAACACAAACGACGTGCTCTGGTGGTGCGCCGGCACGAACGCCAGCACCCCCACGATTACCAGGACCCCGATGATGTGCCACCACACACTGATGTTGTTCAGCAGCGCCACCAGACGGACGCCAGCGATGTTAAGAGCCGCGTGGAGCAACAAGATCAGACCGAACAGCAGGACCGTGTGGCCGGGGGTGGCGCTGAACCCGAACTGAAGGTCGAGGTAGGCGTTGAGGAAACTCGCCGCACCGAAGTCAATGCCTGCCGTGACAGCGACCTGACCCAAGAAGTTGAACCATCCGGTGAACCACGACCACGCCGCTCCCCGGGTGGGCGACAGCTTGGCTGACCAGTAGTACAGCCCGCCAGCCGTCGGGTAGCTCGAGCAGACCTCCGCCATTGCCAGCGCCACCAGCAGCGTCATCGCGCCCACCAACGGCCAACCCCACACAATCATCACCGGCCCACCGGTGATCATCCCGAAGCCGTAGAGGGTTAGGCAGCCGGACAGGACCGAGATGATGGTGAACGACACGGCGAAGTTCGAGAAGCCCGACCTGGTCCGGGCTAGCTCCTGGGCGTAGCCCAGCTCATGCAGGCGTTGCTCGTCCCCGGTCCGAACCGGTGCGCTCGGTGCCGGCTGCCGCAGGTCGTCGGTTGCACTCACGAAATCCTCCACGGACAGCATCCGGCGCCGACTGATCCTCTTCCGGGCGTGATCCCACCACGGGCAGGATCATTCAGCACCTACCCGGCCGGCGGGTCTTCCCGCCCGGGTCGTCGCTTGCCTACTGGGCCGTCATGCCACCATCGGCCAGGACCACGCTGCCGGTCATGAACGAGGCCTCGTCCGAGGCCAGGAACAGCACGACGTTCGCGATCTCCCGCGGCGTTCCGGGCCGGCCGATGGGCTGGAAGGACTCGATGGTGTCGTAGACGTGCCGCAACCCGCCAAGCAGCTCGGCATGGGCGTAGTTGATCGGGGTGTCCACCCAACCCGGACAGACCACGTTGCAACGAATCCCGCACTTGGCGTAGTCCAGCGCCACGCCCTTGGTCAGCATCACCGATGCGCCCTTCGACGCCGAGTACAAGGCCAGGAACGGCTCGCTGACCACACCGTTAACGCTCGCGACGTTAACGATCGAACCGCTGCCCGCAGCCAACATGTGCGGGATCACCGCGCGGCAGCCATAGATCTGTCCCTTGACGTTCACATCCAACGTCCGGTCGATCACCTCATCGGTCACCTCGTGCAGCAGACCAGGCAGGTTCACACCGGCGTTGTTGACCAACACATCGATCCGACCCCACCAGCCCACAGCGGTGTCCACCATCGCGGTCACCTGTCGGGGGTCACTCACGTCGGTCTCTGACGCCCGGACGAGGTGGCCCGCCTCGCCTGCAATCTGGGCTGTCTCCTGCGCCGTAGCAACCGACACGTCGGCGGCGAGCACCAGGCCACCTTCCTCAGCCAGCCGCAGCGCCACCGCACGACCTATCCCAGACCCAGCGCCCGTCACTACACACACCTTGTCCTGCACCCGACCATTCATCGAACAACCACCCTTCTCTTCACTCCAGACCCGTCGCTCCCCGCCGACTGCCAGTTGTCGTGGTGCGCAAGCTGGTATCAAATGCCGTCGTCGACTGGCTCGAGCCGATGCGGGGTCAGCCCGGCCGGCCTGCAACCAATGAAGCCGCTGCTGCCCACGTACGGCCTGTTGACATC
>JAABUZ0100006749.1_pt1 | contig 14195 bp, 15 predicted proteins | sample 5562091 | NCBI WGS metagenome assembly JAABUZ01 (sample SAMN12813069, study PRJNA571459) | rock metagenome | isolation source: Antarctica rocks | place: Antarctica: Victoria Land, Linnaeus Terrace sud | collected 2015-12-21 | reverse complement strand
GCGATCCACCCGGCGTACCAGTTGCTGCTGGACCTGATCGAGCACCACGCCGACCGGAACGAGGACCGCACCGCCGCTCGGCTGCGCGCCCCAGGCGGTGTGCGCAACCTCTGGTGACCGCCACCCCCACCGCCATCGACCTCCGTCAATTACCCCTACATCGCAACCCAACGGAGAAGTACTAGAGGCGCCCCAGTCCCCGGCTGCAACCAGCGGCTGCTGCTCAGGGCGCCGTACGGCCCGACGGGCAGGTCCAGGCCGCGGTACAGCTGCTGGACGGTGCCCACTGTCGGGTTGCCGCTGCCGCCGCCCAGCGACCAGCCCGTCGGCTGGCCTAGCGGGTTGTACGTCGCGCTGGTCACCAGAGTGGCTCCCAGCGAACTCGTCAGACTGCTCAGCAAGCCGTTCGGCCCGTACCTGGAGGTGAGCACTTCGCCGTCCGGCAGCGTGCTGCGGGTCGGCCGATCCAGTCCGTCGTAGCTGGTTGTGGTAGCGTAGAAGAAGCTGTCGATCGTCCGCAGCTCCTGGCTGGATCGGCCCGCCGCGTCATAGATCCAGACGGTGTACCCCGAGCTGTCCCAGCATGCCGTCCGCTTGCCGCGCCCGAACTGGACGCTGCCATCGTAGGAGTCATACTGCTGGACGACGCGGGCGCGATGGCTCGCGCCATAACTGGTGGCCTCGTAATGGGCCAGCCAGCCGCGCAGATCGGCCAGGTCCGGGGCGCTGACCAGCCGCGTCCCAGCCACAATCGCGCCGCGGGTGAACTGCGGGATGGACCCCATGCCCGCGGCCTGCCACAGTCCCTGGAGAGCGCTCTGCGCGTCCAGGAGGTGCTGCGCCCGCACTGTTACTCCGGTCCCAGCGACGATGGACGCGTCCGTCCAATAGAACAGCGCTACACCGGCGCCAGCGCGATCGGTGTCGATGCTCGTCCGCAGCTCCATCAGGTCGCACACGGTCGGGCTCAGCGGACTGGGCGTGGTCCACGTCAGCGGCCAGTAGGTCGTGGTCAGCCGCTTCAGCTTGTCATAGCTGAAGCTCGTCGCCACGCCGAGGGCATCGGTCTGGCTGTTCAGCGTGCCCACCGGATCGTAGGCGTAGTGCCAGGTCCCCATGTCGGGGTCCTGGAGCACGGTCTTGCGCCCCAGGCTGTCGTACGTCAGGCTCGTCCCATTGTTCAACGCGTCGGTCACGCCGACGAGCTGATCCTGGGCGTCATAGCGGTAGGCCGTCGTGGCGTAGGGCGCCGCTCCCGCCGTCGGGCTCCGGTAGCCGGAGGCCCAACCCCAGGTAAACGGGCTGGCGCTGTACGTGTAGAGGTAGCTCTTGTCCACGTGGTTGGCCGCGTCGGTGGTGCTGACCGCGCCATGCCCACGGTAGTCGTACTGGTTCGGGACGTTGACGCCATTGCCCCCGTAGGTGACGGTTTGCGTCATGACGTCGCCGTGATTGGTGCCAGGATCAGTCTGCTTCTGCGTCGCGCGGAAGCGGCGCCGGAACACCCACCAGTTGTCGGGGACGTGCACCTCATAGCTGAAGGCGACCTTGCCCCCATAGCCATTGCTCAGCGTCTGCAGCTGGAACTTGTAGTAGTCCGAGGTGCCGGGGATCTGCCCCTGCCAGTAGGTCAGCGTGGTTGGCGGCAGCGTGCTGCTGCCATCGGCCCCCGTCTCCTGGATGCTGGTCAGCAGCAACTTGCCCCGGCCTTGCAGCATGGGCAGGTTCTGGACGAAGCTCATATTCTCAGTCTGGTCGTACCAGATCACTGGATAAGTCGGGTCGCAGCTGAAGCTGTAGGTCCGAACCGCCGCACCGTTGGCCTGCATCTGGACGCTTTGCAGCGCCTTCGCCTAGTAATACTGCGAATACACGCTACCCTGGCCGTAGGCTGAGTAGTGAGGTCGCGTAAAGTAGGTGAAGGTGATCTGGCGATTCCCACCATAGGTCATAGTCTGGGGGTAGGCGGCCTGCGTGTACGGCTCGTTGTTCTGCGTGACCGCCGTCTGTTGGAGCCAGGTGATCTGTGTGGTGTTCCCGTGGCGGTCGGCGACCTGGTCCAAACCCCACATCCATGCGTGACTGAGCCCGTTGGGATTTTCGTGCGGGCCGTTGAGCTGCTCGGAGTCCGCGTTGTAGCCAAAACGGTAGACCATCCCGTCCTTGGTCTCGACGAACCAATACGTATGTCCGTACCCGTGATTGTTCGGCGAGCCGGTCATCTGACGAATGCGCAGGTACTGGTCGTCGCGGGTGTGGAAGTTCACGCCATCACTGCTGAGCAGCTAGTCGAAGCGCCCGCCGCGGAGCAGGGCGGGGCCGCCATTGACCGTCGTGACCACGCCAACATCGAGCGCCCACCCCAGCCCGACGGAGGAGGCCTCCAGGTCGGTGTACGTATTGTCGGGCCATCCCGGGGTGGACTTGAAGCCCCACCCCTGGATCATGTTCGCCGTCGTGTTGGGCGTCGGCGTGTCGGTTGGTGCCGCTGTTGGACTGCCGGTCGGACTCGCGGTAGGAGCTGGGGTGGACGTGCTCGTCCCGGTCTGGCTTGCCAGAGGCGTCGGCGTCGTCATGCCTGTCGGGCTCGGCGTCCCACCTGGCGTGCCTGTCGGGCATGCCGCGGCCGTCTGTGTTGGCGCCGGCTGGGGCGTAGGCGTTTGCGAGGGCGTGGCGGGTGGCGTGCCACCTGGGGTCGACGCGGGCGTGCTGGCAGAAAGGCCTGGGGTCAACGTCCGAGTCTCCCTACGTCAGACCCGATGGCCGTCACACCATTGACGACCACGTTGCCCGCCAAGCGGATGTTTCCTGCCACATCCAGCGCTTCAACGGGATTAGCGACGTTGATCCCCACGTGCCCGTTCGCAGCTACCAGGAACATGACAGAGTTCCCGGGCTGCTAAGCTCAGCACCGTACGCCGCTCGGCGCGGCGCGGCATCCAGGAGAGTGGAGCCATAGGTTCGAGGAGGTGCCAGACGATGGTAGCGGCTGCCCCAGATACGTCACGTGCGACGTCGCTAGCGATGACACAGCAGCAGCGGCGCGACTTCGAGGACAACGGGTTCGTCGTCATCGAGGACTTCTTCCGTCCCGAGGAGCTGGGACGCCTGCTCGCCGCTATCGACGAGGTGGCGGCCCGGGTGCGGCGGGCCAAGGGGCTCGGCGCGGACGCCCCGTTCGCCATCCGCAATGCGCTCGCCCACCACGAGGAGTTCCTCAACCTGATCGACCACCCGCGCATCCTGCCGCTGGTGGTCGACGCCATCGGCTGGAACATCCAGATCCGCACCACCCACCTCGACTACCGCCCGCCGTACCCCGAGGGTCTCGAGCCCGGGGACGTCGGGACCGGCCAGGGCGCCGACCACGCCGCCGGCTACAAGAACCTGGTCTGGCACCCGGACCTGGCCGGGCCGCACCTGTTCGAGGCGCCATCGCTCGACGGACTGCTACCGTTCATGGAGATCAAGGTTGGCTACTACCTGTCGGACCTGACCCAGAAGAACTCGGGCGCCGTCTGCCTGGTCCCGGGCAGCCACCGGCGGCCGCCCCAGGAGCTGCGCGACATGGGCTACCGCGTGCCCGACGAGCAGGTCCACGAGCTGAACGTGCCGGCCAATACCGCCATGCTGTGGCGCACCCAGGTGTGGCACTGCGTCACCCCGAACCTGTCGGACCGCGTCCGCAAGGTGATGTACGTCGGCTACCACTACCGCTGGCTGCGGCCGACCGACTACGTCCGGCAGGACCCGGAGCTGGTGCGGCGCAGCTCGCCGATCCGCCGCCAGCTGCTGGGCAGCCTCGCGACCGACAACGACCCGCTCGGCCCAGACGCCGCCTGGGAGCCGTCGTCGCAGTACTGGCTGACGAAGGACTGGGCCGACGTGCCGTTGAAGGCGTGGGCGGAACAGCGCGCCGGCGGCGGGCCACGCCAGCTCGAGAAGGCTCATATCTAGCCTGCATTGGTGTTCGACCAGGAACAGGGTGAGCTTGTCGCGCTACGCTGCGGCCTGACGAACCATGCGCTGCTCGTCCTTCGACAAGCTCAGGATGAGCGGGCGTGAGCAATTCGGGCTAGCACAGCAGGCCAGCGGCCGGGGCTGGCCCGTCCCGGCCGCGCAGCATCTCCTGCACCACCTGGTCGAGGTGCGTCGCGAACCACGACCCGCTGCCCTCGCGCTGGACGCGCCCTTCCCCCATCAAGTACACCCGCTGCGCTACCCGCACCGCGTCGGTGACGTTCTGGTCGACCAGCAGGACCGTGACGCCCTCGCCAGGCAGACGCTCCAGGAACACGTACAGCTCGCCCGCCACCTTCGGCGACATCCCGACGCTCGGCTCGTCCACCAGCAGCAGCCGCGGCGGCACGACCAGCTCCTTCGCGAGCGCCAGCATGCGCAGCTGCCCGCCGCTCAACGTCGTCGCCCGCGCCCGGCGGCGCTCGGCGAGCGCCGGGAACAGACCGTACAGCGCGTCGATGCGGGTCCGCAGGTGGCGGCGGTCACCCCGCAGCAGCCAGCCGCCCAGCACGAGGTTCTCCTCGACGGTCAGTTGGGGGAACGTGCTGTGGTGCTGCGGCAGGTAGCCGATGCCCGCCGCCTTGCGCCGTTCCGTCCGCCAGCTGGCGATCGATTGGCCCGCGAAGCGCACCTCGCCCGCGCGCGGCGGCAGCAGCCCGAACAGGCAGCGCAGCAGCGTCGACTTGCCCGACCCATTGGCGCCAATGACCGAGGTGATCGCGCCCTCTGCCGCGCGCAGGCTCACCTGCTGCAGGATGTCCACACCCTCCCGGTAGCCAACCACCAGCTCACGCGCCTCGAGCACCGCGCCCCCTTCTCCTCCCCTCCCCCGCCCCCTATACCGGCTTGCCCAGATAGGCGTCGACCACCTCGGGTCGCGCGGCCACCTCGGCCAGCGGGCCCTCGGCGATCAGCCGCCCGGCGTTCATCACCCCCACCCGCGTGCACAACTGGCGGACGGTGGCCAGCTCGTGGCTGACCAGCACGACGGTCGCCCCGCGCTCGCGGTTCAGACGCCGGACCGTCCCGATCATGCGCTCCTTGATGGCTGGCGCAACACCGGCGAAAGGCTCGTCGAGCAGCAGCAGGCGCACCGGCTCGTGCATCAGCGCGCGGGCCAGCTGGAGCAGCATGGTCTGGCCACCGCTGAGGGTGCTCGCCAATGCGGCAGCGAGCTGCTCCAGCCCGGTCCAGACGAGCGCCTCCCCGGCCTGGGCCCGGAGCGCCGCCAGAGATTCGCGACGGTGGTCAGCGGTGAGCGGGACCAGCAGATTGTCGAGCACGCTGAGCGAGCCGAACGCGCGCGGCAGCTGGAACGTGCGCACCACACCCAGCGCCGCCATCTCGTGCGCTCGGCGGCGTTCCAGGTGTTGGCCGTCCAGAACGATCGCCCCGCTGTCGGGCGGATAGAAGCCGTTGACCAGGTTCATCAGCGTGGTCTTGCCTGACCCGTTCGGGCCGATCAGGCCGTACACCTCGCCGGCGGCAACGCTGGCGCTGACGTCGTCGACGGCGAGCGTCCCGCCGAAGCGCTTGCTGACGGCCTCAAACAGCAGGCGCGGCTCGGTGGCGCTCACGCCCAGCCTTCCCCAGCAACAGCCGCGCCCGGCTGGCGAGCGCCCGGACCAGCCCCACCACACCAGCCGGGTAGACGCGCATGATCACCAGGACCAACAGGGCAAACGCGATCAAGCGCGCCTCGGCCGAGAAGCGCAGCAGCTCGGCTACTCCCTGGGCCAGGAGCGCGCCGACCACCGGCCCCGAGAGGGTGCGGAAGCCGCCCAGGACCACGGCGATGACGATGAACGCCATCTGCGAGAAGTCGGCCTGGCCCGGGCTGAGCAGCCCGACGGCGTGCCCGTACAGCGCGCCGGCGAGGCCGGCCAACCCCGTGCTGACGACGAACACCGAGCGCTTGCAGGCGACCACGTCGATCCCGGCCGCGGCCGCCAGCTCCTGGTCGTCGCGGATGGCCTGCATGCGGTAGCCCAGCTTCGTCCGCAGCAGGAATGCGACCAGCACCACCGAGCCGGCCGCCGCGCCCAGGAACAGCTCGTACGCCGGCGTCGGATCCGGGCTGTCGAACAGAAAGGGGGCCGGCAGGCCCATGTCGCCGCGTGTGATCGTGTAGTTGATGGTCAGCAGGATGCGGGTCGACTCGGCGAAGGCCCAGGTGGCGATGGCGAAGTAGACGCCGCGCGTGCCCAGGGTCAGCCAGCCGAGGCCGTAGCCGAGCACGGCCGCCGCCAGCACGCCGGCCAGGATGCCGAGCGGCAGCGGCCCGTGCAGCGCCAGCACGACCGCCGCCGAGGTGTAGCCGCCGATGGTGGCAAAGGCGTGCTGGGCCAGCGAGAACTGGCCGGTGTAGCCGGCCAGCAGGTTCCAGCTCACGCCGAGCAGGACGTAGTAGAAGCCGATCATCACCACCTGCACGCCGTAGCCGTTGAGGACGCGCGGCAGCAGGGCCAACAGGACGAGCGCCAACAGGCTGCCGGCCAGCTGCGCCCGCGCGCCGGGCCAGGCGCGAGGGCCAAAAGAGCTCAAGAAGCTAGACACGCCGCTCGCGTTCGCCGAACAGGCCCTGCGGTCGCAGCACCAGGAAGGCGATCAGGAACACGAAGCCGTACAGGTCCTGGTAGGACGGTGAGACGAACACGGACCCGAAGCTCTCGATCAGGGCCAGGGCGAACGCCGCCACCACCGCGCCGGGCAGGGAGCCGAGGCCGCCGATGACTATCACCTCGAAGCCCTTCATCGCCGCGGTCGCGCCGTTGGTCGGGTAGACCAGGAAGATCGGGGCCAGCAGCGCCCCGGCCGCGGCGGCCAGGCCGACGCCGATGCCGAAAGCCAGCATGTCGACGCGGGCCAGGGTGATACCCGCTGTCTGGGCGCCGAGCCGGTTCTGGGCGACGCCGAGGAAGGCGAGCCCGACAGTCGTGCGACGGACGAAGAACCAGAACAGGACCAGGATGACCAGCGCGGCGACGGCAGCTGCCAGACGGCTGCCGTTGAGCGCCAGCCCGAGGGCCGCCAGGCTGATCGTCGGCAGGTAGTCGGGCGGGCGGGACTGCGTCGGCCCCGCCGCCCAGACTGCCACGTTCTGGAACAGCACCGACAGGGCGATGGTGACGATGGTGGCGTACTCGAAGCGATGCGCCTCGCCGCTGGCGAACATCGGCGCCAGCAGCAGGCGCTGGAGGACCAGCCCGAGCGAGAACGCCCCCAGCGCGGCCAGCGGCACGGCCAGCCACCACAGGGCCGGACCGAGCACGCGCGAGATCAGCAGCAGCTGGAGGTAGCTGCCCAGCATGTAGAACTCGCCCATCGACCAGTTGATGAGCTTCATGATGCTGGCGATGAAGGTGATGCCCAGGGCCATCAGCGAGTAGACAGCCCCCATGAGCAGGCCGACGACGATCACCTGCGGCAGCAGCGCCAGCATGGTCAGCCTCGCGCGCTGCCGGCGACTGCCACTACGGGCTCTTCTGGACGTCCGCCGTCTTCATGGTCGGCGGGTACACGATAGGTGCGTCGGCGTAGCCCTGATTGGTCGCCGTGTACTGGAGGATCAGCAGCGGCTGTGAGACGCGGTGGTAGTCGACACCCTCGGCCGGCGGGAAGCGGGCGCCGGTCAGGTTCCAGGTGGTGAACGTGCCCGTCTCGAGGGCTTTGGCGATGGCGGCGCCGTCGGTCGAGCAGGCCCGGTTGACGGCCTGGGCCAGCTCGAGGATGTTGCCGAAGGCGGCGAACGAGCTGTACAGGGCCGGCTCGCCGAACTGCTGCTGGTACCGCTGCTGCATCCAGGCGCCGGCGTCGGTGAGCTTCTCGCGCGGGTGGTAGTAGCCGACGAAGATGATGCCCTTCCCCTGGTCGCCGAGGTTCTGCCAGAACTCGGGGCGGATCGGCAGGTCGTAGGAGATGAGCATCGGCGTGGCCGGCATCAGGCCGGTCTCGTAGCTCTGCTTGACCATCAGGTAGGCGGGCGCGCCGACGCCGAGGTTGTAGATCAGGTCCGGGCCGAAGGCCTTGACCTGGAGCAGCAGGGGCGAGATGTCGGTGGACTTGTTGTCGAAGGTCCAATCGCCGGTCTGGACCCCGGGGACGATCTGCAGCGCGCCCTTGAGGGAGTCGATGTTGCCGGTACCGTAGTCGGTGCTCTCGGCGACGATAGCGACTCTCTTGAAGCCGTTGGTCTTGATGAAGTCGGCCACGGCGGCGGCGCGATCCGAGGTAATGGTGTGCGTCTGAAAGACGAACGGGTGGCGATCGGCGGTGATCTTGACGTCGGACGATTGGGTCGAGAAGAGCGGGACCTTGAGCTGGTCGGCGATGGGGGCCATCGCCAGGGTGACGGAGCTGTGGAATTGGCCGGCCACGCCGACGACGCTGTCGTCCTGGGCGACCTTGCGGAAGGCGGTGACGCCCTTCTCGGGAGTGCCGCTGTCGTCGGCCTGCACGATCTGGAGCGGGCCAGGCAGTGGGCAGTCGGGGGCGATGAGGCCGCCCTGGCGCTGGTCGACGTAGTCGGCGCCGAGCTGGGCGCCACGGGTGATGAGCTGGCCGGCGGCGGCGTCGCCGGGAGGGGAGAGGGGGGTGACGACGCCGATCTTGGTGGGGGCGCCAGAGGGCGGGGCGGCGGCGGCGCTGGCTGCGCTCGGGCTGGCCGCCGCTGCCGGCGGTTTGGCGGCCGGTGCGACGGTCGGGGCGGCAGCGGTCGGGACAGCCGGGGCGCCAGGCGCCGCCGTCGCGCAGGCCACCAACCCACTGGCCAGCAGGCAGCCCAGCAAGCCGCGCGCCCTCCACCGCGTTCGAGCCCACGCGCTCGCAGCCATCCGGTCCACGACTACTAACAACAGCACCTCCCCGTCGCGGGGTCTCGCCCAGGGTAATTAGTCCACTATGGCAGGGGCCTGGACGGCAGGTCAACGGTGGGGTGTGCGCAGCGTTTGTCCGTGCCGCCGGTACTCTCACCCCGCCCTCTCCCAGGAGGAGAGGGAGCTTCTGCAACGTTTGCCAGACCAGTAGAGGCTGGTCCGTTTCACCTCTCCCTCTGGGAGAGGCCGGGCGTAGCCCTGGGGCGAAAGCGTGGCGGCTGCTCCCGCCACGTGCAGGCGTCGCGACATGCTACACACGTCGGGCACACCCCAACGGTGGGTAGAATCGGCGCGTGGTCGTGCTCCAGGGTGGGTTCCCGTTCTACGCCGCGCCGGTGGGCATCCTGCTGCTCGACGCCCGCTTCCCGCGGCCGCCCGGCGACATCGCCTACGCGGAGACCTTCGACTTCCCGGTCGTGTACCGCGTCGTCCGCGAGGCCACGCCCAGCCGGGTCGTCGAGGACGCCGCGGCAGGCCTGGTCGAGGCATTCCGCGAGGCGGCGCGCGCGCTCCAGGGGGACGGGGTGCGCGCCATCTGTACCTCCTGCGGCTTCCTGGCTCTGCACCAGCCGGCCCTCGCGGCCGCGGTCGACGTCCCGGTCTTCACGTCCAGCTTGCTCCAGATACCGACGCTGCTGGCTGCCCTGCCCGCGGACAGAAAGGTCGGCGTGCTGACGATCAGCGGCCACGCCCTGACCGCCGCCCACTTCGCCGCTGTTGGCGTGCCCTGCCTCGATCGGGTGGTGGTCGGCGGTCTGGAGAGGGCCGCGGCGCTGTACCGACCGATCATTGACAATCGTGGGCCGCTCGACGTCGAGGCGGCCGCCGAGCAGGTAGTGGCAGCGGCCCAGGCGTTGGCGGCCGCGCACCCAGAGGTGGCGGCGCTCGTGCTGGAGTGCACCAACCTGCCGCCCTACACGGCAAGAATCCAGCAGGCGACCGGCCTGCCGGTGTGGGACGCGACCACCCTCGTGCGCTGGGTCCACCGGGCAGTGCGACAGCCCGCGTATCCGCCTGCCATCGGGGAGGCGCGACCGATCCAGGACAGGGCTGGAGCGCGCGCATGGTAGAGACCGCGGATGTGGTGATCGTCGGCGGCGGGGCAATCGGCGCCAGCATCGCCTACCACCTCGGCCAACGTGGCGTTGGTCACGGCGCGCTGCTGCTCGAGCGGAACACGCTCGGCTCCGGCAGCACCGGCCGCTCGGCTGGCGGCATCCGCAGCCAGTTCTCGACCGAGGTCAACATCCGCTTCTCGCTGGAGTCGGTCGCCTTCTGGCGGGACTTCGAGGCCAGGCTTGGCCTCCCCGTCGACTACCACGAGATTGGCTACCTGTTCCTGGCCCAGGCGGAGGCGCAGCGAGCGCACTTCGAGCGCAACGTCGCCCTGCAGAATCGGCTGGGCGTGCCGTCGCGGGTGGTCGATGGGGACGAGATGGCCCGCCTGGTGCCGGGCATGTTCACTGGCGACCTGGTCGCTGGCGCCTATTCGCCGACCGACGCCCTGGCCGGGCCCAACGAGGCGACGCAAGCGTTCGCCAGCCGCGCCCGCGAGGCCGGGGCCCGTATCCGTGAGGGCGTGGAGGTGACCGCGATCGACGTTCGCGGCGACCGCGTGCAGGCAGTCGAGACGGCGGGCGGTCGCATCGAGACGCGCGTGGTCATCAACGCCGCTGGTGCTTGGGCCGGCGCGATCGGTCGGATGGTCGGGGTAGACGTGCCCGTGAAGCCGTACCGCCGCGAGCTGTTCGTGTCCGAGGCGTTCGACGAGATCCCCGAGATCCCACTGGTGATCGACCTGGCAGTCGGCTGGTACTTCCGGCGCGAGGGCCCGGGCGTGCTGATGTCGGGCGCCAAGGACAACCACTCCAGCTTCGACACCCACGTCGACTGGTCGGGGCTGCCACGCATCGCCGTGCAGGCCACGCGCCGCATGCCGGCCCTGGCCCGCGCCCGTTTCGGCGCCAAGGCGTGGGCCGGCCTGTACGACGTCAGCCCGGACGACCACGCGATCCTCGGGCCGGTGCCCGAGGTAGCCGGCTTCTATTGCGCCAACGGTTTTTCTGGCCACGGCTTCCAGCACAGCCCTGCCGCCGGCCGCGCCATGGCCGATCTGGTGGTGGACGGCCGCGTGAGCGGTCTGGACATCGCGCCCCTGAGCATCACCCGCTTCACGACGGGCGCGCTCCTGCACGAGCCGCTCACCGCCCACGCCGGCAGCTTCGCCGGCTAGGCGGGCACCGCTGGACAAATAGTCTCCGCACAGATAGACTGTGGACAGACTATCTTTATTTTGGTGGGAGTCGCCCGTGTGGACGTACGAGCACAGCATCGAGACCAGCGCCGCGCCCGAGACGATCTGGCGCCTCTGGGCCGATGTCGAGAACTGGGGCACCTGGAACGCCGACATTGCCAACATCGAGCTGCGCGGCCCGTTCGCGGCGGGCGCCGAGATCATGATGACCCCGGCCGGGCAGGACCCGGTGCGACTGCGCATCGCCGACCTGACCGAGTACGAGCAGTTCGTCGACGAGGCCCAGATCGACGACCTGCTTCTGCGTACCACTCACCGACTCGACCGGCTGGATCAGCGCCGCACCCGGGTGGTGTACCGGCTGGAGATCACCGGCCGGGCCGCCGACGAGATCGGCCCGCGGATCGGCCCGGCCATCACCGCCGACTGGCCCGAAACCATGGCCTCGCTGGTCGAGCTGGCACAGGCCTGACGCCCCTCAACCCCGGCGACAGCCCCGGATTTCTGCTCTGGCATGCCACGCTGCGCTGGCAGCGTGGCATCGCCGCGGCCCTGGTCCCCCTCGGCCTCACCCACGTCCAGTTCGTGCTCCTGGCCTGCACCTGGTGGCTCAACACCCGCGGCGAGCACCCGAACCAACTGACCCTGGCCCGGCAGGCCGGCACCGACGTCAAGATGACCTCGCAGGTGCTACGCGCCCTGGAAGCCAAGGGACTGATCGAACGCGACGTCGACCCGGCCGACACCCGCGCCAAGCGCCTGCGTGTCACCAGCCTCGGCGCCGACCTGGCCCCGCGCGCGATCGCCAGAGTTGAGCACAGCGACGCGCAGTTCTTCCAGCCAGTACCCCTCGACGAGGCGGTCGCCCTGCTTGGCCTCCTGGCCCATGCCGAACCCGAGCCTTGAAGCAGCCACCAAAGAGCTCGCCGCCTGGACGGCGAGGCCCCTCTAGCCTTTAATCCGCTAATCCGCTAACCCGCTAATCCGCTAACCCGCGTAACCCGCGCTCTCGGCGAGCAGGCGGTACAGCTCGTCGCGGTCGACCGTCGCCACCGCCGTCGTCGTGCCATCGCTTCGGACCAGCGCGCGCTCGCCAGCTGTCATCGCGCCGATCACCGCCGCCTCGATGCCGCGCTCGGCCAACGCCCGCGCCATCCCAGCTCCGTCGGGGCAGGCGATCAACAGGGCGCCGCTGGCGATGAGCCGCAGCGGGTCGACGCCGAGCGCCGCGCAGATCGCCCGGGTGGGTGGCCGGACGCGGATCAGCGCCTCTTCGACCCGGAACCCGGTGTGCGACGCCTCCGCCATCTCCCACAGCGCGCCAAGCACGCCACCTTCGGTGGGGTCGTGCATAGCGGTTGCGCCAAACCGGGCCGCGAGCAGCCCCTCCGGGACGACGCTGATCTCGGAGCGGTAGGCGCGCGCCTCCGCCAGCGCCGCCGCCGGCACCAGTGGCGCCAGGCGGGCGGCGAAGTCGTGGGCCAGGATGCTGGTGCCTTCGAGAGCCGCCGCCTTGGTGAGGACGAGGGCATCGCCAGGGCGGGCGCCGGCCGCTGTGACGAGCGTGTCCGGCCGGGCCCGCCCGACGGAAGCCATGACAACCAGCGGCGCGGTCAGGCCCGGGGCTACTTCGGTGTGGCCCCCCAGCACCTCGACGTTCAGGGCGCGGGCGGCCGCGTCGATCTCCGCCACCATACGCTCGATCGTCTCGGCGGCGACCCCGGCCGGGAACAGGAGCGTGGGCAGCACGCCGAGCGGCTCCGCGCCCATCGCCGCCAGGTCGTTGCACGCCACGTGGACCGCCAGCCCGCCGGCCCCGGCCCCCGCCGTGGTGATGGGATCGGTCTTGAGCACGCAGGCCCAATCCCCGAAGCGGACAGCGGCGGCGTCGATGCCCAGGCCCGCGCGCACCAGCGTCTCCGGCCGCCGCGCCCCCAACCGGCCGAGGACGAGCTGCTTCAGGAGCGCGGGGGGCAGCTTGCCCGTGGGCAGACCGGCCGACGGAGGACCGAGCGGCGCGTCCGCCACTCAGCAGCCCTCCGTCCAGCCGGGAGAGAGGCTTAGAGAGCTCAGATACCCAGCAGCGTGTAGGGCCGTTCGAGCAGCTCCCCGAGGCGGGCCAGGAACGCCGCGGCGGGGGCGCCGTCGACGATCCGGTGGTCGAACGTCAGCGACAGCGTGCAGATGGTGCGCACCTCGACCCGGCCATCGACGACCGCCGGCTTCTCGCCGATGCGGCCTACCCCGAGGATGGCTGCCTCCGGTGGGTTCACGATCGGGGTGAAGCCGTCGACGCCGTAGGCGCCCAGGTTGGTGATGGTGAAGCTGCCGCCCTGCATCTCGTCGAGGCTGAGTCGGCTGGCGCGGGCCTTGTCGGCGAGTCCGAGCAGGTCAGAGGCCAGGTCGCGCAGCGAGCGGGTGTCGGCACCCCGCAGCACGGGCACCACCAGGCCCTCGGGCTCGAGAGCCACGGCGACGCCGACGCTGACCCCGGTGTTGCGGCGGATGCCCGCGCCTTCGACCCACTGGGCGTTCAGAGCCGGCTGCTCGGTGAGCGCCAGCGCCGCCGCCTTGGCGATCAGCGCGTCCCAGGGAAGCTTCGCGGTTCCCAGGCGGGCAAACTCAGGGGCGAGCTGCTGCCTGAAGCGGGCCGCCTCGGAGAGGTCGACCTCGAGGTGCAGGGTGACACCCGCGACGCTGTGGGCCGAGGCTGCCATGCGCTCGGCGGTGATGCGGCGTATCCGCGTCAGCGGCTGGACCCCGTCGCTCGCGGCGGCGACTGCCGGCGCTGGCGCCTTTGGTCCCCGTTCGGCCGCGCGCAGGACGTCGTCCTGGGTGACCCGGCCACCGGGGCCCGTCCCCTGGACGTCGTCGAGCGAGACGCCGTGCTCCTGGGCCAGCCGCCGGGCCAGCGGCGTGATGGCGACGCGCTGCGGCTCGGCGACCGCCGCCTGTGAGGCTTGCAGCACGTCGGCCTCGACGACGCGCCCGTGTGGGCCCGACCCGCGGCGCCCGGCGAGATCCACGTCCAGCTCGCGCGCCCGCAT
>JAABUZ0100006748.1_pt1 | contig 14196 bp, 14 predicted proteins | sample 5562091 | NCBI WGS metagenome assembly JAABUZ01 (sample SAMN12813069, study PRJNA571459) | rock metagenome | isolation source: Antarctica rocks | place: Antarctica: Victoria Land, Linnaeus Terrace sud | collected 2015-12-21 | reverse complement strand
GCCCGCCTCGATCAACGGCGTCGGCTTCGCGTTCAAGAACTACGACCAGGTCTGGTCCGCCATGGACGGCAAGCTCGGCGCCTATGTCCGCGCCGAGATCGAGAAGCGCGGCCTGCACCCGATGGACAAGATTTGGGACAACGGCTTCCGCCAGACCACCACCAGCACCCGCCCGATCAAATCCCCCGACGACTTCAAGGGCGTCAAGCTGCGCGTCCCCGTCAGCCCGCTCTGGACCAGCATGTTCGCCGCCCTCGGCGCGAGCCCGACCAGCATCAACTTCAGCGAGGTCTACTCCGCGCTGCAGACCCATATCGTCGACGGCCAGGAGAACCCGCTCAACCTGATCGACACCGCCAAGCTCTACGAAGTGCAGAAATACTGCAGCCTGACCAACCACATGTGGGACGGCTTCTGGTTCCTCGCCAACCGCCGCGCCTGGGAGCGGCTGCCCCGCGACATCCAGGAGATCGTCGCCCGCGAGATCGACAAGGCCGCCGTGGCCGAGCGTGCCGACCTCGCCACCGCCAGCACGGCCGTCAAGGCCGCGCTCGAGGGCAAGGGCCTGGCGTTCAACGACGTCGACACCGCGCAATTCCAGGACAAGCTGCGCCAGGCCGGATTCTACAAGGAATGGCGCGGCAAATACGGCGAGGATGCCTGGCATGTGCTCGAGGAGAGCGTCGGCCAAATCTCCTAAGCCCCGTCCGCCTTTCCGCCAGCCGCTGCGAGCCCCATATCCGGGGCTAACGAAGGAGAGGGCCATGTCCCTATTCGCAACCAAGAACAAGCCCGCCGAGACCTACGCCTTCACGCTCTCAGACGCGGAATGGCACCAGCGCCTGACGTCCGAGCAATACAAGGTCATGCGCGGCCACGGCACCGAACGCGCCTGCACCAGCCCGCTCAACGCCGAGAAGCGCCAAGGCGTCTATCACTGCGCCGGCTGCGCCCACCCCCTCTTCGACACCGACGCCAAGTTCGAGAGCGGCACCGGCTGGCCCAGCTTCTTCCAGCCCATCGACCCGGCCGCCGTCGCCACCTCCGAAGACCGCGCCTACGGCATGCTCCGCGTCGAAGTCCATTGCAGCCAGTGCGGCAGCCATCTCGGTCACGTCTTCCCCGACGGCCCGCCGCCCACTGGCCAACGCTACTGCATGAACGGCGTCTCGCTCGAGTTCGAGCCGGCCGCGTCCAGCCGAGCCTGAGCGGAGCGCCGCGCGGTGGCTGTCGAGATCAAGGTCGGGCCACCGCAACTCGCCATCCATCAAGGCTATACCCTGCTGATCACCGACCTCGACGGGCAGATGCCGTGGTCGGCCGACAAGGGCCTGTATTTCTTCGATACCCGCGTCATCAGTGCCTACGCGCTCTATGCCAACGGCCAGACCTGGGACCTTTTGAGCAGCGGTGCCCCGGCCTATTACGGCGCCAAGGTGTTCCTCACCAACCGGCCCTTCCCGAGCGAGGGCGGCGACGTCGTCGCCCGCAGCCTGAGCCTGGTGCTCACGCGGGTCATCGACGGCGGCATGCACGAGAGCTTCGAGCTGACCAACCACGGTCGCACAGCCGTGCATTTCAACCTCGAACTCGCGATCCGCAGCGACTTCTCGGACATCTTCGAGGTCAAGGCCAATCGAAGCGTGCGCCGCGGCCGCATCAACACCACCTGGTCGGACGAGACCGGCGAGCTCACGACCGGATACCGCAACGGCGCCTTCTACCGCGCCGTCTCGCTGCGCGCGATCTCGCCCGTACCGGCGATCTACGCCAACGGCCGGCTGAGCTTCGATGTGCAGTTGGCGCCCGGCCAGACCTGGCGCACGTCGCTGCTCTATGACCTGATCGACGGCCAGCGGCGATACCAAGCGCCCTCCGAATGCGACGTCGGCACCGGGTCGGCTCAGGAAGCCCGATTGTGCGAGTGGCGCGATCGCTGCTTGAGGATCGAGACCAGCGTGCACTCTTTTGGCCAGCTCTATCACCAGGCGGTCGAGGACATGGCCGCGCTCCGCCTGCCCGTCGAGACGGAGTCGGGCACGGACTACGTGCCGGCGGCCGGGTTGCCCTGGTTCGTCGCCCTGTTCGGCCGCGATCCGCTCATCGTCAGCATGCAGACGATGATCCTCAACGCCGATTACGCGCACGGCACGCTCAACGTGCTGGCCCAGTGGCAGGCCAAGGAGCTCGACAACTACCGCGACGCCGAGCCGGGCAAGATCCTGCACGAGCTGCGCCGTGGCGAACTGGCAGCGCTCAAGCTCATTCCGCATACGCCCTATTACGGCACTGCCGACGCGACGCCACTGTTCCTCGTCACCCTGCACGCGCTCTGGCGTGCGACCGGCGATCGCTCGCTGCTGCAGCGGTTTCTAGCGACCGCCGAAGGCTGCCTGGCCTGGATCGACGACTACGGCGACCGCGATCGCGACGGCTTCCAGGAGTACGGCACACGCTCGGGCGACGGCTACGAGAACGTCGGTTGGAAAGACTCCGGCGAGGCGGTGGTCGACGTCGATGGCGGCGATGTCTTGAAGCCGAAAGCCCTGTGCGAGCTGCAGGGTTATGTCTACGCTGCCTGGCGCGGCATGTCCGAGATCTATGCCGCCCTGGGCGACGAGGCCCTCGCAGCCCGGCTGACCGCCAAGGCCGACGCCCTGTTCACGCGCTTCAACGCCGTGTTCTGGAACGAGGCGGAGGGCTTCTATGCCTACTGCCTGGACGGCAACAAGAAGCCGATCTGGACCGTCGCCTCGAACGCGGGACACCTGCTCTGGTCCGGGATCGTGCCGAAGGAGCGTGCGGGCCGGGTCGTGGCACGGCTGCTGCAGCCCGACATGTGGAGCGGCTGGGGCATCCGCACGCTGACGCAGGACAATCCCACGTTCAATCCCTACTCGTATCAGAACGGCTCCGTCTGGCCCCACGACAACAGCCTCATCGCGCTCGGTTTCAAGCGATACGGCTTCTCCGCGGAGGCCAATCGCGTGACCACGGACATCACCCAGGCCGCTGGCTTCTTTACCCAGCGGCAGCTGCCGGAACTCTATTCGGGAATGCGGCGCGAGGGCGCCAGCTTCCCGGTGCAGTATTTGGGCGCCAACGTCCCCCAGGCCTGGGCCGCCGGGGCCGTGTTCGCGCTGCTGCAGGCAATGCTTGGACTTGAGCTGGATGCACCGAACAATGTCATCCGGATCGATCCGGTGCTGCCGGATTGGCTGCCCGATGTGACGCTGCGCGGACTGCGTATAGGCAACGAGATCTTCGATATCGCGTTCCGCCGCGACGGCGAGCAAACCACCCATCGCGTGCTGCAAGGCGATCCCGCCCACGTCCAACGGGTCACCCCTGCGCCGCCGCTCGCCTGACGCTCGCAACGTCGTGTCCAGCTTCGTCGTCGGAACGGCCTGACGCGGCGCCACCCTGCCTGATCGCCTGATCGCCTGCCTGGGCTTCGCTGCGTCCGTTCGTCAGCTCGGGTGCCGAAGGCTTCGGCCTGACCAGCTCGGCCCCGTATGCACCTTGTCGTAACATTGATTGTTCATCAGCTCCATCTGCCACTCCATCTCTTCTTTCGAGAGTGGAAAATCCCCGTTTTCTGCTGGCGGCAGGATCGCGTCGGGCCCGAGTTGGCCGACGATGGTCTGCACGGCCATCGCCACGCGCATCGAGAACCCGCAGAACCAGGTCAGGCTGACGATCGCCTTGGCACTGCGCAAGTCCACGACCCGGTCGATGGTCTGCATCGGAACGCCGCCCGCGACGGCCAGCAACGCGACCACGCGGCGTGGATCGCCGGCCCGCACGGCGTCCAGCAGCGCGACTTCGGTCAGCGCGCTGGCTGCCTTGAGCTTTAACCCGTCGGCCACCAGCGTGCGCTCGTCGGCGCCGCCGGTATGCAGCGCGAGGCGCTGACGCACGCTCTCGAGCTTTGTTGCGTCGAGGTCGGTGCGTGCGGCAAGGTCACGCAGCAGGTCGGCGGCCAGGAACTCGCACAGTGCCTTGACCGCCTTCGCGCTTAGGCTGGGGCGGCGGCAAAGCGGGCCGTGCCAGTCAGGATGGTCGGGCGCGCGGCCGATCAGCCCATCCAGAGTGGCCTCCTGGATCGCGGCCGATTGGTTGGACAGGAGCGTGCGGATCGCCGGCGCGTCGGAATAGGCGACGATCGCATCGGCCACGGTGGCGCTGAGCTCCGGCCGGCTGGCGATCGAGCGGGCCGTCGCCGGATGGGGCGGGGTTGCCAGCAGCGCGAGCAAGTCGGCATCCGTCAGGACCGGGGAGAGGCGGATGAGCGGGTCGCTGACCTCGATCGCTTCGTCCCGGGCCAACAGCAGCACGAGCTCGTGCGGCGCGGCGTGCATGGTCTTGAGTTCATCGGCGATCGCCGCGCGGACGCGGGTCGCCTGGTCGCGGGCGAGCGCGCCGAGCGTGGCTTCGATGTGGATGGCGGCGTCCTCGCGCCCGCGGTGGTCGAGGCCGGGCAACAGACGCGCAATCCTGGCGCCGAGCAGGGCGCGGATGCGCTCATCCTTGTCTTTGGCCAGGAGGCTGGTGATCTCTGGGCTGCACGCGCCGTTGATGGCCACCGCAGCCCGCACGATGATATCCGGATCGCAGGCAAGTTCGCGCATCAGGCTGGGCGAGGTGTCGGCATCGGCCGCTTGCCGCACGCGGGGTGCCGCGTTCCGCTCGGCCAGAGGGCCGTCGATCAATGGCGTGAACGTGTCGTCTGCAGAAGTGCCTCGGTTCGGCCATTGCGTCATACGAGTAGTTCCGGATTGGAGACCCGCCAGTGCCCGCCACCGTTCCGCTTGACTTCATACATCGCCAGGTCTGCGCGCTGGATGACGTCGTCGAGTTCCTCGCCACAGCCGGGCTGCCGGCAGGCGATCCCGATCGACATGGTCAGTCCCGCTTCGCCCGGTTCGGTGAACTCGGCCGCATCGTGCGGGAAGGTGAGCCGGAGATGCTCGGCACGTTCCGCCGCCGTCAGGCCGTCGAACCCGTCGAGCCAGAGCGCAAACTCGTCGCCGCCCAACCGCGCAACGAGATCGGATGGGCGGACCATGCGCCTGAGCACCGTGCTGGTGAGCATCAAGGCCGCGTCGCCGGCCTCATGCCCGAGACGATCGTTGAGCGGCTTAAGCCGATCGAGGTCGACGAACATGAGCGTCCCCGGCAGGCCCTCATGCTCGAGGCGATCGATGCGACGCTGCGCTTCCTCGATGAAGGCGCGCCGGTTGAGCAGGCCGGTCAGCGAGTCCGTGCGCGCCTGGCGGGCCAGTTCCCGCTGGATCGTCTCGTGCTCGAGCACCACGCGGACCAGCGCGGTAATGGAGCTGATGAGCTGCATATCGTCGGCATCCCACGCGCGTTCGCGGGCCGGGCGCCAGAGGGTCAGCGCGGTCGTGTGGCTGAAGCGGGTCGTGCTGCGGCACGCCAGCACGTGGGTTCCGTCCTGCAGTATCTTCGTGCTCGGCACGAGGCGGGAGCAGTTCCGCAAGGTGGGCATGAGCTCGTGCAGGAGGTGCTCGACGGACTCGCCCTCGGCGTGCAGCACCGGGCCGATCTCGGACGGGTCATCGAGATCGAGCACGGCTGCCCCGGCGCCGCCAAGGGCGCGCAGTGCCGTCTTGAGCATCGACGACATGATCCGCGGCGCCAGAACCTCCTGGCGCATCTGATCGAGCACGTGATCGAGCACGTCGGCGCGGCGCAGTGCTGCGGCCGCGTCCATGTCCCGCTGTTCTCGTGCCGTAATGTCGCGAGCGACGGCGCGGGCACCGATGCAGCGGCCGGCCTCGTCGAGGATCGGAATCGAAGAGACGGATAGGCACATCGGCTTGCCGTCGGCCGAACGGATCCACGTGCGGCGTTCGCGGATGCCGAAGCTCATCAGGAACGGATCGGGCAAGCTGGTCTCGGCCGGAAAGAAGAGCGTTGCCGCGCGTTGCCCGAGCAGCGTTTCCGCAGACAGGCCGAGCGCGTCTTGAGGGGCGACGAATGTGAGCAGGCCGGCACGATCGATCTCGACGGCGATGTCTGCGGCCAGCGCGCCGAAATCGCGCCAGCGGCGCCTGCTTTCCAGCAGGACCAGCTTGAAACGATCTGTCTCGACCCGCGGCGGCTCAGTTTCAATCATGCTCCCGCTCCCCTCACCCTTCCTGTATGCCATCAAGGTGTGAACGACTGGTTACCGGCACGGCGGGGGAGCGCGTTGACAGTGCCGGCCGCGCTTCTGCATGGTCCCCGCCTTCCCAGCACCGGACCCCAACGCATGCACGATCATCCGCTTCGCCCCAGCATCGAGCGGCTTTGGGAGGAGCGCCAGACGCTCGACGCCGCCACGCAGGGCGATGCGCGCTCCCAGGTCGAGGAGGCGTTGGACGCGCTGGATCGCGGTGCCCTGCGCGTGGCCGAACCGAGCGACTCGGGCTGGATCGTGCACGATTGGCTCAAGAAGGCGGTGCTGCTCTCGTTCCGGCTGAACGACTCGGTGCCGATGCCCGGCGACGGCGGCGCGCCGGTCTATGACAAGGTGCCGATGAAGATGGCCGGATGGGGCGCGAACCGCTTCGCCGACGCTGGTTTCCGCGCCGTGCCCGGAGCCGTCGTCCGCCGCAGCGCCTACATCGCCCCGGGCGTGATCCTGATGCCCAGCTTCGTCAACGTCGGCGCCTACGTGGACGCCGGCACCATGGTCGATACCTGGGCGACCGTCGGCAGCTGCGCCCAGGTCGGCCGCAACTGCCATCTGAGCGGCGGAGTCGGTCTCGGCGGGGTGCTCGAGCCGTTGCAGGCCAACCCGACCATCATCGAGGACGATTGCTTCATCGGCGCCCGCTCCGAGGTGGTCGAGGGCGTCATCGTCGAGCGCGGGTCCGTGCTGGCGATGGGAGTCTTCATCAGCGGCTCGACCAAGATCGTCGACCGCAGCACCGGCGAGATATTCATTGGCCGGGTCCCCGCCTATTCCGTGGTGGTGCCGGGGACGATGCCAGGCAAGCCACTGCCGGACGGCTCGCCCGGGCCGTCCTTGGCTTGCGCCGTCATCGTCAAGCGGGTCGACGCGCAGACCCGAGCCAAGACGGCGATCAACGACCTGCTGCGCGACTGACGTGGATCCGCTTCCGCTTGCGCAGGCCCTGATCCGATGCCGCTCCGTCACGCCCGCTGACGACGGCGCCCAGGCCGTGCTCGCGCAGTCGCTGACGGCGCTCGGGTTCAGCGTCCACCAGCTGCCGTTCGGCACCACGCCCAACCTGTTCGCGCGCATCGGCACGGCCGCGCCGCATCTGTGCTTCGCCGGCCATACCGACGTCGTGCCCCCCGGCGCGCTCGCGTGGGGCGCCGACCCGTTCGCTGGCGAGGTGCGCGAAGGCCGGTTGTTCGGCCGCGGCGCCTGCGACATGAAGGGTGCGATCGCTGCCTTCGTGGCCGCCGCCGCGGCGCACCTGCCGGCGCTGACCGGGTCGATCAGCCTGCTGATCACGGGCGACGAGGAGGGCTCGGCGACGGACGGCACCGTGCGCGTGCTCGAGTGGATACAGTCGCAGGGTGAGATCCCGGACCTCTGTCTCGTCGGCGAGCCAACCAACCTAGACACAATCGGCGATGTCATCAAGATCGGCCGCCGCGGCAGCCTCAACGCCGACATCTGCGTGCACGGCACCCAGGGGCACGTGGCCTACCCGCTTCAGGCGGACAATCCCATCCGCCGCTTGCTGCAGGCGCTCGCCGCCTTGCGCGAGACGCCCCTCGATCAGGGCAACGACTGGTTCGAGCCGAGCTCGCTCCAGGTCACGAGCGTCGATGTCGGCAACAAGGCAACCAACGTCATCCCCGCTGAGGCGACCGCCCGGCTCAACATCCGCTTCAACGATCGCCATAGCGGCGCGGCGCTGGACGCCTGGTTGCGAGCGACCCTGGCTCGCTTCTGCGATCGCTTCGACCTCGACGTCGTCATCAGCGGCGAGGCGTTCCTGACCGCGCCCGGGCCGCTGATCCAGCGGCTGCAGCGCGCCATTGCCGCCGCCAGCGGCACCGAGCCGCGCCTGGACACCGGCGGCGGCACGTCGGACGCCCGTTTCATCGCCAGATACTGCCCCGTGGCCGAGTTCGGCCTGGTCGGCAAGACCATGCACAAGACCGATGAGCATGTGCCGGTCGCCGAACTCCGCCAACTGGCCGTCATCTATCAAGCCGTTCTGAAGGAATTCGTGTGAGCGAACGACTCAACCCGATCGTCGGCGTGCTGCGCGTGGCGTTCGGCCGGGCGGACGGGCTCGCCCGTTTCGGCACGACCGTGCAGTCGTTCCTGGCCAGCCTTGCCCCCCTCATCGCTTTTCCCATCGTGGGCGCCATGCTGGAGTTCTTGCACGACGGGCTGATGCCGGCCATCTCGTTGATCTTGCTGACCCTCGTCGCCCAGCTCACGCCGCCGGTGCTGTCGCATGCGATGGCGGTCCGGCTCGGGCGCGGGGAGGCGTGGCTGCACTACGCGACGGCCTACAACTGGTGCTACTGGGCCCTGCCGATCGTCGGCGCGATTCTCATGGTCGTGTTCGGCACCGCCACCGGCGCCGGGCTGCCGAGCACGCTGGCGGCAAAGGGCGTGCTCATGTGCCTCGGCGCCTACAGCCTGTGGCTGCACTGGTTCCTGGCGCGCCATGCGTTGCAGCTCGCGCGCGGGCGCGCCGCTCTGCTCGTGGCCGTCGTCAATGCCGGCACGCTCATCCTGGTGATCGGTCCGGGCCTGCTCGGCTGAACGGGTCGACGGGATAGCGCACCGCGACCAGCGTCAGCCCATCGGCCGGAGCCGTCGGCCCGGCGGCGGCGCGATCCCGCGCGGCCAGCGCCTCCGCCACCCGGGCCACGGGCCAGCGTCCCTCGCCGACGAGCTTGAGCGTGCCGACCAGGTTACGCACCTGATGATGTAGGAAACTCCGCGCCTCGGCACGGACCGTCAGCCGCTCTCCCAGGCGCGCGACCTCCAACCGCTCGATCGTCCGCCACGGCGATTTCGCCTGGCACGACGCCGCCCGGAACGACGTGAAATCATGCCAGCCGATCAGCGCGCCGGCCGCCTCCTGCATCGCATCGGCATCCAGCGGCTGCGGCACGTGCCAGACGCGGCGGTCGAGCCCGGGACGGGCGCGGCGGTTCAGTAGGGTATATAGGTACGTTCGGCCGATCGCGTCGAAGCGCGGGCTCCACGCCTGGCCGACCGCGGCGGCCTCAAGCACCACCAGCGGATGCGGCTTGAGGTGGAAATTGAGCGCCTCCCGGATGGTCCGCGCGTCGAATCGGTCCGGCAGGTCGATCGCGGCGACCTGGCCCGCGGCATGAACCCCCGCGTCCGTCCGTCCGGCCACGATGCTCGCCACCGGCGCCCCGGCCACCAGGCGCGAGGCGGCCGCCTCCAGCAAATCCTGCAGCGCGCGTCCGTTCTCCTGCGACTGCCAGCCGACGTAGCCCGCCCCGTCGTACTCGAGCAGCAGCGCCCAACGCGTCAGCAGAGTGGCGTTCCGGCCGGTACCGGCGCACCGCGCAGCATCGCCTCGCCCGCCATCGGCCCACGACCCGGCCGCTGCACCCGCAGCAGGCGCAACGCCCCGCTGCCGCACGCCACCAGTAGCCGGTCGTCCAGCGTCACGCCCGGGACGCCCTCGCCCGGCTCCGGAGAGGCCTCGAGCACTTTCAGCGTCTCGCCGCGCAGGTTGGTGAACGCGCCCGGCCAGGGCACCAGCCCGCGCACGAGCCGGTCCAGCTCGGACGCAGGCCGGCTCCAGTCGATCTGCCCATCGACGCGGCTCAGCTTCGGAGCGTATGTGACGCCATGCTCCGGCTGCGCCACCGCAGGCGGCCGTTCAGCCAGAGCCCGCAACACCAACCGCCCACCCAGTTCGGCCAAAGCGTCATGCAGCGCCGCCGCCGTCGTCCTCGGCCCGATCGGCACCGACTCGCGCAGCAGCATGGGTCCGGTGTCGAGCCCGGCTTCCATCTGCATGATCGTCACCCCGCTCTCGGCATCGCCGGCCAGCACCGCCGCCTGGATCGGCCCCGCACCGCGCCAGCGCGGCAGCAGGCTGGCATGGATGTTGAGGCAGCCGCGGCGCGGCGCGTCGAGCATCGCCTGCGGCAGGATCAGGCCGTAGGCGGCCACGATCGCGGCCTCGAGGCCAAGGGCGGCGAACGACCGATGCTCGGCCTCGTCGCGCCGCAGCCGCGCCGGAATCCGCACCTCGAGCCCGAGGCGCAGGGCTTCGGCATGGACGGGGCAGGGGGTCAGCGCTTGCCCGCGGCCCGCCGGCCGGGGCGGCTGGCAGTAGACCGCGGCGATCTCGTGCTCGGCATGCAGCGCGCGCAGCGCGGGGATCGAGAAGCCCGGGCTGCCCATGAACGCCAGCCTCACTCTTGTGACTTCTGCCGCTGCTCTTTGGCCAGGCGGCGCATGAGCATGTTGCGCTTCAGCGTCGACAGGTAATCGACGAACAGCACCCCATCCAGATGGTCGATCTCATGCTGCAGGCACGCAGCCAGCAGGCCGTCCGCCTCCAACTCGCGCCGAACCCCCTCGAGATCGAGGTAGCGCACCTTGACCCGGCCCGGCCGCGCCACGTCCGCATACTGGCCCGGCAGCGACAGGCAGCCTTCCTCACGCGTCACCAGCTCGTCGCCCAGGGCCACGATCTCCGGGTTGATCAGGTGCATCGGCGCCGGCACCTCGTCGGGCTGCAGGTCGATTACGGCCAGGCGCAGGCCGTGGCCGATCTGCGGGGCGGCAAGGCCGATCCCCGGGGCCGCATACATCGTCGCCAGCATCTGCGGGATGAGGGCGCGGACCACGTCGTCGTCGCCGGGCCGGACCGGGCGGGCCTTGGCGCGCAAAATCGGCTTCGGGGCGATGAGAATCGGCAACAGGGGCGGGGATTGTTCCATCGCGACCGGATGTAGCGGCCCAGCAAACCGGCTTCAATCCGGGGCTTGCAACCCGGCCGCGCGCACACGAAATGTATCGTGTTCCAGGTGCCAGCCATTGGGCCTGGGTCGCTTCGCTCTGAAGAGGGGCCATGACTACGCGAGTCTTTACGTCGCCCATGTTCCTCGGCTTCGACCAACTGGAACAAGTGCTCGAACGTGCGGCCAAGACGTCGTCGGACGGCTATCCGCCCTACAATATCGAGCAGACGGGCCCAAGTGGCCTGCGGATCTCGCTGGCCGTGGCCGGGTTCACGATGAGCGATCTGCAGATCACCCAGGAAGACAACCAACTGGTGATCCGCGGCCGCCAAAACGACGACGGTCAGGACCGGGTCTATCTGCACCGAGGCATTGCCGCTCGGCAGTTCCAGCGGGCCTTCGTTCTGGCCGAGGGGATCGAGGTCAAGGGAGCCTGGCTCGACAACGGCCTCCTCCATATCGACCTTGCCCGGCCGCAGCCGGAAGTCCGAGTCCGGACTATCGAGATCGGTAAGCCCAGCGCGAAGGAGAGCCCCGGCGGCCCCGTCGTCGACGGAACACCAGAGCGGGACTGACCGTTCCGGGGACGACAGCTACTGCTTTGCTACGACCTTGCCTAATGGGACGTCTGGGAGACGTACGATGAAAAATCAAGTTGAATTTAACACCGTCGATGCACTCGACATCCGTAGACTGACGCCGCAGCAGTTCGGCCAACTTGGCATGCCAGACCTGGCTTACATCAAGCCAGTCTTCATGAACGGCACAGCTGCGTTCGCCATCCATGCCGCGGACGGTTCGCCGATGGCTGTGGCGGTCGACTGCGAATTGGCGATTGCGGCCGTGGTCCAGCACGAGATGATGCCCGCGCTGGTCCACTGAGGCCTACACGACGTCGAGGCGCTCGCGGCGAAGCTGAACCGTCAGCTCGCCGAGCGCCCGCCCGACCCCGTCGAGCATCTCGGTCACCTCATCCTGCGTCATGATCAACGGCGGGCTGAAAGCGAGCGAGTCGTTCGGCAGCGAGCGTGCGATCACCCCATGCGTCTCGCACAGCTTCACCAGCCGCGCCCCGACCTTCTCCTTCGGATCGAAATTCCGGCGCGCGCCTCGGTCCGCCACCAGTTCCACGGCGGCGATCATCGCCACACCCCGGACCTCCCCGACCAGCTCATGCTCGGCGAACCGCCGGCGGAGTTCCTGCTGCAGAAAGGCGCCCACGGTCGCTACATGCTCGACGAGGTTCAGCTCGTCGTAGATCTTTAGCGTCTCGATCGCGACGGCCGCCGGCACGGGATGCCCGGAATAGGTGTAGCCGTGCCCGAACGTGCCGATCGCATGGCTTTCGTCGGCCAGCGTCTTGAAGACGGTCTCGTTCACCATCACCGCCGAGATCGGCAGATACGACGACGACAACGCTTTGGCGCAGGTTAGGATGTCCGGCTCGATCCCGAGCGTCTGCGAGCCCCAGTAGCTGCCGGTCCGCCCGAAGCCGCAGATCACCTCGTCGGCCACCAGCAGCACGTCATACTTGCGCAACACCGCCTGGATCTTCTGGAAGTAGCCGCGCGGCGGCACGATGACGCCGCCGGCGCCCATGATCGGCTCGGCCCACATGGCCGCGACCGTGTCGGGTCCTTCCGCCAGGATCAGCTTCTCCAACTCGTCGGCGCACCGCGTCGCGAACGCGTCCTCGCTCTCGCCCTGCTCGGCGCCGTGATAGTAATGCGGCGTCATCGTATGGATGAAACCCGGCAGGGGAATGTCGAAGCTGCGATGGTTGTAAGGCAATCCAGTCAACGAGCCGGAGGCGACGGTAATGCCGTGATACCCCTTGATACGCCCGATGATCTTCTTCTTCGCCGTCCGCCCCAGCGCATTGTTGTAGTACCACACCATCTTCACGGCGGTGTCGTTGGCTTCAGATCCGGAATTGGCGAAGAACACCTTGCTCATCGGCACCGGCGCCCGCGCGATCAACATCTCCGCCAGGTCGATCATCGGCTCGTGCGACTTGGCGGTGAACGCATGGTAGAACGGCAGCTTGAGCATCTGGTCATACGCCGCTTTGGCCAGCCGCTCGTTGCTGAACCCCAGGCTTGCGCACCACAGTCCGGCCACGCTCTCGATGTAACCCTTGCCGTTCTCGTCGAACACCCGCACGCCCTCGCCGCGGCTGATGATCATCGGCCCCACATCCAGATGCGCCTTCAGATCCGTGTACGGATGCAGCACGTTGGCGATGTCGCGGGCGGCGGCGGAATTGGCGCGGGGCGGGCTCATGGATCGGCGCTCTCGAGTAGGGATTGGAGAGCTTAGGCCCAAGAATCCGCCGCTGGAACCCCGTTAATACCAGCCGTACGGACCCCAAGGGCCCCAGTTCCACCGGGCGTCTTCGTTCATCTGCGCCGCCAGGAGCTGGTCGCTGACGAAACGGCGCTGGACCAACTCCTGCCGGTAGCGCCCATAGGCCGCCGGGCTGCCGAAATACACGCAGTAGCAATCCAACGGGTCGGGATAGATGTAGGTGAACTTGTCTCCCTGCGCCCGCTGCGTGAAGCGATTGGCCGGCAGCGTGCGCAGCATCGCCTGCCGCTCCGGCGTGTTGGCCGGCCGCGCCACGAACCCGGCCGCCGCCAGTAGGTTCTCCTGGTCGGCCACCCGTTCCTGCGGCGTCGCACAGCCGCTCATCGCCAGGACGGACCCCATGGCAAAGGACGCAAGACGAAACCGCATCGAACCACCCCAGTTGTTCGGACTGGCCGACAACGCCGGTCCCGGTTCAGGGTTGCTGGATTAGACCTCGGCCGTGGCCTTGCGCTCGGCCGCTTCCTCGGCCGACCCGACGCCGCCATGCCGGCCCGACCACGCGACCGGGTTCTCGAGGAACCGGCGCACCTCGGCCAGCGCCTCGCCCTCGAAATACGGGCGATCACGGCACGCCTCCAGCACGTCCCACCAGTTGCACAGGTGGTGCAGGCTGATGTCCATCGCCTTCAGCGTCTCGAAGCTGCCCGGAAAGACGCCATAGAAGAACACGACGAAGGTGTGATTAACGATCGCACCCGCATCGCGCAGCGCCTGGGCGAACCGGATCTTCGAGCCCCCGTCAGTGGTCAAATCCTCCACCAGCAGCGTGCGCTTGCCCTCCGGAACGTCGCCTTCGATCAGCGCATTGCGGCCGAACCCCTTCGGCTTCTTCCGCACATACGCCATCGGCGTCATCATCCGGTC
>JAABUZ0100006744.1_pt1 | contig 14198 bp, 14 predicted proteins | sample 5562091 | NCBI WGS metagenome assembly JAABUZ01 (sample SAMN12813069, study PRJNA571459) | rock metagenome | isolation source: Antarctica rocks | place: Antarctica: Victoria Land, Linnaeus Terrace sud | collected 2015-12-21 | reverse complement strand
TACAAGAGGTTGAACATGTACAGGCAATCATTGCTGAAGAGACGGATGCGTTCGAGCGGTGGCGCTCTTCTTTGAGTGTAACAGGAACTATCAGCGACCTTCGCCACTACGTTGACGTATTACGTCAGCAAGAACTAGCGCGTACTATGCGGCAACTCGCGCCAACACTTTCTGAACGTGAAGCTGCTGTTGTACAAGAGCTTACGACCCGTCTTGTCAATAAAATGTTGCATACACCCACGCTACGACTGAAGGCGGCGGCTGTTGAGGGGCAGGGACATGTGTACGCAGAAGCCTTGCGCTATCTTTTTGATTTGGAAGAAGATCATGAATCGCATAACGATAGGAACGCGAGCAAGCAAACTCGCAATGACACAAACACAGTGGGTAGTCGAGCGACTGCACCAGCAGTGGCCCAACCTTGAAATAGCAATCGAGCAGATTCGCACAACGGGTGATCGTGTAACGCAAGTACCCCTTTCACAGATAGGTGGCGATGGTGTTTTTGTGCTAGAGATCGAACGTGCTTTACAAGAGCGTCGTATCGATCTTGCTGTGCATAGTCTCAAAGACTTGCCGACTCTACAGCCAGAAGGTTTACGCCTCGTTATGGTTGGTCCACGCGAGGATGTACGGGATGTGTTAATCGCTAATACACCCACTTACGCGACAAAAACACCCCTGCGTATTGGCACAAGCAGTCTTCGTCGCACGGCACAGTTACGCGAGTTTTACCCCAACACCGCTATTCACTCGATACGAGGCAACGTCGACACACGCTTAAAGAAACTAGATGCTGGCGACTACGACGCGATTGTGCTTGCCGCGGCTGGCGTGCATCGCTTAGATTTACAGTTGCAGCTCGCCAATCGTATGACCTACCTTCCAATTGATATAATGATGCCTGCCCCGGGTCAAGGCGCCCTGGCATTAGAGATACGGGATGAGCCAGCGATGCGAGATGTGTTGGCGCCGCTACAAGATGAAGTAGTGCAGGCAACTACAAGTGCGGAACGTATGTTTATGCGTCGTCTCGGCGCGGGCTGTTATCTTCCTGTGGCTGCGCATGGCACGATTATAGACGAAATATTTACGTTGCGTGGACTTGTTATCAGTTTGGATGGGCAACGCCGTATTCGTGTTCAACAGAGCATGCGCTGGACACCCGGCATGACAAGTCAGCCAAGTCAGCAAGCAGAGCAACTTGGAGTCAGTGTCGCGGAAGAGGCATTGAGACAAGGGGCATATGAGATTGTGCATGAGATAGATGCGCTGCGAGAACAGGAGCAGCTTCATGTCTAACGGACAAATTGCTATACGTCCACTACAAGGTAAGTATGTGCTTGTGACGCGCACACGTGAGCAAGCAAGTGTTTTGAGTGAAGGGTTGCGTACGTTAGGAGCTATTCCTGTAGAATTTCCGACCATTCGCATTGTTCCCCCTTCCGATTGGACCCAACTAGACGAAGCGTTGAAGCAACTCTATTCGTCTAGCACAGCCTCGCAAACAAACGATGTCCTCTATACATATGATTGGCTAGTTTTTACTAGTGCGAATGGCGTTCATATCTGTTTAGAACGTCTACTGCATCTAGGATATGACCCGCGTTTATTACGAAATATTCGTATAGCCACAATAGGACCAGTAACAGCCGCCGCTCTCACAAGTTATGGCCTTACTGCTGATCTGATTCCTGACGCCTATGTGGCAGAGGGAGTTGCCGAGGCAATTATCGCGGATGCACAACAAAACGGCATTGCTCTTAAGGGACAACATATCTTGTTGGCCCGTGCCGCTGAGGCACGAAAAATATTAGCAATTATGTTGCGTGAAACAGGTGCGATTGTTGACGATATTCCAGCGTACTATACTCTTACTGCGGCCACCGATGACGAGCGTGGTCGTACTCTGTGGGATATGTTGCAGAAGCATCAACTTGCTATCATTACCTTTGCCAGTTCTTCTACCGTGCGAAATTTTATGGCGTGGTTGAAGCACTGCGAAGAGGCGACAGGACTTACTCTTGAGCTTGCTCAGCTTCCTACTATTGCTTGTATCGGTCCTATTACCTCACAGACTGCACGCGAACTTGGTCTCACCGTTGCAATTGAGGCCGCGGAGTTCACCATCGGGGGTCTGCTAGAGGCAATCGTGAAATATGAGGAAAAAATATCATGACAGAACAGATCATAGCTAACGAGAATGAAATTACACATCTTGAAACGTCACCCGCACCCGCGAAGCCAAAGGCAAAACAGCCACGTCAGTTTGTGCGTTTCTCCTTTTACAAACTCGACCCGCAATGGCAATTGCTTCCCGTGAATGTGCGTGAACAGGGTAGAGAGGAGATAAAGCAGCTCTTTGAGAAACATGCTGAAAATGCGCTTATTCGTAGCTTTGGTCTCTACGGTTTGCGTTCCGACTGCGATTTTATGCTCTGGCAAGCTACATACGATATCGAAGACCTGCGCTCGCTGAGTAGCCAGATTCGTCGCAGTGCAATGGGGCCTTATCTACGTGAAGCTCTCTCACTTCTATCAATGACGAAGCGTTCCGTCTATGTCGGCAAGAATGCTCGTGGTGCTCATGACCCCCGTCTTGTAATTGTACCTGAAGATAGGAAGTACCTTTTTGTGTATCCTTTCGTGAAGACGCGTGCGTGGTATGCCCTGCCGCCAGAAGATCGTAAACGCATGATGAACGAGCACATCCGCGTTGGGCTTACCTATCCTAGCGTATCGCTCAACACAACCTACTCGTTTGGCATTGACGACCAGGAGTTTGTGGTGGCCTTCGAGACCGATAGCATTGCAGATTTCCTTGATCTTGTGCAGGAACTTCGTGAGACAGAAGCCAGTATGTATACACTACGTGACACGCCTATGTATACCTGTGTCGCGCAGCCATTGGATGAAATTCTGGACTCTATTGGAGCGTAACTGAATGACGAACTCAATGCATACGGAAAACAACTTGACGCTCTCTCGCTCACAGGCACTCTTTGAAGAGGCACAAACTCTGCTGCCAGGTGGCGTGAATAGTCCTGTGCGTGCCTTTCGCGGTGTGGGCGGTGAACCGGTCTTCATCGATCATGCGCAGGGACCGTACTTGTATGATGTCGATGGCAACAAATACCTTGATTATGTACAGTCATGGGGTCCGATGATTCTGGGTCATACCTACCCCACCGTTGTAGAGGCGGTGGTGCAGGCGAGTCAGCGCGGTTTTAGTTATGGTGCTCCTACACAGGCTGAGAGCGAACTAGCGAAGCTGGTGATAGAGCGGGTTCCATCGGTTGAGATGATTCGCTTTGTCAACTCCGGTACAGAGGCAACGATGAGTGCCTTACGTCTTGCTCGCGCCTATACTGGACGTGACAAGATTATCAAATTCTCAGGCTGCTATCATGGGCATGCTGATATGCTGCTTGTACAAGCTGGTTCCGGTGTCGCAACGATGGGTCTGCCTGATAGCCCTGGCGTTCCTGTTGAGGCCACGAAAAACACTCTTACTGTTGCGTATAACGATAGTGCCGCAGTCGAGCAATTGTTTCAGACCTATTCTGATCAGATCGCCGCAATTATTGTCGAACCCGTTGCGGCCAATATGGGGCTTGTACTGCCTCTTCCTGGATACCTGGAGAAGTTGCGCAGCCTTACCCAGCAATATGGTGCGCTCTTGATTTTCGATGAAGTCATGACAGGATTTCGTGTAGCGTCCGGGGGTATGCAGCAACGAGTAGGAATAATTCCTGATATTACCTGCTTCGGGAAGATTATCGGTGGTGGTCTGCCTGTAGGTGCGTACGGAGGACGTCTTGACATTATGCGGCAAGTTGCGCCCGTTGGGTCGATGTATCAAGCAGGGACGCTGTCGGGCAATCCGCTCGCGATGGCGGCTGGTATTGCAACGCTGACCGAACTCGGGAAGCCAGGACAATATGAGCAACTTGAGCATAAGAGCGCACTCCTTGCCGAAGGCATTAATAGAGCAATCACTGACACAAAAGCAGATGTACAACTAGTACGTATTGGAGCTATGTTCTGTCTGTACTTCACAAAAAATCCAGTAATTGATTTTGCCAGTGCGAAAAGGTCAGATACAGCACGTTTTGCACGTTTCTTCTGGCATATGCTTGAGCATGGTGTCTACTTGCCACCATCGCAATTTGAGTCATGTTTTATCTCGCTCGCACTCAACGACTCAATGCTCAACGAAACGATTCATCAGATTGAGCAAGCACTGCGGGCAGTCGCATAAGAGGGGTTTAGTAATGACAAGTTTTCCAACAGTACGCATGCGACGCATGCGTCAAAACGAGAAACTGCGCAGTCTTGTGCGTGAAACGCGCTTGAGCGTAGAGCAGTTGATTTATCCACTGTTTATTGCTGAGGGTATTCAAGAGCCACGCGAAATTACCTCTATGCCAGGAATTATGCAGTGGCCTGTAGAACACGTCGGACGCGAGGTCGAGCGTATTGCCAAACTCGGTATTCCTGCTGTCCTCCTGTTCGGTATTCCGTCCGAGAAGGACGAGGTAGGATCACAAGCATATGCAACGCAAGGTATTGTCCAACAGGCAATACAGCGCATCAAAGCTGAGTCGCCGGATACTCTTGTGATAACCGATGTGTGTCTCTGTGAATATACCAGTCATGGACACTGCGGTGTCATTCGCAACGGCGACGTACATAACGACGAGTCGCTAGGACTACTTTCACGTATGGCGCTCTCGCATGTCGAGGCAGGGGCGGATATAGTGGCACCCTCCGATATGATGGACGGACGCATTGGAACGATCCGTCATGCATTAGACGAGCATGGTTTCAGCCAGACGCCAGTCATGGCCTATTCTGCTAAATTCGCATCGGGCTTCTATGGTCCCTTCCGTGAAGCTGCCGATTCCACTCCACAGTTTGGTGATCGTCGCTCATATCAGATGGACTCAGCGAATGCCCGTGAGGCTTTGCGAGAGGTCGAGCTTGATATTGCGGAGGGGGCGGATATCGTTATGGTAAAACCTGCGATGCCCTATCTCGATATTATTCGCCAGGTGCGTGACTACTGTGACTTACCAATCGCGGCCTACAACGTAAGTGGTGAGTTCTCTATGATAAAGGCCGCCGCCCAAAATGGCTGGATTGACGAGCGTCGTGTAGTAATGGAGGTTCTCATAGGTATCAGACGGGCCGGGGCAGATATGATTATCACCTACTTCGCGCCTGATGTCGCAAAGTGGTTGAAGGAAGAATAAGCATCTTGTGCCGCTCGTGAAGCAATTCAAGAGGAAAAAACTACGGTGGCAAACTCTCCTTGATGAGCTTTTCTTCAAGCGTGAGGAGATACGCTGTCGGATCACTACGAAAACGTCGTTGGATATGGTGCACCTCGTGCCTCGATATCCTCACGACCCTCAACGGCTTGTTCAATCGGACGGACGCCCCGCACCTGTTTTTTGAGCTCCTTCTTCGCTTGACGATCCGCCTCCTAGATCGGCTTCGCTGCTTCTCGTAAGTAATGAAACTGACATAACTGGTGGGGAACGTTGGGAAGTGCGGATTGTACAGCTTTGCGAATGGACTGCTGCCCGTTTGAAATCACCCCACGAATAAAGACAGGAAGTTTCTGCTTAACTTCATACACAACCTGGGCAGTGGATAGACAGCATTTCGAGCACCCGATGTGAGGACACTTCAAGAAGGCATTGCGTTCTGCCCATCGGTTTTCTTTCAGGAAAGAATATGAGGAGTCTCCATCTGTCAAGGTGATGGTGTCCTTTTTTGGTCGGTCCTTGACTTCCTCTGCCCTCCTCTCGCAATCTCATGCGTTTCTTCTTCGAGCATCACCCGCAGCAGCAGGCTCACCCAGGTACGATAGGGACGCCAAGACTCGGCAACCTGCTCAGCCTCCTGAATCGTTGGGGGATGAGCCAGACCGTAGGCGAAGGCGATAGCACGACTCAGCCTCGCCAAAGACCTCTCCGACAATGATGTCGCCTTGAGCATGCAAGCAGACCCCCGCAACCTGCTCAGTACCATCAGCGACGAAGCCGAGATGGAGATGGTCTTCCATCCCGCCACCATTATATGCTAAAGGTGCGAAGCCCTCAAGGAAGATGGTACTGGACGCCAAGGAGTAGGGTCCCAGCGGTTGTACCGTGAACTGGCTCATTGGGCACCATGAGTGGTGATGGTGTAACCATCAGGATCAACAAACGAGAAAGTGCGCCCGAAAGGGCCGTCAAAAGGTCGTTGCACGATGGGAACCCCATGACCTTCAAGTGAGGCACACAACTCGTCAGCATGGTCACATTGAAGCCAGAGCGCAACTCCCCATCCCAGGTGGCTTACCGCATCAAGGTTGACAGATGGTTCACGGATGGCAAATGGAATAGGTTGGGTACGAAACACTATCGCGTTGGGTGGACTTTGAGGAGCAAGCTCAAGTCCAAGCTGCTCCATGTAGAAGGTTCGAGATGCTTGCAAGTTGCGAACTTGTAAGGCAATGAAATCAGGTCCAAGAATCTTCGCCATAACGTTCTCCTTGTATGCTATAATAAACAGAGTACTGATATAAAATCAGTATACTGACATTATAACAGCATACTGATAAAAATACAAGGGTAGGAAGAAAGGAAAAGGTATGCAAGAACAGAGCGTGGGGTATCAATTGAAGCGTGCCCAGTACGCTTTACGAGTCCAGATGGACAATGCGTTACGGAAGGCAGGGCTGACCACCCCTCAATATGCAGCTCTCAGTGCGATTGAAGAAACTCCTGGTCTTTCAGGGAACAAGATTGCGCGGCAGTGCTTTGTCACCCCACAGACAATGAATCTCATCTTAGTGAATTTAGAGAGTAGAGGACTCATCGTGCGCCACCCTCATCATGAGTATGGACGGATACTTCAAGCCTATCTTACTCCAGCCGGAGAGAACCGACTTCAAGAGAGTCACCATAAAATTAGAGGCATTGAAGAGCACATGGTTAGCAATTTCACGGAGGATCAGCGTCTCCAACTGGTCCACGCGTTGTGGACCTGTGCCAATGCTTTGGAAACTGAGGCACGTCCCAGTTTGTGACATCGGTGAAATCTCACTCCTATGAGCAGCGAGGTCAACATCAGCATACGGCCTGTGACTCCTTTAATGGGAATATCCTACAAAAGTACGTGTTGATACTAATAGTAGGAAATAATATGGTAGCTATACGCTACTCTTCAACAAGAAAGTGATATCTCACGAACATGTCGATACAAACTATGAAAGCGATACAAGTGCATGGTTATGGTGATGCAGATCAACTGAAGCTTGAACAGATTGCACAGCCGGAACCAGGAGAGGGTGAAGTGCTTGTGCGTGTGCATGCGGCAGGTGTTAATCCTGTTGATTGGAAAATCCGTGCGGGCTTCATGAAAGACTTTAGGCCGTTGACCTTCCCCTATATACCCGGTTTCGATATTGCAGGTGTGGTAGAAAAAGTTGGTGCTGGTGTGACCGCATTTCAGAGTGGTCAGGAGGTCTTTGGTCAAAGTTCCAGAGGTGCATATACAGAGTACGCGGTAGCTCTTGTGGGTATGCTTGCACTGAAGCCGAAAAATTTGAGTTTTGATGAGGCCGCTGCTATTCCCGTTGGTGCGACAACTGCCTGGCAGGCGCTCTTCGATCATGGCAACCTGCAACCCGGTCAGCGTGTACTAATTCTTGGTGGTGCGGGCGGTGTAGGCCTCTTCGCGGTCCAGTTTGCCCATTGGAAGGGCGCACATGTGATTAGCACGGCCTCGACACGGAACGTTGAATTCGTGCGCTCACTGGGTGCTGAAACAGTTATTGACTACACAAAAACGAGCGTTGAAGACGCCGTAAAGGACGTAGACCTTGTTTTCGACACAGTTGGTGGAGACGCACTTGCCACTGTATGGCCTACAATCAAACGTGGCGGCACTCTAGTTGCTATTGCAGGTCAGCCTGATGCAGCGAAGGCAAACGAGCTTAGTGTACACACGGCAAGCTTTTCAGCTACGGTCTCAAGCGAATTGCTGGGCACGTTTGCGCAACTGATTGATAAGGGTCAGGTGAAGGTAACACTTGCCACCACCTTTCCGCTTAATGAAGCTGCAAAAGCTCAAGAACTCAGTCAGAGTGGTCACGGTCGTGGACGCATCGTCTTGCATATCGCATAACAGAAGGAAGGCAATCTATCAAATTGCCTTCCTGTGCGAATATATTTATCTACAAACGTACTATGTATGTATAGGGATACTTAGTGACTAAATCGTCCGGCAAGAAAACGGCATAGACCTGCGAATAGCAGCGCTTTTCCTCCTTCACCCATTATTGTAGCGATAAAACCAAGAGTTACCCCTATCGTAAGCCCAACGCGTCCTGCTGGATGACGGATCATCTTTTGAAATTTTCGCATACTTTTTTCCTTCTCTGATAGCGTATGATCTTCATACATCGGAAAAACATCTGGTTCCTGTTATTAAAGTAGCACATAAACGAGTCCTTTGCCTATGGAATAACGCTGGAATAACGCAGAATTTCATCTAGTTTTCCTTGAAGTAAGAAATTATGGAAAGAGGGTATGAGCCGAAAGTATTGGTACTCCAATCCTGTTACTATTCTTATTCCTATTCCGTTTATCTCTGTTATAAGGCACCTTTAAGGTGCTTTAAGGATTTTCTAAGGTTTTCTCAGCACTTATTAAGGTTTGTCAAATTAGTTCTCACAGAGAGAAGTGTTGTGTAATGGTTGGGATGAACGACAACAATCGCAATTATCAGCCCATTAATTCTTATGGTGTCATTGGCGATTGTCATTCAACGGTGCTTATTGCACCTGACGGCTCGGTAGATTGGGGATGTCTACCTGATTTTGATAGCCCTGCTATCTTTTGTCGTCTACTGGATGCGGAGCGGGGGGGGTACTTTCAGATAGCACCCACCGACAACACTATTCCAGGTTTTCAACGTTACTTACGTGGAAGTAACGTTTTACAAACACGATTTGCAAGTACCTCAGGTGAGGTAGTGTTAACCGATTTTATGCCAGTGGAGACGCTGAGTTCCTGGCCCTATCGAGGTATGAATAACAATACATGGACGCGAGAGGATGGTTCCTGCCATTGTCTTGTGCGCATTGTTGAATGTACACATGGCGAACTACCTGTAACAATGAATTTGCGGGTTAGTCCGAACTATGCGGCATCGCCCAGTGAGGTGTCACTTGTACCCGATAACATGGGAGCGCTTATCTCTGATGGCAAGCAGCACGTTGGTTTAGCAATTGTGGGTGCAACTCTTTTGCCTTCGTTTTCCATGCATATAGCACAAGGAATGGAAGAGTGGCATCCATCGGTTATCGCACAGGTCATTCTGCATGAGGGGGAACGACTCCTCTTCGCGGTAGGTATGGGACGTAGCGCGCACGCGACTCGTCGACTTGTGGAAAATGAATTGCACCAGCGTAACTTTGATGCAGAACTCGCTCAAACGTTGCATAGCTGGCGCAAATGGCTTGCCAGTTGTAGCTATCAAGGACCATATACAGAGGCGGTACAGCGCAGTGCGCTTGCGCTCAAAATGATGACGTATGCTCCTACTGGCGCAATTGTCGCGGCCCCTACAACGTCCTTGCCAGAAGACCTCGGCGGTGTACGCAATTGGGACTATCGCTTTACCTGGTTGCGTGATGCGACCTTTACACTCTATGCACTGAACGTGCTTGGTTTTACGGAAGAGGCGAGAGCATTCACTCACTGGCTACGACGTCTTTCATATGCGGATGGTGAAGATCTGCAAATCATGTACGGAATACGCGGTGAGCGTGACTTGACAGAGCAAGAGCTACCGCATCTGGATGGCTATTGTGGTTCACGTCCTGTTCGTATCGGCAACGGGGCAGCCAACCAAAAGCAGTTAGATGTTTTTGGAGAGGTCTTAGACTGTATTCATATCTATCGTCGGCAAGGGGGCTTCGAGCGATATGGTGAAACACTTGAGGGACCTTTGTGGGAGATGATGTGTACACTTGTTGAACACGTCTGCGCGCATTGGCAAGAGCCTGACAACGGCATCTGGGAGGTGCGTGGTGGTATGCGTAATTTCGTCTACTCAAAGGTTATGTGCTGGGTCGCGCTTGATCGTGGCATTAAAGCTGCTCAACAGTTAAACCTTGAAGCAGACCTTCCACGCTGGCTGATGATTCGCGATCAAATCCGTACCGACATCTTGTCGCGAGGCTACAGTACTGCTATTGGCGCGTTTACCCAATCGTACGAGAGCACAGCTTTAGATGCCTCGAACCTATTATTGCCGCTGGTTGGTTTCATCCCACCGGATGATCCGCGTATGCGTTCAACGGTGGATCGTATCATGGAAAAGCTCACTAACAAGCAGGGATTTGTCTATCGCTATCATGTGGAGGACGCTGAGGACGGTCTGACCGGTGGTGAAGGTACGTTTACCATTTGTACGTTGTGGTTAGTAGATAATCTGGCGATGCAGGGTCGTGTCTCAGAGGCGCGTTCGCTCTTTGAGCGTGTCCTGAGTTATTCTGGTCGCTTGGGTCTGTTCTCTGAGGAAATTGATCCACATGGCAATGGATCGCTAGGAAACTACCCCCAGGCATTTACACACATCGCGCTCATCAATAGTGCCAATAACTTGAGGAAGGCTGAAATACGTATGGCTGAGCATCATACCGATCCAGTTATTGCCGCAATCAAATTCCATAAGTAGACGTTCATCCGACAAGTGTGAGAACTGCATGTATCCCTACTACGTGTTCAAGCGTAGTAGGGATACTTTGCTGCTTTAACCTTTACTCATGTGAGATAATGAGCGAAAAACAAGTTCAATAAAGGGAAAACATACTGTGACTGTTACCTACCCTACTGCTAGCTTGAAGCCCTACAAAGAAGAGAGCCTTGCGAAAGGTCATGCATGGATTTTTTCTGGTGCGTTACAACAACCTCCGCGCTGGATAGAAGCAGGTGGACTTGTCGATGTGAAATCTGCGAAAGGAAAATTCGTTGCTCGTGGTTACTACAATCCGCATACAGACATAGCCATTCGCATTTTGACGCGCAACCCTGAAGAGGCGATAGATGCTGACTTTATACAAAGACGCGTGCATCGTGCAGTAGAACTTCGTCGTGTCTTTGATGCAGGGCAAACAAATGCGTATCGGCTCATTCATTCTGAAGGTGATGGTTTACCAGGGCTGGTTGTAGATCGTTTCGCGGACATCCTTGTCATGCAGATTCAAACGGCTGGCATAGAGCGACTGCGTCCCTTGCTTATCGAAGCTCTTATGCAAGAAACAGGTGCAAGTGGAATTTTGTTACGCAACGATAGTATGTCACGTCGGCGCGAAGGTTTAGAGGTCGAGGAACCTGGAGTTGTGGCCGGTGAGGTGCCAGAACAGGTCGTAATACGCGAGAACGGTGTGCAGTTTCTTGTGAATCCTTGGCAAGGTCAGAAAACAGGTTTTTTTCTCGATCAACGAGATAAGCGCGAGTCGCTACGCAAGTATGTGCAAGGCAAGCGTGTATTGAACTGCTTTAGCTATACAGGCGGCTTTTCTGTGTATGCAGCACTTACGCATCCAGCAACGCGCGTTACGAGCGTCGATACCTCAGCCTCAGCAATAGAGACAGCATACGAGAATTTTTCGCTAAACGGTCTTGACCCCGATGCTCATGAATTTTTTATAGCCGATGTTTTTGATTACCTCGAAGCAGCTATAGAAAAAGGCGAAAAATTTGACGTTGTGGTACTCGACCCGCCTGCGTTCGCCAAGACACAAAGCGCACGAAGCAATGCCCTCATAGCCTATCAGCGCTTGAATACACTGGGAATGCGTGTGTTGCGTCCGGAAGGTATCCTCTTAACCTGTTCGTGTTCTGGCGTGGTGAGTATGAACGATCTGTTAGAGATAGTATCAGCGAGCGCACAACGTTTCCAGCGTTCTCTGCATTTGCTTGAGAAATATACACATGGTATCGATCATCCAATCAATCGTGCTATGCCAGAGACCTCTTACCTGAAAGCCATTTTTTGTCGTATAAGTTAACATAATCAATGAATAAGGAAGCTTTTTATGCAGAGTGCTATAGAGCGTTGGCATGAGATGCTTGGTGCGCGTGCAAAACAAATGGATGCGGCCTACGCACAGTTAGGACGAACAAGTGCAGATTTTTGGGAGCGTCGAGCGAAAAACTATCATCGTTCGACAAAAGAATCTGTCACGAAGGACCCACTGTTTCTTAAACTGCGTCAAGTAGTAACACCACAGACAAGTGTTCTTGATGTAGGGGCAGGTACCGGGCGTTTCACACTGGCACTTGCACCCTATGCTCAACACATTACTGCGGTTGAGCCGAGTGCTGCTATGTTAGAGTTCTTGCGACAAGATGCGAACAACGAGGGACTGACAAATATAGCGTATGTTCCCACAAGCTGGCAAGATGCTCCAACTGATCTGCGTGCAGATATTGTAGTGTGTAGCCATGTGCTCTATCCGATACTCAATGTGGATGCATTTATCTCTAAACTACGCGTGGCGACAGGCCGTGCGTGTTATATCTATATGCGGGCCATTCAATTCGACACTATTACGAGTCCACTGTGGCAGCATTTTCATGGAGATGCACGTCATTCTGCACCCGGTTACATTCACGCATTGGACGTACTTTTTGAGATGGGCATCTATGCTGACGTTGAGATTGTGTATATGCCTGGGATAATGCGCTACTCTTCACTTGATGCTGCAACAGAGGAATTGCTAGAGCAGCTTATCCTCCCTGATGATGAGCGAACCCGTGCTGAACTGCGAATGCTGCTAGCGACATGGCTTGTAGAGCGTGAAGGTGTTTTCGTCCCACCGGTTGATGTACAGACCGCTGCGATTATACGTATGGTTCCGTGACGTAGCGTCATCACAAGAAACGTTTGGGTATCCTATCAAAAAGAAGATGCTCAAACGTTTCTTGCTAGCGATTGTATTAGACGATGGCTTTGTCGAGATTTTTGAAGAAGGCACCGAGCGAACTTTTGGTGATACTCTCTCCGATGGGATTGTTCGCTACAGCAATAAGACCCTCGAGCTGAGCATTGGCATCATACTTGAGCAATGCCCCGTCGGCTTCGTCAGCAATGTTGATATTGCTGAGGGCGTTGATCGAGCCACCCTTGCCTTGGCGTTGCACCTGCAATACGAGGAAGTTGGGAGCCTGTCTTTGAGCTATATTGATAATTACATTGTATGGTCCCTTCATGCCAGGTAGGGGTGTCGTAATGTTTGCCTTAATACTGCTAGCATTGAGATACTCGATAGAGTTACAACCGGGAATGCATGATTTGAGGACATTGGGGTTTAAAATAGCGTTGAATACCTGTGCGCCAGAAGCTTTGAATTTGTGTGAACCATTGAGTTTCATCTGTAGAAGAATCCTTCCTTGTTTCAATAAAGAGAGTGACGTTTCCCCGCGTCTTTAATGTCATTAATAAATATATGCCAATCAATGAAAATGCATCGACTAGGAGTTCATTGTAGCGTTTTCTCTTTCCCTTTGCAATACTACCCGTAATATTTACCCAATATTTCCTAGTGCATTCTGCTTCGCTCCTCTGCTGCTCGTATGATATTACATCTAAATCACCCATATATGCTACTAATACACTTTTTTTATGTATGTTGTGCTATACTTTACTCATCTGTTTCAACGTGTGCCGTGCCTTCTGCATTCAGAGGCGAAAGAACGTGTATTTTACAAGCAGGGAGTTATGGCCTTGTACGAAAACCGTGATATTCAATCTCAATACTACCGAGGTGCTCGTCTTGCGCGAGAACGGATTCGGATTTCAGAGTCAGTCGAGGAAACACTTGCTGACACGTCCTCACAAGAGGAATGGCTTGATGATGAGCAAAAAGATGTCACTAGCGATTCCTCTCCTGCAAATATAGCACTTGTTCCTCCACGTCTAAGTCTACAGTCGAAGGAGCTATCCTCTGTCGGTCCCGCAACGTTTGTACAGTCCGTCACGGCAGAACTAGCGGCGCAACAAGCGAGTGTGTCTCGCATCATGCTTTACGCCATTGGGGACTCCAAGTTGACCAAGCATCTTGCGATCTTTGCAATCATTTCCTACACTAGTCTTTGACAAGCACGCGATCCAGCGAGGACTGCGTACTC
>JAABUZ0100006743.1_pt1 | contig 14200 bp, 17 predicted proteins | sample 5562091 | NCBI WGS metagenome assembly JAABUZ01 (sample SAMN12813069, study PRJNA571459) | rock metagenome | isolation source: Antarctica rocks | place: Antarctica: Victoria Land, Linnaeus Terrace sud | collected 2015-12-21 | reverse complement strand
GGACCAGCAGCCAGGATTGCAGAAGCTTTACTACATCGGCCCGATGTTCCGGCGCGAACGTCCGCAAAAGGGCAGGTACCGGCAGTTCTATCAGATCGGCGCGGAAGCTATCGGTTCTGATTCACCCGCGATTGACGCGGAAGTGATCGAGATGGTAGTGACGACTTTGCAGGAACTGGGAATTACCGGTTTTGAACTGTTGATCAATTCGGTGGGAACGAAAGAGTCGCGCCAGCGGTACAACGAGGCGTTGCGGACTGAGTTGGAGTCCGTAGCTCCCAAAATGTGCAGCGATTGCCAGCGGCGTGTCGTCACCAATCCCTTACGCGTGCTGGACTGCAAAGTACCGGAGGATCAGCCCATCATTGATGCCCTGCCATCGATACTCGATTACTTGAGCGAAGAGGACCGCGAGCATTTTTGCCGTGTTCGTGAGTTTCTGGATGATCGCCGTATCGCTTATACAGTGAAGCCGCGACTAGTGCGCGGACTGGATTACTATGCGCGTACGACGTTTGAGATTACGCACGGGGCTTTAGGGGCGCAGAACGCCATCCTGGGCGGCGGACGATATGACGGATTGGCGGAGAATTTGGGCTCTAAAGTTCCGGCTCCCGGCATCGGATTTTCTATTGGGGAAGATCGGCTCGTGATGACCGTGGAAGAAGGCAAAGCAGTGGAAAAACCACCGCTGGATTTGTATATCGCGCCCATGGGTGATACGGCGCTACGCCATTGCGCGGTGCTGGCGGGCGATATCAGAAAGTTGGGAGTTTCGGTGGAGGTAGGAACGGATCGCAAGCTGAAGCGCATGCTGGAACTGGCCAATAAATTAGCCGCGCGCTTCACGCTGATTGTGGGGGACAACGAAATCACGACGCAGTCATATGCCTTGAAAGATATGGCTTCCGGCGAACAAACGACAATGACACGACAAAAACTGCTGGAGCAGCTTCAACATGGCTGAAGTGAACTTGGATTTTCTAGGCGATCTGCGCCGCACTCAAAGCTGTGGAGAGTTGAGGGCCGGCGATGTTGGAAAGACCGCTGTCCTCATGGGATGGGTACACCGGCGACGCGATCTGGGCGGCGTGATTTTCATACACCTGCGCGATCGGGATGGAATCACGCAACTCGTCTTTGACGAAAGCAAGAACCCGGAAGCGCACAAGCGGGCGCAGGAGCTGAGTTCGGAGTTTGTGATTGCAGTCAGCGGCAACGTTTCGCGGCGTAGTCCTGATACGGTTAACTCGAATATCTCGACCGGCGAGGTGGAAGTAGCGGTTGACAAGCTTTGGATTCTGAACACCTCCCGCACGCCTCCCTTTCCGCTGGAAGACACCGTTGATGTCAAAGAAGACGCGCGGCTGAAATACCGCTATGTTGACCTGCGCCGCCCACGAATGCAGCGCAACATCATCATGCGCTCGAAAATTACGTTTGCGATCCGGCAAGCGCTGTACCAGCAGGGCTTCCTGGAAATTGAAACGCCTTTCATGACGCGATCGACTCCCGAGGGCGCGCGCGATTATCTGGTGCCGAGCCGGGTGCAGCCGGGAAATTTCTACGCGCTTCCGCAGTCGCCGCAAATCTTCAAGCAGTTGTTGATGGTAAGCGGTTACGATCGCTACTTCCAGATTGTTCGCTGTTTTCGCGATGAAGATCTGCGCGCTGACCGGCAGCCGGAGTTTACGCAAATCGATCTGGAAATGTCGTTTCCGCAAGAGGAGCAGATCTTTCAGGTGATTGAGCCTTTGATCCGGCATGTCTGCGAAGCGGCGGGCAAGGCGGTGGAGAAAACAATTCCGCGCATCACCTATGCCGAAGCCATGCGCAGTTACGGCAGCGACAAGCCGGATCTGCGCCTGCCTCCTTTTCACTGTGTCGAGGATTTATTTCCCGGCGCGGGTCTGACAAGGGAAGGATTGCCGCTGGTTGCGATTCACATACCTAAAATGGGTACACTCAGCCGCAAGGAACGCGATGAGATCAAGGCACTGGGGCAGGAAAAGGGCTTGCGGGTTTTCGATGACCTGAAACGTTTGGAGCGGGATTATCCCGAACCGATTGCCAGAGTGCGCGAGCGCGTGAAACCAGGGGAAGACGATCTGCTGATCCTAGCGGGATGGGCCGGAGAAAAGAAAGGCGCACTGCCGGAGCAGACGGTTCTGCTTGCCTGCGGCCAACTTCGCTTGCAGATTGCGCAGAAGTACAACGAACGTCATAAGCTGCTCGATTTGGAGACGTTCAAGTTTTTGTGGGTGGTCGATTTTCCGATGTTCGAGTGGGACGATGAAGATCACCGATGGAATGCGGCGCACCATCCCTTTACTTCGGTTCACGACGAGGATCTCCAAAAGCTGACGGAAGATCCAGCACACTGCCGGGCCAAATCGTACGATCTGGTTTTGAACGGCGTGGAGTTAGGTTCAGGCTCGATCCGTATTCATCGCCGCGACGTACAGTCAAAGGTGTTCGCGGCGCTTGGGTTCAGCGAGGAAGAAGCGAAGCGCCGCTTTGGATTCTTGCTGGAAGCGCTGGAATATGGCGCTCCTCCGCACGGCGGAATCGCGTTGGGATTGGACCGGCTGGTCATGATCCTGGCGGGTGAGCAATCCATCCGGGAGGTGATTCCCTTCCCTAAAACAGCTAAAGCAACGGATCTGATGTGCGAAGCGCCATCCACGGTACCGGACAGGCAGTTACGGGATTTAGGAATCCGTTTGATCGCGCAGCAGTAATTGATGGCATACTGGCACGTATGGCGACTTCGACGCTCATTCCAGTTGAGGAATACCTAAAAACGGTATACCGTCCCGATTGTGATTACGTGGACGGTGTGGTGGAGGAGCGGAATTTGGGAGAAACAAATCACGCCTGGGTTCAAGGCAATTTAGTTACTTTCTTTAGAAGCCAATACCGTAAAAGCGGCATAACAGCATTGCCTGAATTGCGTTTCCAAACGAAATCGACTCGATTTCGTGTTCCTGACGTAGTTATTACTCGCGGCAAGCCAGATGAGCAGATCCTTACCAGACCGCCTCTGCTTTGCGTAGAGATTCTGTCAGCGGAAGATCGTATACCAAGCGTTAACACGCGTGTTAAAGAATATTTAGATTTTGGTGTGCCTGTAGTTTGGCTGATCGAACCAGCGGAGCGCAAAATTTGGATTTACCGCGCTGACGGTATGGAAGAAGCGACCGGCGAATCCATCAAGCTCGACGGCACTGATATTGAAGTTCCTTTCTCTGAAATTTTCGATTAGGAGTTGGTATGGCTCAAGTGCGCGGTATTGGCGGTATCTTCTTCAAATCGGATCATCCGGAGGCTTTGAACGAGTGGTATGCCCAGCACCTCGGGATTACTTCGCGTCCCAATGAAGGCGCGATGTTTCACTGGCGGCGTACGGACGATAGCGCCAAGCAGGAAGTGACGGTATGGTCCGTGTTCCCCAGCACAACGAAGTATTTTGAGCCGAGCAGGTCTTCTTTCATTGTTCCGGTTCAGATGGAAATGGAGAAGGCGTTCCGCCGTTAAGATAACGGAGCGAACGCATGAAGAAGCAACGCAAGCACTACACGCCGGAAGAAAAAGTCGCCGTTCTCAGGCGGCATCTGCTGGACAAGGAGCCGGTCTCGAAACTGTGCGCTGAGATGGGACTGAAGCCGACGGTCTTTTACCGCTGGCAGAAGGAGTTCTTCGAGAATGGGGCGGCTGTCTTTCAGCCAAGGGGGCAAGCTGACGATTCTGCTGACCAGAAGCGGATCGCCTACCTGGAACAGAAAATCCAGACCAAGGACGAGGTTCTGGCCGAGTTGATGGCGGAGCACGTCGCACTAAAAAAGAGATTGGGGAACTCTGACCGGGATCTGGGTCCCGCGCGAGACGCGCGACCAGATCGTCGATTTCGCCCGGCGCTGGTCGGAAAAGACCGGAATCAGCGTCGGGCGATGTCTGGAATGGCTCGACATCACCGCCAGCAAGTTCTATAGTTGGCGAGAACGCTACGGCAAGGTGAACGAGCACAACGGTTGCGTTCCCCGCGATTTCTGGCTGGAAGAGTGGGAAAAGCAAGCCATCATCGCGTTCCATTTGAAGAACCCGTTGGAAGGCTATCGGCGGCTGACCTTCCTGATGCTCGATGCTAATATCGTGGCGGTCAGTCCCTCAAGCGTGTGGCGCGTGCTGAGCCAGGCCGGGCTGCTGTCGAAGTGGAGGGGCAAACCGTCCAAGAAAGGCACTGGCTTTGACCAGCCGCTGGCCGCTCATCAGCACTGGCATATTGACGTTTCTTACCTCAACATCAGCGGGACATTTTACTATCTGTGCAGCACCCTGGACGGCTATAGCCGGCACATTGTGCACTGGAATCTAAAGGAGAGCATGACGGAGGCCGACATCGAGATCATCCTGCAGGGAGCTAAGGAGAAGTACCCGGAAGCGCGACCACGGATGATCTCCGACAATGGTCCGCAATTCATCGCCAAGGACTTCAAAGAGTTCATTCGGATCTCGGGCATGACACACGTCCGAACTTCGCCATATTATCCGCAATCGAATGGCAAAATCGAACGCTGGCACAAATCGCTGAAGAGTGAATGCATTCGGCCCGGAACACCGCTGTCGCTGGAAGAGGGACGGCATCTGGTCGAAGGCTACGTGGAGCATTACAACAACGTCCGCCTGAACAGCGCCATTGACTACATCACACCGAAGGATATGCTGGCGGGTCGGCAGGAGGAGATCCACGCCGAACGTGACCGCAAGTGGGAAACGGCCAGACAGCAACGGCAGAGCCGTCGCCAGCATACGGCCTGAAGAGCGGGGCGTCCACCAGATAAGGCTTTTGCGCCGGGTCAGTATCGGAAATCTCAACTTCCGGGTTGCCGACCGCTCGGACCGTCGGGGCGAATGTTCGCTCGGGCACTTATGCCCGAAATCCAAGTTTCTCGCGTGCATTCAGCGCACACAACTCTGAAGTCTGACGTCTCTTGGCCCTTTATGCGCCAGTAGAACGGCGTTCCACCGACGTTTGCGTCGCCTTCGAAATGAGAATAAAACCTACGAAAGCCGCTATCACAACGATTAGGATCGACACGAAGCCCTTATCTCGTTGACTCATTGAGGTGAAGTCTTCCAGTGCATTCATGGTCGGATCCTGGGAATCGAAGTAAACGAGCACGCGATCGCCGATGGCCACATCAGTTGTCGGAGCCGACGCCATCCCGCTGTACCGTTTTCCTTGTACTGGGAACGTATACCGACATTGATTGTGCTGGGAGGGTTCGTAAGAAGTCACGAGACCTTGGCTCGTTTGCTGCCGCCTGGCCGCTGAGTTCTCTCTAATAGCCTGAGGAGCGACAAAGAACACGCCAACGATAGCGGGAAAAGTGATTATTAGTGAACGCCAGGATGTCCAATCCATCTTGTCCCGCCGTTCAAAGAACCAGCCGAGGAAGCCCACACTTTTGCGCAACATCTTGGTTTAGCAACTCCCAACGTCACACTATCAGCATGTTCGCAACGGACTCGCAAACATCATTTCTATGAAAGTCAGAAAGTCGTCGAACATTGACACTCCTGCAGAACAGTGTTCTCAGACAGTGGCCAATGGCAATCCATGGACTCCGGTTGGATTGACGGCTAACCCGGAAGTGAGAAACCCGTGGGGCGCAGCACAGAGCTACAATGAGCTTGCCGGGCAAAACAGAAGCTGGCTCTGTGGGGAAGCAACCAGGCCGAGGGATAACCCGGTGGGCTCATCGAGACGATGAACGGAGCGCGAAGGCCTCGCTTCTGCGGTTTTCAAGAACCACATGGATCGGTAGACCCGGATGCCTTAAAATCCCTGCCCGAAGGGCGGAATACTTACTAATGGGGAGCGTCCTCTCTCCATTTTAGGCTGAACCAACACATCATGCTCAACTACATCGTCGATGATCTCCACGCGACCCTTGCCGAATTGCGTGCGGCAGGCGTAACGGTTGATGATCGAGTTGAGGAGTATGATTACGGCAAGTTCGGCTGGATCAGCGATCCTGACGGCAACCGGATTGAGCTATGGGAGTCGGCAACACCCTTGGCGGCCCCCCATGCGGATGACGAACCCCGTTAGGCTTTGACCGGCTTATCCGTTGATTTCCATTCCTTTTCATCCCAATACTTCACCCGGCCTTCACGGTAGGACTCAACGGATAGATTGATCAGCACTTGGGCGTGGGCGGCGGTTTCCACATCCAAGTGGGGCTTCTCGCGAGTCCGCATACAACCCAGGAAATTGCCGATGTGCGTCTGCATCATGTCTTTCTGTTCGACCGGAATGCGAATTTCTTCGGAACCAAATTTGTAGTCGGGGAAGGTATGACGGCTCTGCTCTCCCTGCGTATGGATCTTTTCGGGGCGAACGATAATATCGGGAGTCGAACCCTCAAACTGGCCGTGCTCCACCATAACGATGGTTCCCTCATGGCCTCGAATCAGGCCGGGAATGTGCTGTGAGTTCGCCATGGAAGAACTGAGCACGAGGGAATGTCCCTCAGCGTACTCAGCCAGCAGGTGATAGGTGTCGGGCACTTCCCGATCATCGGTAAAAACGTATTTTCCGCCCGATGCCATGACCTTTACCGGATATTGCGGCTTGTCCCAGCAAATGTTCAAAGGCGCGACAACGTGAAAGAAAAGATCGGTTGCGATGCCGCCGGAGTAGTCCCAATACTTGCGGAAACGGAAGAAACGGTCGGCGTCATAAGGCCGCGATGGAGCGGGACCGAGCCAAGTCTTCCAATCAATATAGTTCTCGCCTTTACCGTTGGGACCAGCTTCAGCATCAATGGGCCAGTTCCATTCGCCTTCAATCGAATTGCGATGGTAGGAACCTTGACTCATGATCATTTTGCCGATCATGCCGTCGGCGATGGCTTTCTTCGCCTTCCACCATTGATCGGCGGAGGTGGTTTGCGAACCGACTTGAACGATGCGCTTGGACTCGCGAACGGTGTCGATCAACTGCTTGACTTCCTTGTTCGTGTGGCACATCGGCTTTTCCAGGTAAACGTCCTTACCCTGGTCCATGGCGTCGAGAGCGATGCGCGTGTGCCAATGATCGGGCGTGGCTACGATAACGGCATCCACTTCAGAAAGCGCCAGCAGTTCGCGGTAATCCAGAAATCCTTTGGCGCTGTACTTTTCTGCTTGCGCCCGTTTCCGTTTTTCGTAGACGTCACAGACCGCCACAATCTGGCACGCATTGTTGTTTTCGTCCGCGTACCTCTTGAAAGACACCGCGTCTCCGCTGCCGCGGCCTCCGCATCCAATCAGGCCGATATTGATCCGGTCATTCGCGCCCAACACGCGGGAGGGATTAACTTTATTATTGGCCTTGGAAAAGGCTTTATTGGCGAGCATTGCTCCGGCGCTCAAGCCGCCGGTGCGCTTCAGGAAATCACGACGATCAAATTGATCCGCAGACATTGTTTTCTTCCTCTCGATAACAAGGAACGCCGGCCTGAACCTTCCAGCAGACAAAGGTGTAAAGGTCCGGTATCACGCTACAGCAAGTTTACTGCAAACAGGGTAGCTTTACCCGTTTTATGGGACACTATTAACAGACGCGAATGAACGAAAAGTCATCCGAGTCTTCCTCCCGCGCCGCTTTTCGGTACTTCAATTTCCGCTGGTACATGGCAGCCAGATTTTTGGTCACTATTGCATCGGAGATGCAGTCTGTGGCCGTCGGTTGGCAGCTCTACGCTGTAACGCATCGTCCTTTGGACTTAGGGCTGGCTGGTTTAGCGCAATTTCTCCCCAGCATCTGCCTGTTCACCTGGACCGGGCATATCGCAGACCGGCTTCCCCGGCAGCGGATCATACAGGCTTGCTACGCAGGTTTTGCCCTTTGTTCCTGCCTTTTGCTTGCGTTTACGATTACTGGTTTAAAGTCGGCTTACCCGATCTATGCCGTTTTACTTTTAAACGGCACAGTGCGGGCTTTTCAAGGTCCGGCGGGTCAGGCGTTTATCCCGCTGCTTGTCAGGCGTGAGCACTTTCCGAACGCGGTCGCGTGGGCTTCATCGCTGTTTCAGATAGCCACGATAGCCGGGCCGATGATTGGCGGTGTTCTATATGGTTTTACGGGCACCCCACTATTGGTTTACAGCAGCGCGGCCATGGCCTCCGCCACAGCGTTTCTGCTCTTCGGTCGCCTGCGCCTGCCTCCCCATGAACGCGCGCGCGTCCCAGCTTCGCAAAACATGGTGTTTGAGGGACTGCGCTACATCTGGCGAAACAAGCTGGTGCTCGGCGCAATATCGCTTGACCTGTTTGCCGTGCTGCTGGGCGGAGCAGTCGCTCTTCTGCCGGTTTACGCGCGCGAAATTCTGAATGCAGGTGCGGTCGGATTAGGCATTCTCCGAAGCGCGCCGGGTATTGGAGCAGTCATTATGAGCATTGCCGTAGCGCATTGGCCGCTCCACCGTCGCGCGGGAGCCACGATGCTGTGGTGCGTTTTTGCGTTTGGGGTCTTTACGGCTTTGTTTGGGGTTTCGCGCCACCTGATGTTTTCGCTTGCTTGTCTGCTTTTGGCCGGGGCTGCGGAGAGTGTGAGCGTCATCATCCGCCATACCATGGTCCAGCTTTCGACGCCGGATGAGATGCGGGGCCGGGTCAGCGCGGTGAACATGGTATTTATCAGCACTTCTAACGAGGTCGGCCAATTCGAATCGGGCTTAACGGCACAATGGTTTGGAACGGTGCCGGCCGTGGTTCTGGGCGGCGTAGGCACCATGTTAATCGTTGGTCTCTGGGCTTGGCTGTTTCCTCGATTAAGGAAGCTAGACAGGCTGGTGCCCGAAGAATTGCCAAAGGTCCAACATGTCGCCGATTGAAACAGCCAGAGCGTTTCTGAATAAGGCAAGAAGCATCGCGGTTTTGACGGGGGCTGGGATTTCGGCGGAGAGCGGCATTCCCACCTTTCGCGGAGCGTCCGGGCTTTGGAGGCAGTTTCGCCCGGAAGAATTGGCAACCCCGGAAGCGTTTGCGCGTGATCCCCAAACAGTTTGGGACTGGTACCACTGGCGACGCAGCCTCATCGCTGAGGCAAGGCCGAACGCGGGACACCTGGCGTTGGCTCTGCTGGAACAATCGATTCCAAAATTTACTTTAGTCACACAGAACGTAGATGGACTGCACGGAGCGGCAGGCAGCAGAGCAGTGCTGGAGCTACACGGCAGCATTTGGACCCTGCGCTGTACTCAGTGCGGCTCCCAATGGGTGGATCGGGAGATTACGGAGGCAAAGCGTCTCCCGTATTGCCGGTGCGGAGGGTTGGCTCGTCCGGGGGTGGTCTGGTTCGGGGAAGAATTGCCGCACCATATTTGGCAAGCAGCGGAAAGGGCAGTCAGAGCCTGTGACGTGTTGCTGGTCGTTGGCACATCCGCTGTTGTCTATCCCGCAGCGGGTCTCGTGCCTTTAGCCCGATCATCCGGCGCGAAAACAGTGGAAATCAATATTGAAGAAAGTCCGCTGTCCGGTATCGTCGATGCGCGGCTGACCGGGCGAGCCGGAGATATTCTGCCTGAACTGATAAAGGAATGATCTCCTGCTAACCTTTGAATGCATGGGGAATGGCGGAATACGATGGCTTGGGCGTCTTTTCCTCCTGCTCTTTTTAGGCTTGGCCTGCGCTATCGGCAGTTTTGCTGTCGATGTCAACAGCCTTCCCAAGCCAACGGGATATGTAAGCGATCTCGCTCACGTCATCAACGATACGGACAAAGACAAGTTGGAAGCCTTTTGCGCCAAGGTTGAGCAGCAACTGGGAGTTCAGCTTGCCATTGTTACGATTGATACCGTTGGTGATCAGCCCATCCGGGACTTTGCCCTTAACTTATCGCGCAAATGGGGCGTTGGTGATCGCAAGACGAATCAAGGCGTTTTGCTGTTGCTGGCCGTTAAAGATCGCAAGAATGACGTTGAGACGGGCCGGGGAACCGAGCCGTATCTGACGGACGGCTTTTCCGGCAGCACCTTGCGCGCCATGCGTCCGGAACTCCAGGCCGGTGATTACGGCGCGGCTCTGCGGACAGCCGCGCGCGAGATGGCCAATCAGATTGCGCAGGGAAAAGGCATTGCCTTCTCGGACGATCAATTACCGGCACGGGAAGAACGCCCGCGAAGTGCTCCACAAAGCGGCGGTATTCCGATTTCGATATTCATCGTGGGCGTGGTTCTGCTTCTTTGGCTGTTCGGCAGAGGCGGACGAAGGGGCGGAGGCATGCGGGGCGGCGGAGGCGGAGGATTTTGGACCGGCATGTTGCTCGGCAATATACTGAGCAGCGGCGGCCGTTCCTCGGGCGGCAATTGGGGAAGCGGTGGAGGGTTTGGCGGTGATTCAGGCGGAGGCGGCGGGTTTGGCGGTTTCGGCGGCGGTGATTTTGGCGGAGGCGGCGCCAGCAGTGATTGGTAAACCGATGGACGGAGCGGCCTGACATGGAACAGAATCTTTCCGCGCTCGTCGAGCGCCTGAAAACCGCCGTGGGTACGCGGCTGGTCTCGGTCATTCTTTATGGCTCCGCCGCAACAGGTGACTGGCAGGAAGAAAGGTCGGATCTCAATGTGCTTTGCGTGCTCCAGCAGCTTTCCGCTGACGAGCTGGCGGCTTGTGAACCCATTTTCCGGTGGTGGCGGGGCGAAGGCCATTCATCGCCCCTGCTTCTGACCGCCGAAGAGATGCAAACTTCGACCGATTGCTTTCCAATGGAATTCTATGACATGCAGGAACACCGGACAGTGCTCTACGGCGTGGATGTGATTGAAAACCTGGAGATTGACAGGTCTTTTTACCGGGCGCAGGTGGAGCATGAACTGAGGGCCAAACACATTCGTTTACGGCAAAAAGCGGCGGATATCCTGTCCGTCCCCGATAAACTTGTGAAGTTATTGACAGATTCGCTGTCTACCTTTTGCGTTCTTGGGCGTCACGCGCTGATTTTGAGCGGACAGGAAGCGCAGTTCAAGAAAGCCGCTATTTTAACGGCGCTGGAGCGCGCCATGGGCAGACGGTTAGAAGGCAGTCATGAGATATTGGCGCTTCGTTCCACGGCAAAACAGCCTTCCGTCGCCAATGCCCGAGCGCTGTTTGAAAGATACTTGGAAGAGATGGGATCGCTGGTGCGATTCGTGGATAGATTGGATAAGTAGTTAAGATTTTGGGGAGAGGTGAGCGGTAATGAAGGGTGGACTGATCATAGTCGGAATTATTGTCTTAATAGGCGTGGTTTTCAGCGGGCAACTGATGGGCTCGCGCAACCAGCTTGTCACCGAAAAGAATGATGTCGACGCCCGGTGGGCCCAAGTGGACAATGACATGAAACGGCGCGCTGATTTGATTCCTAACCTGGTGGAAACGGTGAAGGGTTATGCCAAGCAGGAACAAACAGTGATTGGCGAGGTAGCGAACGCTCGGGCGGCTCTGCTGGGAGCGCATAGCAAAGAGGACGCGATCAACGCAAACAGTCAACTCAGCGGCGCGATCGGGCGGTTGTTGGTGCTACAGGAGAATTATCCGCAACTGAAATCAAACGAAAACTTTTTGCGCTTGCAGGATGAACTGTCAGGCACGGAGAACCGGATTGCCGTGAGTCGACGCGATTACAATGAGGCGATCAAGAAATACAACACGGACGTGGAGCTTTTTCCGCGCAATATCGCGGCTTCCCTCTTTGGATATCATCGCGACGACGCCTATTTCAAGACCACGGAAGAAGAGAAAAAGGTTCCGCAGGTCAGGTTCTAGCGTTTACTCCTGTTCCGGCTCATTCACATCGGGAATGTCCTGCTTATAGCGGCGCAGGACAGTAAGCGAATTGGCGCTGCTGAATCCGGCAAGGCGAAGTCGACGATAGACGGCGACCAGGGTTTTCTCCTGCTGTAGCATTGCTGGCAGATCTCTTCCGCGATACTTACGCTGGAGGTACTGTTGAACTAACTCTACCTCATCCGTGTCTTTGAAGGTTTTGCCGATAGCATCCTCGGCCACCTCCGGCGCGACACGCCGGGCCCGTAGGTCACGAAGCACGCGAAAACGACCGTGTCCCTGGTTCTGCAAGCGAGCCGAAGCAAACGCTTCTGAAAACTTCCTATCATTCGTCAAACCGTATTCACGAAGTTTCCCCAGCGTTTGCGTAATGTCAGCCGGCGTATTAGCCCGACGCCCCAGCTTTGTTTTTAATTCAGAGACGGAATGAGGACGCCGGGCCAGAATTCGCAGGGCGTAATCCCATAATCCGTCCGCATCTAACTTCGCGGGCTGCTTGCGCGTCGCCATCTTACTGAAACGTTTGCTACTGTACCATGCTCTACAGGTTGTAGACTGCAAATATGAGGGCCTTTCGAGGTCCAACAGTTAAGGAGAGTGACATGGAGGAAAAAAGCGGCTTCGGTTATTTTTTACTGGGGCTTGGCATAGGCGTCGCGGCTGGTGTACTTTGGGCGCCGCGAACTGGTGAAGAAACGCGTCAGATCCTTGCCGATAAAGCGGGCGAGGGTGCGGATTACCTTAAGAACCGGGCGCAGGAAGGTTCGGAATATGTGCGTCAGCGGACGGATGATCTGAAGCAATCGGCGGCGGAGCTTTACGAAAAGGGACGCACTACCGTGACCCAACAAAAAGACACGCTGAATGCCGCAGTGGAAGCTGGAAAGCAGGCCTACCGTGACGCCCTAAGCGACGTTAAAACGGTGCCGGTGGCACCGTCTACGGGTGCGCCAGCGGACAACGTCTAACTAGCTTTAAAATGAATGGAACGTAGTTTTCAAAATGGACCAGCAAACACTTCTTACGATATTTGTGGGGTTGGCCGCGCTAGCCATGCTCATTCAGGCAGCCATGCTCATGGGGATGTTTCTAGTAGCGCGTAAACTCCAGGAAAAGGTTATGCCGCTACTCGGTCCCGCGCAGAATATTCTGGAATCTTCCAAGCGCATGGTGGAGAAGGTGGAAGGTCATGTTGATCGCATTGGTACTTCCGTCGAGGGTCACATTGACAAAATCGGGAATTCGAGTGGCGCTATTTTGGATACTACGAAACAGCAGCTCGCCAAAGTTGACGGGCTGCTGAGTGACGCCACAACACGGGCCAAGTCACAAATGGACCGGGCGGAGATGGTTATCGATGACACGATGACCCGTGTTCATCAAACTGTGTCCACGGTTCAATCCGGCGTGATTCGCCCTGTTCGCGAAATACAAGGGTTATTTGCCGGAGTAAAGGGTGCTTTGTCTTACTTAGGCAAGGCGGGCCGTCCCACTGTCGATCACGCTACTTCCGACGAAGAAATGTTTATTTAGAAATTTAGATCTTCAGACGGAATTTTTCCAGCTCCGGCAATAGCCTAAATCGGCTTTGTGAGGAACTGACGGTTTCGCCGATTTGCTTGACAATTGGCTGACCGACTAGATTTAGGTAGCCGACTTCCGCCGGGTCAATCTGCATGATTCGGCAGCAGGTAGCGTCAACACTAGGCGGGTGCGCGCCGCCTACAATGACTTTTGACGATTTCGCGGACCCTAAAATGGGTCCGTTCCCTTCCATGCCTTCAATTCCGTCGACAAGGCAAAACTGGCGCGGGAAAAGATTGTGCAAATCAGCAATGCATTCGTTGATTCCGGCCCAATGGAGCACATTTTTGGGCCAGCCATAGACCCCTCCCGGTACCACTCCGAACAGATTTTTCATGGCTAGTGTCGCGCCTGCCCAATGATGCGTCTTCATTTTGGGAAGCGACACGAGCAGATCACAGGAAAGCACGGTGTGGGGCAGATAAAGTTCCCTTAACGATGAGAACGGCTTTTGAAGCCGAACTTTTGTTACTTCGTCCAGATTCAAGTCAGTGAAGCGATTCTCGAATCTTGAGACGCTTTCGAAGTAACCGGCGGCTTCAGCCATGTCGAGGGTCATCCGGCGGTGTCCCGGTCCTTCCGCCAGCGTCACGCTGGCAGCGCCGAGAGCTTCAAAAGCGTTAGCGACGGCAGCTACAAAAACCGGATTCGTGTTGATGGGAGCGTCGGGACTAAACTCGACTAGTAGTTCGTCACGTCTTGATTACAGGGTAAAGACGTTTGAGCTTGATTCGTGCATCAGATGCGGTGAACTGCCAATCGATGGTCTTGCTCGCTGCATTGCGTCTCTGCTGCCAGGCTTCG
>JAABUZ0100006742.1_pt1 | contig 14202 bp, 12 predicted proteins | sample 5562091 | NCBI WGS metagenome assembly JAABUZ01 (sample SAMN12813069, study PRJNA571459) | rock metagenome | isolation source: Antarctica rocks | place: Antarctica: Victoria Land, Linnaeus Terrace sud | collected 2015-12-21 | reverse complement strand
CGGCGCTGATCGCCGTCAACCCGTTCGCCATCTGGTACAGCCAGGAGGCCCGCGCCTACATGCTGCTGGCGCTGCTCAGCGGTGCGGCCTTCCTGGCCTTCGCCCGGTCGTTGCGCGCGCCCACCCGGGGCAACCTCGCCGCATGGGCGGTGCTCTGCTCGCTCGCGATCGCGACGCATTTCTTTGCCGGCTTTGCCATCGCTCCGCAGGTTATGCTCCTGCTCTGGCGCCACCGCACCCGCGCGACTGTGATCGCCGCGGCGGTGGTCGCGCTGGCGCAGCTGACGATGGCGCCGCTGGCGCTCAGCGACACCTCGGTGAGCCACGGCACCGGCTGGATCGCCCGGGTGCCGGTCCCCGTTCGGATCGCGACGACCGCCGTCGAATGGGTGGCGGGCAATCTCTACCGGCGGACCACGCTGGCCGACGGACTGGCGCTCGGGGCGGGGCTGATCGTGATCGGCGGACTGCTGCTCTGGTTCGGCCGGCGCGACGGCGAGCCGGGCCGCGGGGTGACGGCCGCGCTCGCGGTCACGGCCTGCCTGTTCGCCGGGCCGCTGATCCTCGGCGCGCTGGGTCAGGACTACTTCCTCTCGCGCAACGCGATCCCGGCGCTAGTCCCCGCCGCGACCGTGATCGCCGCCGCCTGCACGATGCCGCGCCTGCACCGGATCGGCGCCGCTTTCGCCGTGCTGCTGTTTGCCGGCTTCGCGGTCGCCACCGTCGAGACCCAGACCCGCCCGTTCCTGCAGCGGGCCAATTGGCGCCTCGTCGCCCGCTCGCTGGGTCCGGCGGCGTATCCCCGCGCGGTGCTCGCCGCCAACGGGACCACCGCCCAGGCGCTGAAGATCTATCTGCCCGGGGTTGCCTGGGCGCAGCCGGTCACGCGCAGGGTGCTGATCGCGGAGATCGACGTTGTCGGAGCGACCAAGCACATCGCGCTGGCCAGTGAGCGCACCCCCACCGACCAGGATGCGGTCGGGGTGATCCGGCTGCCGGGGAGTGCCTTGCCCCAGCACCGGCGCGGTGCGAGCATCCCACGCCTGACCGCGCCGGCGGGCACCCGGCTGCTGTTCCGCGGACGGGTGGCCAACTGGGTCGTGGCCCGCTACCTGCTGGACCGTCCCCGGTGGGTGAGCATCGCCTCGCTGGCGCGCTCGGCGCCGAAATTCTTCCGTCGCGCGCCGGCCGCGCTACTCGTCTTCACCCAGCCCCGCCGGCCCTAGCCCCGCCTCCCCAGACGGGCGCACTTTGGTCGCTGACGGCCGACCTGCGCCAATCTGACGCCCATCCGGTTTAATCCCGGTGCGTTGCGAGTCAAGCCCGGTCTTCTCATCAGCCTGACCCTGCTGTGCGCGCTGGTCGCCCCCGGCCCGGCGCTCGGCGCGCTGCTGCGCAGCGACAACACCCCGTTTGCGCCCAGCTCGGTGATCCTCGGCGCCGCATGGTCGAGCCGGACCTACGCACCGCCCGTCAACCAGGTCGGCGACATCCTGCCCACCGTCTGGGCCCATGACGGCAATGAGTACACGATGATCGACGACGGCGAGAGCGACGAGGACTCCCACAAGGTCTGGAAGCAGTCGCTGGCCCGGATCACCGGCACGCCGCCGCACATCCACATCGCCCACGTCGGCAGCCGGAGCATGCCGCTGCCCCACACCTTCCAGGAGATACGCGGCAACCGCTCGCTGTGGGGGGGTCCGCTCGGCCCGTACTACTCAAGCGGCCTGGTCGAGGCCCAGAAGGTCCTGTTCGCCACCCAGGAGAACGACTGGCGGTGGGGGATCAACGCTCCCTTCGCCGGTCTGGCCGGGATCGCCTACTCGCCTGACCTCGGCCAGTCCTGGCGGTCGCCGGCGCATCCGTTCCCGGCCCCGCTGGGCAACCTCAGCTGGGTGATCCGCGGGATGGGCGGCGCCTATCCCGACGGCTGGGTGTACGCGCTGGCCACCGAGCGCGAGTTCAACGCCACCTCCCTGATCATGGGCCGCAGCCGCCCCGACGTGGCCAGCATGACCGACCCGGCGAAGTGGCAGTGGGTGTCGGGGCTGACCGGCGCGCGACACACGCCCCGGTTCAGCTCGCAATTCGGCGCCGCCGCGCCGGTCGCCAGCTGGGCGTCGCACATCACCTATCCCCAGATGGCCTACGACGCGCCGCTGCACCAGTACCTGCTCACCTTTACCTGGTCCTATGGCGCAGCGCCCCCGGCGATCTGGCGCTACGGGTCCGAGCTGATGATCCTCGCCGCCCCGCACCCGTGGGGCCCGTTCACGTTCGTGGCCCGTCAGCCATACTTCGGCCCCTCCAACGGCTACTCGGCCGGCTTTCCGGTCGGCTGGATCAGCCGTGACGGGCGCTCGCTGTGGCTGAAGTGGGCGGCCAACTTCGCCGGGTGTGGACTGCACCTCAACTGCGCGGGCGCCTACGGATTCAACTACCGCCAGATGCGCCTCACCGTCGCAGCGCACCACTGATCCAGACCCGCGCGCGGCCGGCTCCCGGCGGACCCGCGCCGGTCGTCTCACCGCCAGCGGTAACCCGCAACACACATAAGCGCAACCTGGGCACGTCCGGCACGCGTCAAGCTCGGGGCGCAATGGCGCACTCGGCCGGTCCTTCCCCGCGCACGGGAGAGGTGGCGCTCAGCGTGGTGATCCCGGTGTATCAATGCGCCGGGTGTCTGCACGCGCTCCACGAGCGGCTCACCGCAACCCTCACGCAGATCACCCCCAGCTATGAGCTGATCCTGGTCGACGATCGCAGCCGCGACGACGGCTGGGCCGTTCTCGAGCGCCTCGCCGCCGGCGATGCCCACGTTCGTGCGCTGCGCCTGAGCCGCAACTTCGGCCAGCACGCGGCGATCACCGCCGGGCTGTCGCAGGCCCGCGGCGGGTGGGTGGTGGTGATGGACTGCGATCTGCAGGAGGCGCCGGAGGACATCGCGCGCCTGTGGCAGGCCAGAGCCGGGGTCGATGTGGTACGCACGATCCGCCGTGACCGCCACCACCCGCGCCTGAAGCGCTGGGGCAGCCGGCTCTACCGCCGCCTCACGCTGGAGACCGACACCTCGCCGGATTACAGCACGCTGAGCCTGATCTCCGACCGGGTGGTGCAGGCGTATCTGCGCCTGCGCGACCAGGACCGCGAGTACATGATCGCGCTCGACTGGCTGGGTTTCGACTCGACCACGGTGGAGATCGATCACGCCGCCCGCCACGAGGGCAAGAGCGCCTACACGCCCGCCCGCCTGGTCAAGGTCGCACTGGACGGGATGTTCTTTCGCAGCACCGTGCTGCTGCGGATGGTCGTGTTAGTCGGCTTCCTGGTCGCCGCGATCGGGGTGCTGCTGGCCGCGTACGTGATCGCCGACTACTTCGTGGAGCCCGGCCAGACCGTGCCGGGGTACACCAGCCTCGCGGTGCTGCTGCTCGTCCTCGCCGGGTTGATCCTGGTCTCGGTCGGCGTCGTCGGGCTGTACGTGGGCCGGATCTTCGAGCAGGTCAAGGACCGGCCGCTTTACCTGGTCGACCGGTGGGCGCCGGGACCCGACCCGGATCTGGCGCAGGACCCTGACCCGGATCTGGCGCAGGACCCTGACCCGGATCGAGCACGAACACCTTCTCCCGCCCCCCCGGGATCGTGAACGCCGCCGTCGTCACATCGCCGTAGGCGGCCATCAGCCGGTCCAGGCTGCCTTCGTCGAAGCGCTGCTCGTGTCCGTCCCCTGCCCCCGGGTCGGTGCCGTGGCGCCCGAGCGCGGCCAGCCAGCCCAGCCGGCTGCTGGAGAGATTGCGGATCGGCTCGGCGATGATCACCCGCTGCCGGGCGGCGGTCAGCATCTGCTGCACGATCGTGTCGGCGGCGGGGAGGAAGTGGTACAGGCTGGCCTGGATGATCGCCACGTCGGCCTCGGGCAGCGGGCCGGGCGCGGTCAGGTCGCGCTGGACGACGGTGGCGCCCAGGCGGCGCAGGTGATCGGCGAAGCCGGCGTTGACCTCGACCCCGGTGTAGGCGGACACGCGCCCGCGCAGATGCCGGCGATACAGCGCGCCCGGACCGGGACACAGCTCGAGCACCGAGCTGCCGCTCGGGACCTGGTCGGCGACGGCGCGCAGGCGAGCCCGGTAGTGGCGCCCGTACAGGGCGCGCATCACCAGCTCGTAGCCGGCCGCGCTGCGGTAGATGAGGCTGGGGGCGTCGGGCACGGTCAGCGGGGGCCCTGGGCGGCGGCGGGCGCGGCCTGGGAGGCGGCGGCCCGCGGATCGAGCTCGGCGAGCGTGAGCGGGCGGGCCGGGGGTCGGTCGAGGATCTGCATGCGGTCCACGGCAAGATCCGGGCCTACCTGGATCAGCTCGCCCGAGGCGATCTCCCGCCAGCCGGCGTCCTCGTCCATCCGCTCGGAGGCGACCACGACGGCAGGGCGGTCGGCGAGATCCCCCGAGCGCACCCGGATGCTCCCGCGGGCGCTAGCGTGATCGAGATGGCGCCGCCCCAAGCCAGCGCCGCCGGCCGTACGCTCGAGCACGAACAGATCGTGGGTGGCCGGGTAGCGCAGCGCCCACAGCTGCGCGCCGGTGATCAGAACGAAGTTCAGCGACAGCACTGGCAGCCGGTCAGCGACCCAGCGGCAGGCGGCGGCGATCCCTGTGGCCACGTCACCCGCGCGCTCGATCTCCCGCGTGATCAGGGCGAAGAACCGCTCGGAGTCGGAGTCGCCGTGGACGAGCGCCATCGCCTCACCGAGCTCTGACTCCAGTCCGGGAACGTCGCCGATCACCCCGTTGTGGGCGAAGATCCGGTGCGACTGCACGAACGGGTGGGTGTTGGCCATCGTCAGTCCGCCGTTTGAGGCGTAGCGGACGTGAGCTACGAAGGTCCGGGACTCGAGCTTCCGGGCCTCGCGACCGAAGGCGGCATCCTCGTAGGCTGCGAGCGGCTGCTTGTCGACCTCGGGCTCGCCGGTCGCGGTGAACGCGCCCAGCCCGGTGCCGTCCGGCTCGCGCCGGCTCTGCGCCGCCAGCGAGTCGGGCGCCTCCAGCAGCCAGAAGGTCGCCCTGACCCGTTCGCGGCCGCCGCTCATTCCAAATAGCCGGCACATGCCGGTCCACGGTAAGGGATATGCCCTCAGCCCGCTTTGCTGTCAGAGTAAATTCAGGTTCGTCTGTCATCGTCAACGTCGTGTTCGACAAAGGCGGCGTCATATGAGGTTTCTCCGTACAGCTTCCACCCGGCGTCTGCTCGCCGTGATCGCCGGCCTGGTGGCCGTCGTGGCCGCGACCGCGGCGATCGCCGCGGCCGCGGTCGGCACCGGTCCGGTGCCCCCGGCGCAGCCATTGGCCTCCGCTGTGCACCACGCTCTGAGCGGCCCGAAGATCACCGGGATCACCGCCGACATCACCTTCACCAACCACCTGATCGACACCTCGGCCCTGCAGGGCACGGACCCGATCCTCACCGGCGCGAGCGGCCGGCTGTGGCTTGGCGATCACCGCCTGCGCCTCGAGCTGCGGTCAAGCAACGGGGACGTCGAGCTGCTGCTCGACCAGGGCCACTTCTCGATCTCCGATCCGGCTGCCAACACCGTCTACGAGGGTACGCTGCCCGCGGGCCTGATCGGCGGCTCGGGCGCGGCGGACAAGGCCAAGGCCCCGGCTGACCACGGCATCCCCTCGATTGCCGAGATCGAGAAGACGCTGGCCAAGCTGATGGCACACGTCAACCTGTCGGGCGCGATCCCCGGTGATGTCGCCGGTCAGCCCGCGTACACGGTCAGCGTCTCGCCTCATCACGACGGCGGCCTGCTCGGATCGGCCGCGATCGCCTTTGACGCGATCCGTGGCGTGCCGCTGCGCCTGGCCGTCTACTCCAGCAACGACAAGACCAACCCGGTGATCGAGCTGCGCGCCGACGACATCACCTACGGCGCCGTCCCCGCCGCCGACTTCAGCGTCGCTGCCCCCGCCGGGGCCAAGGTGGTCAAGCTCGCCACGGGGACGACCGCCTCAGACAAGACGGCCCGCGCCAAGCCCGGCCACCACGCCGCGGTGACCGGTGTCAAGGCGGTTTCGAGCCAGCTGTCCTTCCCGCTCACCGCGCCGGACAGCCTCGTCGGCCTGCCCCGTCACACTGTCACCCTGCTCGACTGGGGCGGCAGCCCGGCCGCGCTGGTCACCTACGGACAGGGCCTCGGCGGGATCGCGGTGATCGAGAAGGCATCGAGCGCGAAGTCGGGCTCGGCCGGCATGAGCACCGGTAAGAGCAACCAGACTCAGGGCGACCCCGCCCACAGCGGCCTGAGCCTGCCGACGGTGTCGATCAACGGCGCCACCGGCACCGAGCTCGACACCGCGCTTGGCACGCTGGTTCGCTTCACCCGCTCGGGTGTCGACTACACCGTCGTCGGCTCGGTGCCCTCGGCCGCGGCCGACGCGGCCGCCCGGGGGCTGTGAGCCCGACGCAGGATTCGCGGCCCGCGGGCGCCACCACGGCGTCCGCGGACGCGCCGACGGGGGACCCGGCCGCCAGCACCGGAGGACCGCCGCCGCTGGAGGTCCGCGGGCTGATCAAGCGCTACGGCGAGCTGACCGCGGTCGCCGGGGTGGACATCACCGTCAACCCGGGCGATGTCTACGGCTACCTCGGTCCCAACGGCGCCGGCAAGACGACCTCGCTGCGGATGATGCTTGGGTTGATCCGGCCCACCGAGGGGACCGTCCGGGTCTTCGGCCGCGATCCCCTGGACACCGTGCGGGCGCTCGAGGGCGTGGCCGGCTTCGTCGAGGCGCCGACCTTCTACCCCTACCTCAACGCCCGGCGCAACCTCGAGATGCTGGCTGCCTACGACGGCCACGGAGCGAGCGAGCGGATCGACCAGGCGCTGGACACCGTGGAGCTCTCCAGCCGCGCCCGGGACCGGGTCGGCGGCTACTCGCACGGCATGCGCCAGCGCCTGGGGATCGCCGCCGCGCTGCTGCGCGCCCCTAGGCTGCTGCTCTTAGACGAGCCGGCCACCGGCTTGGATCCCGCCGGGATGCGAGACATGCGCCTGCTGATCCGGCGCCTCGCCGAGCAGGGGATGACCGTCGTGCTCTCCAGTCACCTGCTGGCCGAGGTCGAGGATCTGTGCAACCGGGTGGCGATCGTGCGCTCGGGGCGGATCGTCTACGAGGGCGAGATTGCCGCGCTCAAGCGCGGGGCCGCCACCGCCTACCGGCTGCAGACGACCGAGGACGAGCGCGCGCTCGCCGTCGCCGGCGCCCAGCCGGGTATCACCGACGCGCACCGCGACGAGCACGGCCGGATCGTGCTCACGGTCGCCGACGAGGCCGCGGTCGCCGCGCTCTCGCGGGCGCTGGTCGAGGCCGGCGCGCTGATCCACGCGCTCGCACCCCAGACGGTCACGCTCGAGGACCTGTTCTTCTCCTTCACCGAGGGCGACGATCATCAACCTTCCTCGGGCCTGGCCAACGGCGCGGTGGGCACCGGCGGCGCGAGTGAAGCCGGCGAAGCGCTCGCCGCGCCCGTACCGGTGGCGCGCTGATGCCCGGCACCGCCACCGTGCTTCGCTGGGAGCTGCTCAAGCTGCGCCACCAGAAGCGCACCTACCTCGGGCTCGGCGCGGCGATCATCGTGCCGGTCCTGTTCGTGCTGGCGATCCACTTCCGCCACCACAGCCAGCAGCAGGGCGGTGACTTCGCGTTCTCAAGCTACCTGGATCGCACCGGCCTGGCCGTCCCGCTCGTGCTCCTGCTGTTCGGTTCGATCTGGCTGTTTCCCCTCATCACGGCGCTGGTGGCCGGGGACATCTTCGCCTCCGAGGACCACAACGGCACCCTGAAGACGATCCTCACCCGCTCGCTGGAGCGCTGGCAGATCTTCGCCGGCAAGGCGCTCGCCGCGGCCGCCTACGCGGTCGTTGCGATCGCCCTGTCGGGCACGGTGGCCGTGCTGGCCGGCAGCCTTCAGTCGGGCTTTCACTCCTTGCAGAGCCTGTCGGGAACGGTCGTCTCGGCCCCCAAGGCGACCGAGCTGGTGTACGTCAGCCTGCTCGTGTACCTGATCCCGATCGCCACCATCGTCTGCGTCGGGATCCTGCTCTCGGCGGTGACCCGCAACAGCGCGGCGGCGGTCGTCGGGACACTGATGGTCTCGCTGCTGTTCCAGCTGATCGGGATCCTCCCGGGTCTGAGCGGCCTGCAGCCCTACCTGCTCTCCACGCAGTTCAACGCCTGGCAGGGGCTGCTGCGCACACCGATCGACTGGGCGCCGATCATCCGCGCGGTCTGGGTGTGTGCGATGTACGCGGTCCCGGCGCTGGGGGCCGCGTTCCTGGTGTTCATCCGCCGCGACGTCGCCGGTGGATGACGAGCGGCGCGAGCGGGTCCTGGTCGTCGACGACGACCCGCCGCTGCGCCGCATGCTCGCCCGGACCCTGAACGCCGAGGGCTACGAGGTGACGGTCGCCGCCGACGGCGGGGCGGCGCTGCTGGCCACCGAGCGCGCGGCGCCCGACGTGATCGTGCTCGACGTGGCGATGCCGGCGATGGACGGCCTGTCGGTCACCCGGCGTCTGCGCGACCGCGGGCTGCCCACGCCGATCCTGATGCTCACCGCGCGCGACGCCGTCGCTGACCGGGTGGCCGGCCTGGAGGCGGGGGCCGACGACTACCTGGTCAAGCCGTTCGCGGTCGCCGAGCTCATCGCTCGCGTGCGGGCGCTGACCCGCCGCGGACGCGGCGCCGACGAACGCCTGGCCTACGCTGATCTCGTGCTCGACCTCGGGGCGCGTACCGTGACCCGGAGCGGGCGCACGCTGGAGCTGACCGGCCGCGAGGCCGACCTGCTCGAGCTGCTGCTGCGCGAGCCGGGACGGCCCGTGACCCGCGACCGCGCGATCGACGAGATCTGGGGCGGGGCGGCCGAGGCCAACGTCGTGGACCGCTACGTCACCCGGCTGCGGCGCAAGCTCGGCGAGCCCCCGCTGATCCGCACCCTGCGCGGCGCCGGCTTCGTACTCCGCGCGTGAGCGCGGGAGACGGCGGCGTCAGCAGTGGACGGGGCGGCGTCAGCAGTGGACGGGGCGGCGTCAGCAGTGGACGGGGCGGCGTCAGCAGTGGACGGGATCCTGGGTCGGGCTCGCGCCCAGCAGCGCCAGCACCCCGTCCTCGGGCAGCGGCTGGCTGAACAGGTACCCCTGCGCTCCGTCGCAGCCGAGGTCGCGCACGTGGGCCAGCTGGGTGTCGGTCTCCACGCCCTCGGCGACGACGCGCAGCCCGAGCGCATGACCGAGGTCCACGAGCGCGCCGAGCAGCGCGGTGTCCTCGGGGTCGGCGCCCAGGCCGGAGACGAACGACGGATCGATCTTGATCGCCTGCAGCGGCAGGTGGCGGAAGCTGGCCAGCGACGAGCGGCCGGCACCGAAGTCATCGATGATCAGTCGTACGCCCAGCTCGCTGAGCCCGCGCAGCATCGACTCCGCCACCTCGGGATCGCGCTGGACGGCCTCCTCGGTGACCTCGAGCGACAGAGTTCCCGGGTCCGCGCCGCTGTCGCGGATGGCCGTCGCCACCGACCCGGCCAGGTTCGGGTCGCGCAGCTGGCGCGCCGACAGGTTGACCGAGACCGTGACCCCCGGCCGGCTCTGGCGCCAGCGCGCGACCTGACGCAGGGCCTGATTCATCACCCAATGCCCGATCGGCACGATCAGCCCGGTCGTCTCGGCGACGGCCATGAACTCCCGGGCGTCGATCAGGCCGCGGTCGGGATGCTGCCAGCGCACGAGCGCCTCGAAGCTCGACAGCCCGGTGACGCCGTGCAGCGAGATCTGGGGCTGGTAGTGGACGCGCAGCTCGGAGCGCTCGACCGCCTGGCGCAGCGCCGCCTCCAGGGCCAGGCGCTCGGCGGCGCGATGGCGAGACGCCTCGTCATAGATCTCAAAGCGGTCTCCGCCCCCCTCCTTGGCCCGGTACATCGCGGCGTCGGCGTCGCGGATCACGGCTTCGGGGGCGACCGAGGGATCGGTCACGATCGCGATTCCGATGCTGACCGCGACCTCCTCGATCTCCGTCTCGCCGAGCATCAGCGGCTGGCCGGCCGTGCGGGAGATGCGGTCGGCGATCAGGATCGCCTCGCGCTCGGATTCGAGCTCCTCGAACAGGAAGGTGAACTCGTCGCCACCGAACCGGGCGACGGTGTCCATCGGGCGCAGCATGTCGTGAAAGCGCTCGGCGAGCACCCTGAGCAGCAGATCTCCGGCGGCGTGGCCCATCGAGTCGTTGATCGCCTTGAAGCTGTCGACATCGAGGAACAGGACGGCGACCGGCGCGCCGGTGCGGCGCGAGCGGTCCAGCGCGACCGACAGGCGGTCGATGAACAGCGCCCGGTTGGGCAGCTCGGTCAGCGGGTCGTGCAGCGCCTGATGGGCGAGCTCGACCTCGGAGCGCTTGCGCTCGGTGGCAAAGCGCACGGTGCGGGCCAGCAGGGCGGGGTTGAGCTCGGAGGCGCGCAGGAAGTCCTGCGCCCCCGCCTTGACCGCGGCCATCCCGAGCTCGTCGTCCCCGCGCGCAGAGAGCACGATCACGGGCGCATCCGGCGCGGTGCTCCGCACGAGCGCCAGCGACTGCAGCGGGTCGGCGTCGTCCTCGGGCAGCGACAGCAGCACGCATCCGGCGCCGTGATCGACCAGCTCCTGGGTGCCGTCGGCGATCCGCTGAGCATGGGCGATGACCAGCCCTCGGGGCCATGCGGCTCGCAGCATTTCGCCGACCAGCATTGCAGCGCGTGCGTCGGCTTCGATCAGGAGGATTCGCGTGGGTGCTCCGACCGTTCCGTGGTCATCGGTTATCAGTTGTCTCGTCCTCAGGCAACCTACGTTATGGGCCGTCTTGAGCATAAAAGCACAGTTTTTAGAGTTTTGTCCGGCCCCTTGGCGCCGGGATGAGGCCGCTGCGCACACTTCGGGCCCGGCTGGCCGCCGCGACCGCCGCCTCGATCCTGGCCGCGGTGGCCATCTTTGCCCTCGTCACGGTGCTTGTCGTCGGTCACGAGCTGCGCGGCTCGCTCGACACCGCGCTGCGCCGGCGTGCCCAGGATGTCGCGCAGTTGGCGATCTCCGCGCCCGCCGTGCTCGCCGAGCCCGGCGCGCTTGAGAGCCCGAGCTCGGGACGTCAGCTGACGGTCGAGGTGATCGACGCGCGCGGCCGGATCCTCGCCCGCTCACTCGCGCTCGGCGCGCTGCTGCTGCCCCAGGACAAGCTCGTACGCGACGCGCTTCGCGACGGCCGCGCAGGCGTGCAGGACATCCGCCTGGGCGGCCGGCCGCAGCGGATGTTCGTCGCCCCGATCGCCCAGGTGACCGGCGCCGCCTCGGGTGGCGCGGTGCTCGTCGCCGCCGACACCGAGGACATCAGCCGCACGCTCTCCGATCTCGGCGCAGCGGTGGCGCTCAGCGGGGTGGCAGTCGCGCTGGCGGCTGCGCTCGCCGCCGCGCTGCTGATCCGGCGGGGTCTGGCGCCGCTGCGCCGGCTGGCCGCCGCGGCGGGAGAGATCGAGCGCACCGCCGACCCTGCGCGACGCCTGCCCGAGCCGGCCGCGCTGGATGAGATCGGCCGTCTCACCGGGGTGCTCAACCGGATGCTCTCGGCCCTGGAGGTGGCCCGCGCGGGCGAGCGGCGCCTGCTCGCCGACGCCTCGCACGAGCTGCGCACGCCGGTCACCTCGCTGCTGGGAAACGTCGAGTACGCCGCGCGCCACGGCGCCGAGCCCGAGCTGCTCGAGGAGCTGCGGCTGGACGCCGGTCGCCTCGCCCGGCTCGTCGACGGCCTGCTCGCGCTCGAGCGCGCCGCGGCGATCGAGGCCCCGGACACGCCGGTCGCGATCGCCCCGCTCGTGCGCGAGGTGATCGCCGAGTTCGGCGGCAGGCGGGTCAGCGCGGTCGGGCCGCTGCCCGCGGTGACCGTCTCCGGGGAGGCGGACGCGCTGCGCCGCGCGTTGCGCAACCTGATCGAGAACGGCATCGTCCACGGGCCCGCCGGCGAAGCGGTCACCGTGGCGGTCACGACCGGGCCCGGCGTGGTCGGAGTGAGCGTCTCGGACGCCGGGCCGGGCCCTGATCCGGCTCTGCGCGCGCACCTGTTCGAGCGCTTCTGGCGGGCGCCGGACGCCTCGCAGCGGCCAGGTTCGGGCCTGGGGCTGGCGATCGTCGCCGCGATCGCCGAGCGTCATCGGGGAGAGGTCAGCGTGCAGGGCGCGACCTTCACCCTGACGTTGCCCCAGGGCGGCCCCGGCGCTGGCTGAACTCTCATGCTTCTCTTAGCCTGGACTGATCGACACCCGTCAGGATCCTCTTGTGTCCACCGGTGCCTCTCCGGGGCCGCGCCCGGACCGGGCGGCCGCTCAGCTCAAGCGTGAGGCCGCGCTCGCGCGGCTGGCCCGCGTGCGCGGGATCACGATCGCCGGGGCGAGTGCGCTGACCGCCGTCGTCGCCGGGGTGGTCAGCGCCGCCTCCGGGCACACGCTGGGCGCCAAGCACGTGGCCCGGACCGCCGCGCTCGCTGCTCGCGCCGCGGCGCCGTCCCCCCGGGCCGCCAAGCTGCCACCGCTGGCCAGCGCCCGCCAGCTCGGACTCGGCGCTCCCGGCGCTGCGCCTCAACCGGCTCCCTCGGCGCCGGCGACGCCTCAGGCCTCGGGGTCCCAGCCCGCTGCGCCCCAGGCGGCACCCGGACCGGCGGTCTCCGGGGGCTCTTGACCGCCTGCACCAGCTTTCGCGCCCTGGGGAGCACGGCGGTGGTGATGACGAACCGCGGGGAGCATCTGGAGGTTGCCGCAACGGCGGTCGGGCGCATCGTGGCCGCCTTCGATCTCGCCTGCTCGCGCTTTCGCGAGGACTCAGAGCTCGAGGCGCTCAACCGCGCCGGCGGCCGTCCACTGAAGGTCTCGGCGCTGCTGCGCGAGGCGGTCCGGGCGGGTGTGCGCGCCGCGCAGCTGACCGACGGTGACGTGGACCCGACCGTCGGAGCGGCGCTGATCGCCCTCGGTTATGACCGGGATTTCTCATTGGGGGTTGATGGCCGAGGCGCGGACGCCGGCGCAGGCGCGGTCGGCGCCGCCAGGCCCCGGCGCCCGCTGTCGTTTGCGCGCGTCGCAGGCCGGCGCGCGATCGTCGTCGACGAGGCGAGCGGCACCGTCACCGTCCCGGCCGGCGTCCGCCTCGATCTCGGGGCGACCGCCAAGGCCCTGGCCGCCGATCACGCCGCGGCGGCCGCGGCGCAGGCCACCGGTGCCGGGGTGCTGGTCAGCCTTGGCGGCGACATCGCCACCGCAGGGCCGGCGCCGGCCGCCGGTTGGCCGGTCCGCGTCACTGACGATCACCGCTCCGGGCTGGACGCCCCCGGCCAGACGATCGCGATCGCCTCGGGCGCCTTGGCCACCTCGAGCACGGTCGTGCGCCGCTGGCGCACAGCCGGCGAGACCCGCCACCACCTGATCGATCCCGCCAGCGGACGTCCCGCCGCCGGCCCCTGGCGCACCGTCAGCGTGGCCGCCGCGACCTGCCTGGACGCCAACATCGCGGCCACCGCGGCGATCGTGCGCGGCGAGCGCGCCGCGGCGTGGCTGGCGCAGGCCGGCCTGCCGGGCCGGCTGGTCGGCGGCGACGGCCGCGCGCGCCACGTGGCCGGCTGGCCCCGGGCCGGCGACGACCTCGCGCCCGAGCCGATCACCGAGGCGGCCGCGTGACCCCGCTGGGCGCCGTGGGCCCGAGCCTGTACTGGTACCTGACCCGCGGCAGCGGCACGGTCGCGCTCGTGCTGCTGACGATCAGCGTGGTGGTCGGGATCGCCGGCTCGATGCGGCTCTCGGCTCCGGCCTGGCCGCGCTTTGCGATCGAGACCGTCCACCGCGACGTGTCGCTGCTGGTCATCGTCTTCCTGGTCATCCACATCGTCACCAGCGTGCTGGACAGCTTCGCGCCGATCTCGCTGACCGCCTCGGTGATCCCCTTCATCTCCAGCTACCGGCCCCTGTGGCTCGGGCTGGGGACGCTCGCCTTCGATCTCATCCTCGCGCTCACGGTCACCAGCCTGATGCGCCGCCGCCTGGGCTATAGGACCTGGCGCGCGGTGCACTGGCTCGCGTACGCGAGCTGGCCGGTCGCGGTCCTGCACGGCATCGGGACCGGGAGTGACACCAAGGTCGCCT
>JAABUZ0100006741.1_pt1 | contig 14203 bp, 14 predicted proteins | sample 5562091 | NCBI WGS metagenome assembly JAABUZ01 (sample SAMN12813069, study PRJNA571459) | rock metagenome | isolation source: Antarctica rocks | place: Antarctica: Victoria Land, Linnaeus Terrace sud | collected 2015-12-21 | reverse complement strand
TGGGGCTCGCCTACATGACGGGCTTGCCGGGGCGGCCGATGCGGGCGGGCAGCAGCGTCAACGATATTCTCGGCGGCACCTACGCCGCCGTCGGCATCCTGGCCGCGATCGAGGAACGGCATCACACCGGGCTCGGCAAGCACGTGCAGTCCGGCCTGTTCGAGACCAATGCGGTGCTGGTGGCGCAGCACATGGCCCAGGCGTTCATCACCGGCGAGCATCCGCCGCCGATGGGGGTCAAGCGGCCGGCCTGGCCGATCTATGACATCTTCGACTGCGCGGACGGCGAGAAGGTGTTCGTCGGCGTGGTGACCGATACGCAGTGGCAGCTGTTCTGCGATCGCTTCGGGCTCGCGGCGCTGGCGGCGGATCCGACGCTCGACACGCAGGAGGCGCGTCGGGGTGCGCGGGACCGGGTCATCCCCGTGGTCGCCGACGCGCTGCGGCGCTACAGCAAGGCCGAGTTGATGGACAAATGCGAGCAGCTGGGGCTGCCGTTCGCGCCGATCGGGCATCCTTGGGACCTGTTCGAGGATCCGCATCTGACCGAGTCGGGCGGCCTGGTGCCGCTGACGCTGCCGGACGGGCGTGTGATTAAGCTGCCGGCGTTCCCGGTCGCGCTGGATGGCGAGCGGCTTGGCGTCCGGCGTGACCTGCCAAAGCTCGGCGAGCACAATCGGGAGATTTTGGCCGAGATCGGCTGGCCGGCAGACCCGGCGACGGCGTAGTTTGTTGCAATGCAAAAAGGCGGCGATATGGCGAATGGCGGTCGGCTGCTCGAGGCGATCCGGTTGCGGGCCTATTTTCTGTGGGAGAAGGCCGGGCGCCCGGCCGGTGGCGACATCACCTTCTGGGAAGAGGCTCGCACCCAGATAGAGGGGGAACGGCTGCCAACCGCTCCCGCCGAAAATTCGCCTTGACCGGGAAATGCTTGCCGAAGTGGCTCGGGAAGTGCGCTAGGCGGCTTGGGCCGGCTTGAGCCGCTCCGCGTAGAGCTTGCGCAGCTTGGCGACCTTGGGCGGAATCACGGCCCGGCAGTAGCCGTTCGATGGATTGCGGTTGTAGTAGTCCTGGTGCTCTTCCTCGCCGGAATAGAACATTTCCAGCGGCTTGATTTCCGTGACGATCGGGTCCGGCCAGACGCCCGCCGTCGCCATCTCGGCCATCACTTCGCGCGCGGCTCGCTCCTGTTCCGGCGAATGGGTCAGGATGATGGACCGGTATTGCGGGCCGACATCGTTGCCCTGCCGGTCGCGCGTGGTGGGATCATGCATGGTGAAGAAAATACGCAGGATGTCAGCGTAGCTGATCTGGTCGGGGTCGAACGTCAGTTGCACGACCTCGGCGTGGCCGGTGCGCTTGGCGCAGACCTGCTCGTAGGTCGGGTTAGGGACGGTGCCGCCGGCGTAGCCCGAAACCGAGCGCTGCACGCCGGCCAGCGACGTGAACAAGGGTTCGAGACACCAGAAACACCCGCCGCCCAAAGTTGCAAGTTCAGTGGCCATAGAGGTCTCCATCGTCCGCCTCGATATGGCGATGCCGGGCGGCACGCTTCAAGGCACGAGGGTGATGAACACGAAGCGCGCGAACAGGGTCAGGTGGATCACGCGACGGAGGCGTAGGTTGGCCGAGGCGCCTGGCCGGGTCAGGCGCAGCAGGGCGTCGGTTGCGCTGGACCGCCCGCCAAGGAGTTGATCGCGCGCGACAGGGTGTCCCAGCGGAACGGTTTGGGCAGGAAAGGCCGGGGCTCGCTCGGCGGCGGTCGGCCGCTGATGAGCAGTAGCGGGACGGCGGGCCATGCCGTGCGCATCTCCCGCGAGAGGGCGAGCCCGTCCATCCGCGGCATGTTTACGTCCGACAACACGAGGTCGACCCGGCCGTGGTCACGCAGGAAGGCCAGAGCCTCTTGCCCGTCGATCGCCTCGTAGACCAGGTGCCCGGCATCTTGGAGCATCCAGGTAAGCAGCTCACGCACCGCGTCTTCGTCATCGACGACGAGGATGGAGAGCTGCGTGATGGCGGCTGGTTGCAACATATCCCGCTTAAGTTGTGTTCGTCCTCGGCTTTTACATCAATGCGTGTGTCAGCATCACGCACACCTGATTGAGGCAACCGGCTGCAACGGCGAACTATCACACGATGGTCTGCGATAAGCACGATCCTGCGCGTCGTATGACCAGCTGGGAAGAGGCGGTCGTGGTATCGGCTCCCATCAGCGCCGTGCGCCAGGCGTTCGGCTCCGTAACGGTCTCTTATGGGTCACGATCGAGAAGGCGTCGAAGGCGGCGATCGACGAGCGGGTGAGGCGGGCGGCGTTGATTCTCGGCCGGACCGCGAAGATCGGCACTCTGCTCGAGCTGTCTGACCGCACTAGCCCCGCGCAACCGGGGCGTGTAACGCACCGGTGGAACGGAGAGGCGGCCGGTGAGCGAAGACAGTGGTTCCATCCTCGCCAAGACCGCACGCGGGGCGGGCTGGGTGGTGGCCTGGCGGATGATGACGCGGGCGCTGGGCGTGCTGAGCACGCTGGCGCTGGTGCGGCTGCTGGCGCCGTCGGATTTCGGCCTGATCGCGCTGGCGTCGAGCTTTTCCGTCTCGATCGAGGCTTTCTCCTGGATCGGCATCGAGGAGGGCGTGATCCGGCACAAGGCGCCGACGCCAGCGCTGATGGACACGGCCTTTACGCTGTCGGTGCTGCGGGGCGCGCTGATCTTCCTGATCATCGCCGCGGTCTCGGTGCCGGCGGCGCGCTTCTTCGGCGACCCACGGCTGGCTTCGGTGCTGATCGCCCTCGGGGCCACGGTGCTGATCGAGAATTTTATTAACGTCGGCACGATCGAGTTTCGGCGCGAATTCGATTTTCAGCGCGAGTTCCAGCTCTATCTGCTGCCGCGGCTGCTGAGCATCGTCATCGCCGTCGGCTCCGCGTTCGTGCTGCATACCTATTGGGCACTGATCGCCGGCATCGTCTCCAACCAGGCGCTGCGGGTCGTGTTCAGCTACCTGATGCATCCGTATCGGCCGCGGTTCCGCCTGACGGAGTGGCGGCAGATGGCCGGGTATTCGGTGTGGAACTCGCTGATCGCCGGCGCGGGGGCGCTGCGCGACCGGGTCGACACGATGATGGTCGGTCGCGCGCTGAGCCCGGCGGCGGTGGGCTTCTATGCGCTCGGCTACGAGATCGCCGGGCTGCCGGTGACCGAGTTGATCGCGCCGCTGACGCGGGCGGCGTTCGCCGGGTTCGCGGCGGCGTGGCGCGAGGAGCTGGACGCGGGGCAGACCTGGCTGCGGCTGGTGTCCACCATGGCGCTGCTGACGTTCCCGGCCGGAGTCGGCATGTCGGCGGTGGCGCAGCCGTTGATCCTGCTCGCTTTTGGGCCGGGGTGGGAACAGGCGGTGCCGGTGATGCAGGTGCTGGGGATCCCGCTGTGCCTGACCGTGTTCGGCATGGTGGCGCAGACCTTGTTCCTGGCGCAGGGGCATATGAAGGCGTCGCTGGCGATCACGGCCGCGGCGACGGTCTTGCGGCTGGCGCTGCTGGCGCTGCTGATCCCGCGGCTTGGCCTGCTCGGCGCGGCGCTGGCGGCGGGCGCGGGCATCGCGGTCGAACAGATCGTCTCGGCGGCCTGGGCGATGCGGCGGCTGGGGCTCTCGGGGCCGCGCGACCTGGCGCCGCAGATCTGGCGCATCACGGCGGCGACCGCGCTCATGGCGGCGGCTCTGTCGCAATCGGGGCTCGGGTGGTGCGATATGGGACTTGGGCAGATGGCGCTGGCGATCGCGCTGGGGGCGGTGGTCTACGTCGGCGCGCTGGCCGGGTTGTGGCTGCTGTGCGGCCGGCCGGCCGGGCCGGAGGCGGACGCGGTGGCGCTGATCGGACGCCGCCGGCGTTGACGGTTTCGTGTTCGCGTGGTGGTGTCCCGGCTCCTTACAGGGGATGGTGTCATGGTCGTGACGACAAGGCGGGACCTCGGCCTGGCCGGCACTGCGCTCATGCTCGGCCTGCGCCCGGCGCTGGCCGCGGCGCCCGTCAAGATCGGCGCGATCTACCCGCTCTCCGGCGGCGCGGCCAGCGCGGGCGAATCGGCGCGGGCAGCGGTCGAGGTCGCGCTCGATGTCATCAACAACGCCCATCCCGAACTGGGCGATCTCGTGCTCGCGAAGGAGGCCGGATTGCCGGGGCTGGGCGGCGCCCATGTCGAGGTGGTGTTCGCCGACAACCAGGGCTCGCCGGCGGCCGGGCAGAACCAGGCGCTGCGGCTGATCACCGAAGAGAAGGTCGCCGCCCTGCTCGGCGCCTACCAGTCCGGGGTCACGCTGACCGCGAGCGCGATCGCCGAGCGGTATGGCATTCCCTTCATGAGCGGCGAGTCGGTGGCGGCGAACCTGAGCGAGCGCGGCTTCAAGTGGTTCTTCCGCACCACGCCGGTCGCGGCCGACATCGCCCGGACCTACATGGCGTTCCTGAAGGACATGAAGGCTGCGGGCACGAAGACCGACCAGATCGCGGTCGTCTACGAGAACACCGAATACGGCACCTCGATCGCCAAGACGCTGACCGAAGCGGCCCGCGAGGGCGGCTTCAACGTCGGCCTGCAGATCCCCTACGGCGCCAACACGTCGGACGTGCAGTCGCAAGTGCTTGTGATGCGTGACAAGAAGCCGGACGTGCTGATCTTCGTCAGCTACACCTCGGACGCGATCCTGTTCGTCAAGACCATGAAGGCGCTGGATTACCGGCCGCCGATGCTGATCGGCGACGACAGCGGCTTCTCCGACAGCGCCTTCGTCAAGGCGGTCGGCGACATCGCCCAGGGCGCGATCAACCGCTCCGCCTTCGACGCCGGCAAGCCCGGCAGCGTCAGCTTCATCATCAACGAGATGTACAAGAAGAAGCGCGGCGCCGACCTCGACGACACGTCCGCGCGGGCGATGATGGGGTTCCTGACCTTGTGCGACGCGATCAACCGCGCCGGCTCGACCGAGCCCGCGAAGATCCAGGCGGCGCTGAAGGCGACGGACCTGAAGCCGGAGCAGCTGATGATCGGCTACAAGGGCGTCAAGTTCGACGAGAAGGGCAACAATACGCTGGCCGGGGCGCTGCTGATCCAGCTCCAGGGCGAGAAATACGTCGCCATCTGGCCCGAGGCGCAGGCGGCGGCCAAGCTGCAGCTTCCCTACAAGGGCTGGTAGCCGGGCTTGCTGTCCGCGACGGTCCTGCAGGTCATCGTCGGCGGATTGCTGCTCGGCGCCGTCTATGCGCTGTTCGCGTCCGGGCTGACGTTGATCTGGGGCATGATGAACGTCGTCAACTTCGCCCATGGCGACTTCGTCATGCTGGCGATGTACGTGGCGTTCGTCTGCTGGAGCGCGCTGGGGCTGGGGCCGGCCGCCTCGGTGCCGATCGCGGCGCTGGTGCTCGCGACGGTCGGCATCGTGGTCTATTTCGCGCTGGTGCGGCACGTCCTGAAGGGCCCGATGCTGGGGCAGATCCTGGGCACGTTCGGGCTGGCGCTGTTCATCCGCTATGGCGTGTTCTGGTATTTCGGCGCCGATTTCCGCTCACTGCCGGACAATCTGGTGGGCGGCACGTTCGAGTGGGGCGGGCTGCGCCTGTCGGCCTCGCGCTTGCTGGCCGGGGTGGTGGCGCTGCTGGTGACGGCCGGGCTGCACCTGTTGCTGACGCGGACCATGCTGGGCAGCCGGATCCTGGCGGTGGCCGAGGACGAGCGGGCGGCGCAGCTGATGGGCATAAAGCCGCAGCGGATGCAGGCGGTCGCCTGGGGGCTGGCGGCGGGGGCGACCGGGATCGCCGGGGCGCTGATCGCGACGTTCTTCTATATTTCGCCGACAGTGGGCGAGAGCCTGGCCATCGTCGCCTTCGTGACGGTCTCGTTGGGCGGGTTCGGCAGCGTGCCGGGGGCGCTGGTAGCCGGGCTGCTGATCGGGGTGATCGAGAGCCTGTCGGCGTTCTACATCGGCGCCGTCTATAAGGACGTCGTGACGTATTCCTTGTTCGTGTTGGTGCTATGGACCCGGCCGCAGGGTCTGCTCGGCAAGGCGTGAGCCGCCTCGCAATCGGCGCGGGCGCCGCGCTGGCGGTCGCACTGGCGTATCCGCTGCTGTTCAACACGGCGTTCGAGCAACGGCTGGGCGCGCTGGTGCTGCTGTATGCGATCGCGGCCTCGGCCTGGAACATCGTCGGCGGCTATGCCGGGCAGATCTCGGTCGGCCACGTCGTGTTCTTCGGCTGCGGCGCGTACGGGTCGTTGGCGGCGTATACGCATTGGGGCTGGCCACCGATCGCCGGGCTGCCGCTCGGGGTGGCGGCGGCGGTGCTGATCGCCGGCGTGATCGGCGTGCCGACGCTGCGGCTGTCGGGGCATTATTTCAGCATGGCGACGATCGCGGTGGCGGAGCTGGTGCGGCTGGTAGTGACCAACACCGATGCGCTGGGGGGCGCGCAGGGCCTGTCCGGCCCGGTGATGCCGCGTTCGGTAATGGACCTCTCGTTCCTCTCGGCGCTGCCTTATTACTATCTGTTCCTGGCCGTGCTGGTGGCCACGCTCGCGATCACCTGGCGGATGGAGCAAAATCGCATGGGCTACTACCTACGCGCCATCAAGGGCAGCGAGCGGGCGGCCCGCTCGCTCGGGGCGGCTGCGCCGACCTACAAGCTGCTGGCGTTCCTGCTCAGCGCCGCGTTCACGGCGGTGGCCGGCGGGCTGTATGCCACGTTGTTCGGCTTCATCGATCCGGAATCCGGTTTCGGCATCCTGGTCTCGGTCAAGCTGCTGATCATGGCCGCCCTCGGCGGGGCGGGACGCTGATGGGTCCGTTGATCGGGGCGGCGATCCTGGTGCCGCTCGAGGAGATCTCCAACAACCTGCTGGGCGGCAAGGGCGGCGGGCCGACTTTCGTTCTGTATGGGGCAGTGATCATGCTGCTGGCGCGGTTCCTGCCGGGCGGGCTGCTCGGGCTGCTGGCGAAACGACGTGCTTGAGGCGCGCGGGATCACCAAGGCGTTCGGCAGCTTCAAGGCGGTCGACGATGCTTCGGTGACGGTGGCGGCCGACGAGGTGCTGGGCCTGATCGGCCCCAACGGCGCCGGCAAGAGCACGTTCTTCAACTGCCTGACCGGCGATTTGCCGCCGAGCGCGGGGACGGTCTGGCTGGAGGGCGCGGACATCACCCAGCTGCCGGCCGAGCGGCGCGCCGCGCTCGGCCTGGCCCGCAGCTTCCAGGTGCCGCTCACGTTTGCGGATATGACCGTGCTCGACAACGTCATGGTCGGCGCCTTCCTGCGCACGCCGCATCCGGGGGAGGCGCGCGACCGGGCGGCCGCGGTGATCGAGCGGGTCGGCCTGGCGGCGCAGCGCCACGCGCTGGCTTCGAGCCTCGGCACCCCCGGACGCAAGCGGCTCGAGATCGCGCGCGCCCTGGCGACGCAACCAAAGATCCTGCTGCTGGACGAGGCGATGGCCGGGTTGAACCCGCCCGAGGTGCGGCAGGCGATCGACCTGGTCGGGCGCATCCATGCGGACGGGATCACGCTGGTGATCGTCGAGCACATCATGGAGGTGATCATCACCCTGGCGCAGCGGGTGGTGGTGTTCCACCAGGGGCAGGTGATCGCGGCCGGGTCGCCGCGCGAGGTGATGCGCGAGGCCCGCGTGGTCGAGGCCTATCTCGGCAAGCGTGCTGCTGCGGCGGCGGCGGCGCGATGACCATGCTGTTGGAGGTGAGCGGCCTCGAGGTCCACTACGGCGACCTGGTCGGCGTGGCGGAAGTGTCGTTCAGCGTGCCCGAGGGGGGCATGGTGGCGCTGCTGGGCGCCAACGGGGCGGGCAAGACGACGACGCTGAACGCGATCGCCGGGCTGGTGCCGGCCTCGGGCGGGCAGGTGAGCTTCCGCGGCCAGCCGATCGCGCGGCGCCCGGCGCACGAGATCGTCCGCACCGGGCTGGCGCTGGCACCGGAGGGCTGGCGGCTGTTCACGCAGCAGAGTGTGGAGAACAACCTGATGCTCGGCGCCACGGTGCTGGCCGACCGCGGCGTGATCCCGCGGCTGCTCGAGCGCGTCTACACGCTGTTCCCGCGCCTGGCCGAGCGGCGGCGGCAGATGGCCGGCACCATGTCGGGCGGCGAGCGGCAGATGCTCGCGGTCGGGCGGGCGCTGATGAGCGAGCCCACGCTGCTGATGCTCGACGAGCCCAGCCTCGGCCTGGCGCCGGCGGTGGTGGAGACGATGTACGAGACGCTCGGCGCGCTGCACCGCGAGGGGCTGACCATCCTGCTGGCCGAGCAATCGGTGGAGCTGGCGCTCGAATACGCCGACCATGCGACCGTGCTGCAGGTCGGCCGCTCCGTGCTGTCGGGCCCGGCGGACGCGCTGGCCGCCGATCCGGAGGTGCAGCGGATCTACTTGGGGTTGGGCTGATGGATGGGATCGAGATCGGCGGCTGGCGCATCGACGTGCTGGTGCAGGGCTATCCCGGCAAGACCGTCTGCCATGGCGGGCTCGGCTGGAGCACGATCGCGCTGCTGCGCGGGCATGGCCGGGTCGCGCTGGTCGACGTCGGCTCGTTCGGGCAGCGGCAGCCGGTCCTGGATGGACTGTCCGCCTGCGGGCTGACGCCGGCCGACGTGACCGACGTGCTGCTGACCCACTCGCACTGGGATCATTCGGTGAATTGGGTGATGTTCCCCAACGCGAGCGTGGCGATCGGCGGGCCGGAGCTGGACTGGTCGGTCGCCGAGCCGTGGGGCACCACGCCAGTCCCAGAACTCTACGTGCGCGAATTGGCGGCATGTTCGCGGTTGCAGCGGATCGAGGCGGGCGAGACGGTGCTGCCGGGGATCACGGCGCATGACGCGCCGGGTCATACGCCGGGGCACCTGATCTTCCTGCTCGCAGGAGAGCAGCACGACGTGCTTCTCACCGGCGACGCGGCCAAGAACCGCGCCGAACTGCTCTCGCTGTCTGCCGACATGACCTATGACCCGGCGGTCAGCCGGGCGTCGATGCAGGCGATCTGGGCGCTGTGGCGGGCGCGCCCGGGCACGATCCTGATCCCCGGCCACGACGTGCCGATGCGGCTCGAGGGCGGTGCGCCGGCCTATTTGGGCCAGCGCACCGCGGGCGTTCGCGCCTGGTTCGGCGACGATCTCGACGAAATGCGGCTGTTTTCGCTCAGCTCCGCCACTCCAGGGTCTGCGCGCGCAGCGGATTGACGAAGGCGCGGCCCTCGGCGGCCGAGGCGAGGTATTCGCGCTTGAGCCGGTGCCACCAGCGCACCTGGGTGTCGGGGTCGCCGACGAAGAGATAGGAGGGCGGGCTCTGGTTCTCCATCAAGCGGACCGCGACGACCCGGTCCTGATCGAGGAAGTCGCGCGCCATCCAGGCGGCGGCGGGGCGGAACGGTGCCAACCATTTCGGGGTCCAGTAGACGCAGTAGTGCACGTCCGTCTCGGTCTCGCTGATCGGCGTGGCTGCGGCCAGCACGCAGGCGGCGTGGCTGTCGCCCTCGATATGCTCGACGCGGAGGCCCGGGAGCTGGATGCTGATATCGATGTGCACGTTGCGGCCGAGCAGCCGGTAGGGATTGGCGCCGTGCTTGAGGTGGTGGCGCTGCATGCGGAAGCCGAGCTCGTGCGGCTCGAAATGCTTCTGCTTGTGCCGCAGGCTGGTCGAGGGCTTGCTCTTCCACCAGCGCGAGGTGTGCACGAAGGCGGGGTGGCCGGGATCGATGAAGCCCATCACGGCGACATCGACGTTGCAGGGGAAGCGCATCGTGGTCGCGACCTGCGGCGCGGCGTCCTCGAAGCCCGGAACGGTCGGGAGCGGTCCGGGTTCGCCTTGCCCGACGTAGACCCAGATGTTGCCCTGGACCTCGCGGCAGGGCCAGGTGCGCAGGCGGAACTTGCTGGGATCGGTGGTCTGGGCCTCGACCACCGAAGGGATCTCGGTGCAGACGCCGTCGCTGCTGCGGAACACCCAGCCATGATAGCAGCAGCGCAGGCAGTCGCCGTCGAAGCCGCCATGACGCATCGGCATGCCCCGGTGCGGGCAACTGTCGCCGACGGCGAACACGGCGCCGTCCGTGCGGCGGCCGAGCAGCATGTCCTGACCCGCCAGCGTCATCGCCCGGGTGCGGCCCGGGCGGATGCGGCTGCCGAGGACGGCGAGATACCAAAAGCCTTGCAGCATCGTCAGCGTCTCACCGGTTGAGGGTTCGATCTCCCTGGGGAGCACGTCTGCGTCAAGTCCATCTTTTACCGCACTGCAGCAATTCCCATGTGGCGCTCCGAACAACAAGCGAGGCTCCGATGAGTGAAACCCATGCGTCCGATAGCGATCTGTTCCGACCGGTCAGCGTCGGCGACCTCCGCCTGGCCAACCGGATCGTCATGGCGCCACTGACGCGCAGCCGGGCCGAGAAGGGCGACGTCCCCAGCGATCTCGCCGTGGAATACTACGCGCAGCGTGCGACCGCCGGGCTGATCGTCACCGAGGCGTCGCAGATCTCGCAGCAGGGCAAAGGCTACGCCTTCACCCCGGGCATCTACACCGACGAGCAGGTCGCCGGCTGGCGCCGCGTGACCGATGCGGTGCACGCCGAGGGCGGCAAGATCGTCATCCAGCTCTGGCATGTCGGCCGCATCAGCCACCCGGACCTGCAGCCCGGCGGCCAACTCCCGGTCGCGCCGTCGGCCATCGCGCCGGAAGGCCAGGCCTTCACCGAGAGCGGCTTCAAGCCGCACGTAGCGCCGCGCGCGCTCGAGACCGACGAGATCGCCGGCATCGTGCGCGATTACGCCCATGCCGCCGAATGCGCCAAGCGCGCCGGGTTTGACGGCGTCGAGATCCACTCGGCCAATTCCTATCTGCTGGACCAGTTCATCCGCGACAGCACCAACAAGCGCACCGATCGCTATGGCGGCTCGGTCGAGAACCGGATCCGCATCGTGCTCGAGGTGACCGAGGCCGTGGTCGGCGTCTGGGGCGGTTCGCGTGTGGGCATCCGCCTCTCGCCGTTGACGCCGCAGGTGGGCAACACGCCGCTCGATAGCGACCCGAACACCACCTACTCGACCCTGATCAAGGCGCTCGACCGCTTCAATCTCGCGTACATGCACTTGGTCGAGGGCGCGACGCAGGGCCCGCGCGACGAGAAGATGGGCGTGTCCTACCAAGCGATGCGCAAGCTGTTCAACGGCGCCTACATGGCCAATAACGGCTACGACCGCGAGATGGCGCTTAAGGCCCGTCGGGATGATCTGGCCGACCTGATCTGCTTCGGCCGCCCGTTCATCGCCAACCCGGACCTGGTCGAGCGCCTCCGCATCGACGCGCCGCTCAACCCGGACGACAAGTCGACCTGGTACGGCGGCGACGCGCACGGCTACACCGACTATCCGACCCTGACGGAAAACCGAGAAGCCGCGGAGTAATCTCTGCGGGCATAGCCCTCTCCGGGTCGGAGAGGGGCTATGCTGGCCGCATGAACCCGCTCGCGTTGCTGGTCGCCGGCTGCTTCTTCATGGAGTTTCTCGACGGCACCATCATCACCCCGGCGCTGCCACAGATGGCGCTCTCGCTCGGAACCAGCGCCGTCGACCTGCATGTCGGCATTTCCGCCTACCTACTGACGGTGGCGGTGATGATCCTGCCGGGCGGGTGGGCCGCCGACCGGTTCGGCGCGCGCGCGGTGTTCACCAGCGCGATCGTGGTATTCACCGCCGCATCCGGCCTGTGCGCCATGGCCACCTCACCGACCACATTCGTGCTGGCGCGCATCCTCCAGGGGGTGGGTGGGGCGATGATGGTGCCGGTAGGCCGGCTGGTGGTGCTCCGCGGCACGGCCAAGCCGGATCTGATGCGGGCGATCGCGCTGCTGACCTGGCCGGGTCTGACGGCGCCGCTGATCGGGCCGCCGCTGGGCGGGTTGATCGCCGAGCGGCTCGATTGGCGCTTCATCTTCCTGGTCAACCTGCCGCTCGGCCTGATCGCCATCTTGCTCGCGCTACGGCTTGTGCCGGCCGCCGCCGGGTCGTCGCCGCGGCGGTTCGACTGGTGCGGTTTCGGCCTGGCCGGGGCGGCGTGCCTGTGCGCGGAGCTGGCGTTGGACCAGTTGGGCGCGATCGATCCGTCGTTGCCGCTGGTGGGCGGGCTGGCGCTGGCCGGGCTGGTGGCGGGCGTGTTGGTGACGCGCCACCTGCACCGAACGGCGCAGCCGTTGATCGACCCGGCGCCCTGGCGCGTGCCGACCTTCCGCGCCGTCATGACGGTCGGCACGGCCATGCGCGGGCTGATCTCGGCACTGCCGTTCCTGCTGCCGCTGCTGTTCCAGCTCGCGCTCGGCTACGACCCGTTCCATGCCGGGCTGATGGTGCTGGTGCTGTTCGCCGGCAATCTCGGCATCAAGCCGGCGACCTCGGCGATCCTGCGGCACCTGGGCTTTCGCACCGTGCTGGTCGGCAACGCTCTGCTACAAGCGGCCTGCCTGGGGGCGTGCGCCTTGATCGGCCCGGCAACGCCGCTGCTGGCGATCCTGGGGCTGCTGGCGCTGGCCGGGGCGTCGCGCTCGATGCAGTTCACCGCGCTGAACACGCTCGCGTTTGCCGACGTGCCGCAGGAGCGGATGTCGCCGGCCAACACCTGGTTCAGCGTGGCGTTCCAGCTCGGCAACGGCATCGGCGTGGCCGCGGGTGCGATGCTGCTGCGCCTGGCCGGCGGCTCGGACCTGGCGGGGTTCCACGGCGCGTTCGCAGCCTTGGCGCTGCTGATGCTGGGGTTGGCGGCGGCGGCGATGCGATTGCGCCCGGAGGACGGCGCCGGGGTGTCCGGCCACCGGCTCAGAGCGAAAGCAGCTTAGCCAGCCGGTCGGCTTCGGCGAGGTCCTCGGGCGTGTTGACGTTGAAGAACGGGTCGATTGGCTCGGCCGGCCATTCGGCGATCCCCGCCCCGTCGGTGAACGCGCCGACCTTGCGCATGCCGCTGGCCAGCGCCGCGCGCAGCCGCTCGCGCCCGGCGACCGGCCACAGCGCGATCACCGGGTGGGCGCGCCCGGCCGAGGCGGCGCAGGCCATCGAGAAGCCAGACTCCTCGCGCGCCGCATGCAGCCGCGCCACCAGGTTCGTCGGCACGAACGGGGCGTCGGCCGGCGCGCTCACCATCCATTCGACCGCCGGGGCGTGCGTGGCGATCCAATCCAGCCCGGCCAGCACCCCGGCCAGCGGCCCCGGCCGGTCCGGGAGGTTGTCGGCGACCACGGGCAGTCCGAATTCGGCGAACCGCGCCGGGTCGCCGTTGGCGTTGATGACGATGCGCTCGACCTGCGGCTGCAGCCGGGCGATCACCCGGTCGAACACGCTGCGTCCGCCGACCACGCGCGCGCCCTTGTCGCCGCCGCCCATGCGCCGCGCCCAGCCGCCGGCCAGGATCAGACCGAGCGTGTTCATGCCTCGAACCCCTTGTTGCGCAGGGCCGTGCGCGTCGATGGCCGGTTCAGCAGGGCGATGAAGCGGCGCACCGGTTCGCGTTCGAGCCGCGCTTCGGGGACCGCGAAGTCGAACTGCTCCGGCTGCAGCGGCAGGAAGCGCAGCCCGTAATCGCGCGCCACCGTCTCGATCGCCACGCCCCAATCGGCCCGCCCCGAGGCCACCGCCACCGCGACCGCGTTGTGCGACTTGGTCTGCAATGCGTACCCGGGCGGCCGGGCGCCGCCGAGCAGCCGGTCGATCAGCACCCGCGTGCCGCTGCCGGCGTTGCGGTTGACCATCAGTGTACCCGCATCACCTGCGGCGACGACCTCGGCCGGGGTCTGGCAGGCGGCAAAGCGCGCGTCGTCGTCCCGCACCACCACGCCCTGCAGCCGACCATAGCCCGACACCAGCGCCACGCCCGGCGGGAGCAGGGGGCGGTTGTACTCGCCGCTCGCCGGGTCCATCAGGTGGATGCCGGCTAGGTCGCATTCCCCGCGCCCGGCCGCTGCGAGCCCGGCGCTGCTGCCGACCGCCAGCGTCTTGACCCGCAGGCCGTCCTCCTCGAGCAGGCCGACCAGCAGGTCGAGCCCGGCGCATTGGCTGCCGATCACGACCAGGTCCGCCGCCGCCGCGCCCTCGCCGATTAACGTCACCGTGACCGTCGTTCCCGCCGGGACCGTCTCGGCCATCGCCGGCACGGCGAAGAAGCCGTCGG
>JAABUZ0100006740.1_pt1 | contig 14203 bp, 13 predicted proteins | sample 5562091 | NCBI WGS metagenome assembly JAABUZ01 (sample SAMN12813069, study PRJNA571459) | rock metagenome | isolation source: Antarctica rocks | place: Antarctica: Victoria Land, Linnaeus Terrace sud | collected 2015-12-21 | reverse complement strand
ATTCACGCACAAAAAAACCGTGGTCAGGAAAACGTCACCCACGGCTTCTCTCTTCTCAAGGTGTTTTTCGCTCAGAGGCTCTCGAAAAAGGACAGAGTGCGGCTGCGGGCAACGACACGGCTATCGATCATACATGGTGTGCCATACCTCCACAGGGTTGAATGGTCTGTGGTTGGTGTCATATGACCCAAGGCGCTCCTCCTTCTGAATACTGTTTTGGTTTTTGTGGAGAGAAAAAGATGCCTTTAAAAGATAGCATACAGCTTGTGTTCTTGTCAAAGAGTATCTGTTTGGTAATCTGCCCATTCGTACCATATAACTATCGTTATATCCTACGTTTACGCTCGCAGATTGAAAGCTCTTGTTTGCAAAATGGCCTGATAGGCCATTCCGCGTTGACAGTTCAAACACAATTGACGGTGGGGAGAGGGCCACACTGCACTCAGGGAAGATCTCTTTAACTGATCTTCCCTGGGCAATGATGGATGCCAGAACTACATCATCACTCTTCTATGCAAAAGCTGGTTTGGCTGGCATTTGTTGCACACAGAGGTTGTTGGGCGCTTCTGCAGGGTTTTGTAAGAACGCTTCCCCTACCTGTACGGGGCAGGCCTGGCTGGATAGGAAGACGCCGTGGCCGGTGGAGGGGGCGAGAAACTGATAGCTCTTCGAGAGCGTTTTCGCTGCATTCATCCCATTCACCGGCGGCGTGACCGGGTCGTACGCGCCCTCCATGACCAGGGTTGGAATGCTGCTCTGGACGGGCCCCTCTAGATTAGCGGCCTCCGGTTTGACGTTCCAGATCTGGCACAAGGTGACGGCTGAATCCTCCAGATTCAGAGCGTAATCTTGCCGCACGGATGGGTCGATCTTTTGCACGTTCTTTTCGATCTGAGCGCGGGAGGAGCGAGCCGCGTTCTCGTTGCACTCTACCGAGTTATACATGCCGAAGTTGACGCTCTGATCGAAGTTGAGCGCGCCATAGACTTTGGCGAATGTGTCATTCTTGCCCTGCATCACCTGTTCCATCAGCTTGGGAACATCCGGAATCAGGCTGGTCACGTAGAACATGTTCCAGAAGGTCTGCGTGAAGGCAAAGCCGTTGATGACGGCATTGCTATACGTACGCTGTGTATTGGGATCTTGTACGCTCATAGTCACAGGCGCTTTCTGCGCCTTCGCCACAAAGCTCCAGAAGCGCTGTTCGAGCTGTGGATGGGCTTTTGCACACTCCGGCTCGGCCGCACAGTCGTCGAACAGCGTACGGTAGACGCGTACAACCGAACTGGCACCATCCTGATTAGGGTTGATTTCAGGTGTGACGGTTGAGTCGAGGATGACGCTGCGAACCTGCTGCGGGAAAGAGCGCATGACTTCCAGCGCCAGCCGCGTGCCGTAGGAGACGCCATAGATGTCGGCCTGGGGCACTTTGAGCGCAGTGATCAGGTCGTGAATGTCGTTGGCATCTGTGTATGAGGTATAGGCATTGAGATTGATGTGGAGTTGATCGCTCAACCTTGCACGACAGGCTTTAAATGCATCATCCTGTTGCTTTAGGGAATCGGCGGTGGATATATGCTGCTCCAACTGTGCATACTGGACAGTGAATACCTCATCGCACTTCATCGGCGGCGAGGAGTAGCCCGTTCCCCGCTGATCGATCAGAATAATATCTCGCTTGCCAATCTCTTTATTGATACTGCCAGCCGAGGCAAAAAAATCAAACTGGCTTAACAATGCACCACCGGGGCCGCCCTGAAGCATAATCAAGGGATCAGTGGCAGGCCGAGGATTACTACTCTTCACCCGCGCCACAGCGAGCAGCAGATCCCGGCTATTCGGGTCCGCGCGATCCTCCTTCACCACCAGATAGCTACACTCAATATTTTTTCCTTGCACATATGGAGCTGGTAAGGTCATCGGGCAGGTGCTTGGAATGAGCCGAGGTGCAGAAGCCTGCTGCTGAGGTGTGGCAGAAGCAGAGGTGGAGGAGCTAGCAGAAGACGTAAACGGCGTACAAGAGACCAGTCCTCCAAAAGCCAGCAGGACAACGCCCAGAAGGACGAGTTTCTTGAGTAGAGAAGAGTGAGACACGGAACATTCCCTTTCATTGGTAAGTAGACATATATCAATAGAAGACGAATGGAGAAGCTATTCATCCTCTTTTCTGCCTAAAGTGCCAGGTTGCTACTAATAATAACGCTTGACCTGCTGTAAAGATGTCGAAGGTGAGGGCGATGGAGCAAGGCGTAGCGCGAAAAGGCCATTCAAGAGAATCTATTTGCATTTTGCGAGCCGTGTCCGTATAATCCAATGTGTATATTTCTATATTTATTTGAACAGTATACATGCATGAGACTAAGGAGTTCCGAATCATGGGATATCAGCCAGACGAGCCGCCATTTCAGCCTGGGCAATCCAATCCGCAGCAGGAAGGATATCGAGCACAGCAGCCGCAACAGCCATTTCAACCCTATCAACCTCAGCAGCCCTTCCAGCCGCAGCAGCCCGGTTACCAGCAACCATATGGACAACCGCAGCCCGGCTATCAACAACCATACGGCCAGCAACCATATGGACAGCCGCAGCCCGGCTATCAACAACCGTACGGCCAGCAACCATATGGACAGCCGCAGCCCGGCTATCAACAGCCATATGGATACGGGCAACAAGAGCCAAAGGACTGGCTGACCGCCCTGCTGCTCTGCATCTTCGTAGGTGCCCTGGGCGTTCATCGCTTCTACGTCGGCAAGATCGGCACCGGCCTGCTCATGCTCTTCACAGGTGGCGGCTGCGGCATCTGGTGGCTCATCGATATCATCTTGATCGCCAACGGTAGCTTCAAGGACAGCAACGAGATGCCGCTGATTAGGAGATAAAGGACGAGTAGAGACGTGGTAAGAGTTGTGAATCGAGCTATGTTGAAGGCGGTTGGAAAAATGGGTGTAAGCTTGTTCCTCCCAACCACCCTCTTTCTGATATCGCCAACATGGCTGGAGCGGCAGCCCTCCCTTTGCCTCTCGCAGCTTCTTTTCAGGCGGTCATGCCCCGGCTGTGGCATAACGCGTGCCCTGATATGGTCCCTGCACGGCGAGTTTGGTGAGGCGTTGCGCTGTAATAAACGGATAGTGGTTGTGCTGCCGCTGCTTGGCCTGGTGTGGCTGCGCACTCTTATAGATAGCTGGCGCGAACTGCAATTTGTTATGAATCGTTCCCGTTCATTCTCCACTTATGAAACGGTCTGGCCTCCTTCGTTAGCTCGGACGAGGCAGTATTTTTTTCCGAAGATGAGGGATGGAATCTGGCATTAATGTCCTCTCTTACAAGCGATGGAGGACGAGATGATGGAACTTCTCTCGGTGATTCCCCATTTCTGGTTGTATATACTGCTTCTGAGAGACGTGCTACCTCTCGCTTTGATTGGTCAAGGGCATCCTTCGTCTTTTGAAGCTCGTATTTCTCTTGTTGAAGGGCACGTTCGTTGTCACCTAAGCGTTGTAGACGCGCCAACAGATTGTTAAGCGAGACCGCAATCTGCCAGAGGGCATTATCCTGTGTCAAGGGAGCGCGCGCCTGGAAATTGCCATTGGCAACCTGTATATGCGTTTGCAGAATCTGCTGAATCCCTTCATCCAACTGCTGCTTCTGCTGCGCAATCGTTTGTTGTAGGCTCGCGACCACTTCTGCGCGATCGGCGCGCTCTATAGCTCGATTTGTGCTGCGAACCCACAGATAGGTCACAAAGGCGATGATGACCTGTAAAGCGATCGGCGTTTCAATGGTGCTGTACGCCTGCGTTGCTAATAGAGAACCGAGATCGGCGGTGTGCGGTAAAAAGGTGAGGGCGGCCCAGATAAAGATACAGTTGCCCAGGGCTAGCCAGGGGACCGTTTTTATGGGAAGAAAGGAGACGGCGAGCAGGATTGACTCTACCAGGAAATCAAAGCCCGGCAGATCACGTGCACCTAACCCATGAGGATTTCCCACTAAGCCTGCGATATGACCTAGCTCAAAGCCGAACACCAGGATGATTCCGGCTGTCAGCACTTTGCCAAAACGATTGAGCGTCAGCACTAAAATACTGACCAGGGAAGAGGGCAACAACACAAAGAGTAGTGTCCGATCCGACTGAAGAAATGCTCCTATTAAAGAGGCAAGTAAGGATAGCAGTAAAACCAATAAAATAGTGCTGGAGAGTCGTCCACGCCTCACTCGCTCTCGTTCAGCAAAACTTGCATTGATGGCGGCTTCAGGCGGAGCGGTGAGACGATACCACCACTCTAGATAGCCATTTTTCCTCAAAGATTCCTGTTGATACGACATTCCTAATACCTGGGCATAGAAGTCTAACTCGTTCGTTCAACGAGAGAGGGTGCCCACTCCTTTCGCATTCCCTGCTTTGAAATAGTTATGAGCCATCCGCTCTCCACTTGCGAAACGGCCTCCCCTGCTGCGTTGGCTCTCTAAGTGACGAAGAATCCTCTTCCCTGGGCGAGATAGACCAACGAGGTTCAGTATCAACATTCTCTCTCGATACCGTTTGAGCTGGTAGTGGCTGAGTCGGTAGCTTTTCTTTAGATGCTTCTTTCTGCCTGGCCCTCTGTAAAATTTCCGACAGGCGTGCCGCCTCCTGCCTTGATTGGGTGAGAGCGTCTTTTGCCATCCGGAGCTCATATCTCGTTTGCTGAAGCTCGCGTTCGCTATCGCCTAAGCGCTGTAGACGCGCTAACAGATTGTTGAGCGAGACCGCAATCTGCCAGAGGGCGTTATCTCGCGTCAAGGGAGCACGTGCCCGAAAATTGCCATTGGCAACCTGGACATGTGTTTGCAGAATCTGCTGAATCCCTTCATCCAACTGCTGCTTCTGCTGCGCAATCGTTTGTTGTAGGCTTGCGACCACTTCGGCTCGATCGGCACGCGCAATAGCTCGGTTCGTGCTGCGAACCCACAGATAAGTAACGAAGGCGACGATGACCTGTAAAGCGATCGGCGTTTCGATGACGCTATATGCCTGCGTCGATAATAATGAATTGAGATCTCCAGTATGCGGTAAAAAGGTGAGGGCGGCCCAGATAAAAATACAATTGCCCAGGGCTATCCAGGGGACTACACGCGCGGGAAGAAAAGAGACAGCAAGTAGGATGGTCTCCACCAGTAAATCAAAACGCGGTAGGTCGCGTACGCCTAATCCACCAGGCGTTCTTAATAGACCAAAGATGTAGCCCAATTCGAAGCCCAGCACCAGGACGATCCCTGCCGTCGTCACCTTGCCCAGACGGTTGAGCACCAGCACTAGAATACTTATCAAGAAAGAGGGAAGCAGCACAAGAAGTAAGTGATGATCGGGTTGAACAAGGGCACCTACTGAGGAGGCAAATAAGAATACCAGCATCACAAGTAAGATAGTACTGGAAAGTCGACCACGCCGCGCCCGTTCGCGCTCAGCAAGACTTGCGTCCACTGCAGCTTCAGGTGGAGAGGTTAAATGATACCACCACTCAAGATAGCGGTTTGTCCTCAAAGATTTTTGTTGATACGACATCATCAACACTTGAGCGTAAAGACCTGCTCGTTCATTCAATCAACGAGAAGAAACGCTCACTCCTTTCACTTTCTCTGCTTCAAAGAGCGCTACTCCACACTTGATCCAAAGCCTGATGTCAGCAACTTTGTCCTCTACCATACAAAGAATCAGATCAAGCACATAGCGGATAAGTAGATAATTTAGAACATTGTAGATCAAACAGTCATTTGTTGTCTATAAGGATAGGAGAAAGGTCACTCTTGTGCGAGCAGAAATCTCATCTCTAATTCTGAAAGTGTTCAGCTTCGTTGCCTGAAACAGTTATTGGAAAGGATTTTACCTCTTTTTTCATTTTTCATACTTTTTTGTGCTCGCACAAAAAAGTATGAAAAATGAAAAAAGAGGTAAAATCCACGAAGCCCTATAGCAGACCTTTACTCTTCAAGAAGTCGGTCGAAACCTCTTTGACGGCCTGAGTGGTGGACATGCTGGTTGCCTTCTGGGCTACTTGATTGCGCAACTGGATACTTACATCAGTGGTCAGGTATTTGGCAAGGGGGTTGAGAGCGTCCCTAATACCTGGGTCCTTTGCGAGCACTTCGTCGCGCACAATGGGGGCAGGGTTGAAGGCGGGAAAACCGTTCTTAGGATCTTTTAGGAAGACAAAGTTTTTCTTGCTCACCGCACTATCCGTCGTGTAGCAGACGTTGACCTGCGCCTGGTTGTTTGAGACGGCGGAGAAGCCGATGGTATAGTCTACCTTTTGCAGGCCCTTAAAGCTCTTGGTATCAAAGTTGTAGCTCGATTTGAGGTTATCGACATACGCGATACCGTCGCTGGGCGATGCCAATGTTAACTGCGAGACCTTTGGAGCCAGGTCAGAGACGGAGCTCACACCGAGCTTGTCCGCCTCCTGCTTCGAAGTGCATAGCGCATAAGTATCGTTGAGCGGAGCGGGATCAAGCCAGGTAATCTTGAACTGCTTCTCAAAGCCATCTTTTACCGTCTGATAATCCTTCTGCGGACTATAGGACGTTTTGAGACCCAGGGCATTCAGGCCCGTAACCGTAAACTCGGGATAGAGGTCAATCGCTCCATTCTTAATTGCACTAAAGACAATAGGGCTATCGCCCAGTGCCAGCTTCTCGTTGACAGTAAAACCGGCCTTGCGCAAGAGCAAAATGTCCATTCTGCTCAGAAATTGCGCCTCTATATCCTGCTTACTGCCGACCGTAATTGCAACTTTCGAACCCGAACTTGAACTCGAACCCGAACCTGAACTTGAGCCAGTCCCGGCTGAACCTGAACCCGTTCCTCCACACGCCGCCAGAAGCAGCACGGGCAGGAGGGCTAGAATAAACAGTCTCTTCGTGCGCCAGAAAGAAGTAAGATAAGACATAATCTCTCCTTAGTAACAACTCAATCACCGATGAACTTTTATCTCAACAACAGCAAACATCGTGGAAGCATTTAAAAGCTCATCAACATATCCCTGGGCATATCTCTCGTAATAGTACGAGAGAAACAATAGAAATCTCCCACTATTGTACCCCAACAGGAGAAGTTACAAAACTGATCCGGTGTTCCTCCCGCGTAGCGACGACCCTCTCTCCCTAATATAAAAAAGATGCCTAGAGCCCGCCGCTTTAGGGCTCTCTTTTTGTGCTGGGTAGAGAATGCAACGCCAGGGAAGTTATACCTCTGCTCCCACCTGCTCCTGTGTCCGCAGTCCGACAGGAGTAAGCGCGTATTGCAGCCCGCTCAGAAGCAGCTCTATCAGCACAGCCAGGATGGTTACGGGCAGAGCGCCGGCGAAAATCTCTACGTTATCCAGTTTATTGAGGCCATCGATAATATAGTCACCATAGCCGCCGGCACCAATGATTCCGGCAAGCGTCGCCGTCGCCACAATCTGGATCGCCGCCGTCCGTATGCCAGCCGCAACCACCGGCAGCACGATCGGAGCCTGAATACGCTGAACCGTTTGCCATGTCGTCATGCCCATACCCTTAGCCGCCGTGATGATCGCAGGATCTATTCCGCGCACACCCGTATAGGTATTCAGCAGGATGGGAGGAATACCAAGCACGACCAGAGCGACAAAGGTCGGTCGAAAGCCGAGACCCAGATATGGTACGAAGAGGATCAGGACCGCAAGAACTGGAATCGCACGCATCAAACCACTGATGTTGACGGCGATGAACGCGGCCGTGGCGTTGCGCGAGACGAGTGAGCCAAGCACAACACCAATAATGGTGGAGCAGATGATACAGACGACACAGATTTGAATGTAGGTAATCGTATGACCGAGAAAATTGTTGCTCGGATCGCGTATAAACGCAAGCAATTCGTTCATAGAGCTCGCTCCCTCTTTCTTCTATGCAACTGACACAGCCGTCCGTCCGCGATTCAGAGCAGTCTGTACGCCGAGCAGGAGCACATCAGCCACGACAGCCAGAACGGCCATCAAAATCGCGCCAGCCACAATAGCATCGGTATCGCCCGTCGTAATATTTTTGAAGATCAGGTCTCCCAGCCCGCCCTGTCCGACCAATGAGGCCAGAGATGCAATACCAACCGAGGTTACCGTCGCGATCCGCACACCGGCAACGATAATGGGGAGCGCGATCGGCAGCGTCACACGTCTGAGAACCTGGCCCGGAGTCATCCCCATCGACCTGCCAACCTCCAGCAAGAGAGGATCGACGGCACGAATAGCCGTCACGGTGTTACGAATCAAGACTAACTGTGCATAGAGAACGAGAGGAATGATAGCCGTCGCGAGCGTTAACTTTGTCAGAGGAATCAGCTCCGCAATCAGAGCGATGCCAGGAATCGTATACAGCAGGCCTGAAAATCCAACGATGGGAAGATAAAGGCGACGATTGCGCGCCACGAGCACTCCTAATGGAAGTGCAATGACCAGTGAAATAAGCATACTGAGTCCAACCAGGTACAGATGCTGCACAAACAGATTGGGAATGCTTCCGGGATCGGTCAGGTCGTAGTTGTATGAACTGAATAAGTAACGCATAAGCCTCCCTCGACTATGAAACATTCGCAGTAACACAACTATAACACGCAAGAATGAGAAAAAAGTAGATTTTGCCTACACGGGTAGGCAAACGCCAAAAAAAAGAAGACTAGCCTCACTTAGCTAGCCTTCTCTTCAGATATGTACGAACGTTTTTTTAGGAATGCAGTAGTAGTGCTAGATTAATAGCGTCCGCCGCGATCGCTGTAGCCGCCACCGCCGCCGTTGCGATCGTTGTAGCCGCCACCGCCGCCGCCTGAGCGTCGGTCGCCGCCGCCACGATAGCCACCGCCACGGTTCTCAGATGCCTGGCGCTCACGTGCCTCGTTAACAGTGATAGTGCGGTTTCCCATAGTGCTGCCGTTCAGGCGATCGATGGCGGCATGCGCCTCATCATCGCTACCCAACTCGACAAAACCAAAACCCTTGCTGCGACCAGTATCACGATCGGTGATAACCGTTGCCGAGATAACCTGGCCGAACTGTGAGAAGAGATCGATCAGATCCTGCTCATTTGTTTGATAGGGAAGTCCACCAACGTAAAGTCTCATGTGTATGCTCCTGTGTCGACACCTCTAATCGCATTGACGCTCGAAGAAACCATTTCTCACAGAAGCGATACAATTCTTTTTGGATGTCATACACTATGTATAACGAACGAGAGGGAGTACTTATTCCGCTTTTTGTGACCAATTTTCTTTTTCCAAAAAAAGTCGTTTTATTTCTAAATGCGATGCGCGGACGGCAACATCACGCAGACGCGGCTCCCCTCACCGGCAACTCCGGTGCTCTCGATCCAGATACGGCCCTCCATCGCCTCAATCAGGTGTTTACAGGTGTAGAGACCCAGGCCCATTCCACGGATCGAACCCGCCATATCGCGCTTGAGACGAATGAATTTGCCGAAGAGCAAAGGGATTTCGGAGGGCGGAATGCCAGGCCCGGCGTCCTGCACCCAGATATGCACTTGCGCGTCCTGCGGCATGACAAGCTCAGTCTCTGGTGCTATAACACATGCACCAACCTGGATCAACGTGTGGGGTGGACAATACTTAAAGGTATTGGAGAGCAGGTTGCGCAGAATCTGTTGTAGCAACTTTCGATCTGCCTGCACTATAAACAGATCGGGAATCACAAGCTCTATCTTATACCCTTCCCTTGTCTCAGCATCAAAAGTCTCCAGCGTCTCGCGAATAAGCGGCGGCAGCAGGAAACTCTCCCATTGAGGTGACCGCACCTGAGCCTCACTTTCCAGCGCATCCTGGACGTTAACAATCAAGTCCTGCAATTCCTCGCTTCCATCAAGGGCATTCGCAATAAATATCGATTGAAGAGGTAAATCAAGCTTGTCCTGCCGTTCATGCAATAGACTGAGATAGCCATGCAAGGTCATCAATGGAGTACGCAGTTCATGACTCACGTGGAGCATAAACTGATCTTTCAGCTCGCTGATCTGTATCTGTCGCTCATAAGCCACGGCGAGCTCGTTAGCCTGAAGCTCTAAGCGCTTGTTGGCCTCACCCAACTGTTCGTTCACCTGGCTGAGCGTCTGCTGCTTCAAGCCTAATGCCTCGTGCGTACTGCGCAGGCGCTGATTGATCATCAGCACCTCGCGCAAAACCATCACCTGGCGCACCAGGATCTGAACCATAACCATCAAGCCCGTCAGGAAGACACCCTGCGCCAGCACGCTCTGTCTGTCCGTAAACCAGAGCCAGAGCATCAATAAGAGCACCGTCGGCACCAGAGTGTACGGCAGGAGGGTTCGCCACCAGGAGGAAGCTACGGCTTCCTCAGCGGTAGTTAGCTCAGCAGCCATCGCCTCTCGCTCCGGAAAGCGCAAAATCTGAACGGAGATTGCAATGAGACAATAGCCAACGCTCTCGCTGATTGTAATCCAGATCTGAGTTGGGACTAGTTGTATGTGCGAAAGGAGATCAATACTCGCGGCTGGAATAATTGCCACCATACCAATCAGCAACAGATATCGGACTGAACGTAAGCTTTTCCCGACAGAAATCCCGTTGAGAGCCCATCTTCTGTCGGAAGAGAGGTCGTCGCTAAGCGAGCGAGCAAAGGTCCTACGATGTAAATGATGCTAAGCACTGGCGTGACTAAAAATATACCAACTATTTTTTCTATGTATGCTAGAACCGAATGAGGGCTAAGCATTACTATTGCGCTGGATCTTCCATCCTTAAAGGTTAAGATTTTATAAAATCTTACATGCGAATATAGTAATATTTAGCTAACTTAAAGGGCAAAAAGCTACATAGATACGTTGAAGCATTTATAATAAAGTTAGCCCTACACATTTCAATAGGTACAATAGAAATGTATTCATACTGAACGTGTGTTGGATACACCTTTGTACGGAAGGTGAAGCTAGCTGTAGTTAGGGATTTGCCACAACTACGCCAAATTTTAGTAAAGTACAAGGAGATCTCCATGTTTTCTATGTTCAAAAAGAACGAAAGTGCTGTTCTGCAAGACCTGAATGACGAGCAGTTAATGACGGTTGCAGGCGCTGGCGGTGCCGTTATGCCCGCACCTATGCCCATGCCCGCCGCACCAGCTCCCGGTAATGATGCTAACGACAAGAAAATGATGCATCACCACGGCCATCATAGCCACCATAGCCATCATCATCACAGCCATCACAGCCATCACAGCCACCACTGTGACAACTAAAAACTGGTGCTGCTCTTTTTAATTCAACTATAGCAGTCATGCCACCCCTACTTCTGTATCTGATCATTTCATCTATTTATGATCAGCCACTCTAGTGGGGGCGGCACTTTGCCCCTGATAGCCTGCTGATTGGATCAGCCAAATCCACGCTTCAGCACTGCATACTTAATCCGGCCACGCCCCTGATAGCCTGCTGATTGGATCAGCCAAATCCACGCTTCAGCACTGCATACTTCTGGCCGGATGTCTGTGCCAAAAAGCATCATCTTGTCGTGAATTCCACATATTGCATTCTATACAGCTTTTCCTTATTATAGTAAGCGAGACTAAATAAATAGGTATATATATTTTTACAGAGGGAGCTACTCTTATGCCGGATCGTGCGGGTCAGAGCCTGGGAAAGTATCGATTGTTGCGGCTGCTGGGTCGTGGGGGCTTCGCGGAAGTATATCTGGGTGAGCATCAACGGCTGGGATCGCAAGCGGCGATAAAAATACTATATACTCACACTGAAGGCGCGGACGAGGACGAATTTCTCGCCGAGGCCCGCACTATCGCCCGCCTGGTGCATCCACACATCGTGCTTCGACGTAGAGGATGGCACGCCCTTCCTGATGATGGACTACACGCCAAATGGCAATCTGCGCCAGCGGCATCCCAAAGGTACGCGCCTACCCCTGGCGACCGTGAGCGAGTATATCAAGCAGGTAGCCGATGCGGCACGATGAGAAGGTTATTCACCGCGACATCAAGCCTGAGAATATGCTTGTGGGGCGGCGCAACAAGATTTTCTTGAGCGACTTAAGTATCTTGCGGGTGATATAGCTCCATATCATTTCAAACCTGCTGAGCTGTGTGATATTCTACTTATTAATGGTAGCACTCACAAGAGATGGCGGCCAGACTCGATGGTTTCTGATAACGATGACGTTCTCAGATTGAGAAAGGAGATCTGTTCAGTGGGTACAGCCAACTTTGAGCCACTTTCCAAAGCACCGACGGCGCGTGAGATTGAGAATGCGTATGAGGTGATTCGCAATGCGATTCATGTGACGCCGATGATGCATTCGCGGACATTTAGCACGATGAGTGGTGCAAACGTCTATCTCAAGACGGAGAATTTGCAGCGGACGGGCTCTTTTAAAGTGCGCGGGGCGACGTATAAGATTTCTCGGCTCAGCGAGGAGGAGCGGCGGCATGGTGTGATCGCGACCTCGATGGGCAATCATGCGCAGGCAGTGGCCGTCGCTGCCCAGTCGTTTGGCACGCCCGCGACGATTGTGATGCCCGAACAAGCTCCGCTGGTGAAGGTTATGGCAACGCAGGGATATGGAGCTCAGGTTGTGCTGCACGGTGCGACCTTTGATGAGGCGACTATCCACGCGCGAAAGATCCAGGCGGCGACTGGCGCTATCTTTGTTCACGCCTTTGATGATCCTGACATTGTGGCCGGCCAGGGCACGCTGGGTCAAGAGATACTCGCGCAGCTTCCTTCGGCCGACGCTCTTCTTATTCCAGTTGGTGGTGGCGGACTCATCTCAGGCATTGCTATTGCGGCGCGGGCGCTCAAGCCGAACATTACTATTATTGGCGTCGAGGCGGCGGGCGCGGCCAGTTGTCGTGCCTCGCTTGACGCAGGAGAGCTACGTACGCTCTCTACCATCACGACGATCGCCGACGGTATCGCGCTGAAGAGTCCGGGGGAGCTGACCTTCTCGATCATTCGGAATCTAGTGGATGAGGTTGTGACGGTGGAGGATGTGGAGACGATGACCGCCATTCTGCTCTTGCAGGAGCGCTGCAAATTGCAGGTGGAGGCGGCGGGAGCTGTGGGACTGGCGGCACTGCTGCGACCAGGATTATTGAAGCTGGCAGGCAAAGAAGTCGTGGTGCTCCTCTCCGGCGGCAATATCGACATGAACCTGCTCGGAGGCTTCATCGCGCAGGGCATGCTCACACAAGGACGCATCGCCATCATACGCACGTTGATCACAGATCGTCCAGGCGAGTTGAAGCGGTTGCTGATGCTCATCGCGGAACTAAAAATCAACGTGCGAGAGATGAACTATCTTCCAACCATGCAAGCGCTACCCGCGCAACAGGTCGAGGTCACACTCACTCTAGAAACGCGCGACCACCATCACATCGAACACTTGCTCACAAACCTCCGAGAGCAGGGCTATCCAGCCACGAAGGTCCAGAAGCCGTTGGCGGGGATCGGAGCCGTTGACCACCTCCCACCCTTACTATGAGACAAGATTGAGACATTTGCTCTGCAACACTATGGAACACGGTTCGTATTCTTTTATAGAATGAATGTTTCGAAGTATACTCGCTTATAACATTGCTTTTTTAGGATAAAAGTATAAAAAGTAAAGCGATGTAGTATATCATCTTGCTATTCAAAGAGGCCATCAATGATGAACAATAAATATCAATCTTTTGGAAGCCGAATCCGCTTCTTTCCACACGTCTTTCCGATTGCGTTTCCGTTAATCTTTCCTTTAGGTCTGGGTCTCGCTTTCTTCCTGTTCCGTCTGCTATTCCCGCTTCTGATCTTTCTGGTGATTGCCGCTCTGGTCTTCTTTGTGGTACGAGCGGTGCAACTGGGCAGCATGGATGCCGCGTTGAAGTCGATGCTGGGCACAGGAATGCAGTGGCAGCAGCGTTTCACATCACAGGGCCAACAGCAGCAGCCCTTTTACCAACCCTCGCAGCCACAGCAACCCTATTATCAGCCATCTCAGCCGCAGCAACCGTACTATCAACCCACTCCACAGCCGCCCTACTATCAGCCGTCATCGCAGGCCGCGCAGCAATCATATGAGCAGGGCTACGTTCCCAACCGTCCCTCAGCAACTCCAGCATACGAGCCTGAGCAGCCGAGAGCACACTATCCAGAGCAGATGCCCCCGATGCAGCAGTAAACGAACATCGTTCTCCGCGTCGCGGGC
>JAABUZ0100006739.1_pt1 | contig 14204 bp, 10 predicted proteins | sample 5562091 | NCBI WGS metagenome assembly JAABUZ01 (sample SAMN12813069, study PRJNA571459) | rock metagenome | isolation source: Antarctica rocks | place: Antarctica: Victoria Land, Linnaeus Terrace sud | collected 2015-12-21 | reverse complement strand
CCGGTGCCGGTGCCGCCGGTGAAACGACGAGGGCGACCGCCGCACTGGTTACGGGAGATACCCGATGCTGCCTGACCACGGTTCATTGGGGTACTACCGGTATCAAGCGATAAGACCAAAATTACAGCTATATGCCCGAAGTGTGGCAATAGCCCGCCGCCTCAGAGCAAAGCTGTCGTTTTGCCTGCGATTCGCCCCCGAGGATTCCGAACCGATTGGCGTACCAAGTCCCGGAAGTATCGCGGTGGAAGCCGAGAACGGGCGGGGTTTGCCTCGTCCGCGCAACTCGTCGCGGGTGCGACGGCAAATAGTGGTGAACGCCAATGCGGCGACCGCCTGTGGGTGCATCGCAGGAATGGCGACTTGTATGTAGTGAATCGCGGACCGGAAAACGCGGGATTCTGGGTTTGCCCGAAATGCGGGCGGAGGTTGAAGAAACGGGATGAGAAGCACCACCGCCCGGATTGGACGGGCGGCGAGTGCAATGGCCGCCCCACGGATGTCACCTTGCTCCTGCACGGATTCCAATCCGATGTCATGCTCGCGGCGATAGACCTCCCGAGCAGCATGGTGGCGAATCCTCGCACTGCGAGCGGGAGGGCGGCGTGGCTTTCGTTTGGTACCGCGCTCCTGCACGCTGCGGCGACGCATTTGCAGATCAACGCCGACGAACTGGCGACCGGCATGCGACCATGGATGACGTCAGACGGGCGCTTGCTTGGAGAAGTGTATCTATACGACACATTGCCGAACGGCGCCGGTTACGCGGACGAGATTGCAAAGGAGATCGGGACGATTCTCGAGCGGGCGCGGGATATCTGCGAACACTGTCCCACGGATTGCGAGACTGCCTGTTACCAATGTCTATTGGACTACGGAAACCAGCGCTACCATCCGCAACTCGATCGCTTCCTCGCGCGCGATCTGATCCGTTATGCGCTTGATGGCGCGACGCCGGTTCCCGACGAAGCACGTCTCGCCAAGGCCCTCCGCCACCTCTCGCCGTTTGCGTCGGCCGGCTATGAACTCACGTTTGATGTGACCGAAGATGGCGTTTCGATGCCATCAGTATTATTCATGCCGAATGCCGACGCGCCGGCGAGTATCTGGCCATTCCACTCGCTCGTCGGCACCGACGCATCGCTCGCAACGAAACTCGCGATCGATACCGGCACGACGCCGATCTTTGTGCGGGAGTTCGACCTGATCCGCCGACCATTCTGGGTCTGGAATGAGATCTTAGATGGCAAGCGGGGAATGATCGAATGACGCGCGACGCCGAGGATATCTCAGATAGCTTCTGGCGCATTAGGCGCACGGAGTCGTGGCCACCTCGGGGGCAAGTGCAATTGCCGATCAGTCCGTCGCTCATTAGCGTTCTCCGTCGCTGTCCCCTGCAGGCAATCTTTCGCGCATCTGGAGCAGATGCCTATCCCTCGCGCGTCTCTCCCCGAGCGCGCATTGGCACCGCAGTCCACCGGACAATTGAGGTGCTGGAAAAGCGGCGAGGAGAACTGCAGTCCAGATCGCCGCGCGAGATACGCGCGATGGCGGTCGATCTTTTCCGCGAGTCGCTTGCCGCTGGCAAGGTCCAGGCGGCGCATCGCCCGCGCGAGGCGCGACTCACTTGGCCCGATGAACTCATCCGGCAGTCGGAGGTTCAACTCGCCGTTGCTGCCGTCAAGATCGTGCATTCCTCGGATAGCAGTGCCACGACACCGTCGCAGAAGTCGCTGGTGGTAGTCGAGGGAATGCTCGCGTCACCTGATGGTTTCCTGCGCGGGAAACCCGACCGGATTGAGAGCGTCGGGTACGGTACGGTGATCGTCGACTACAAGACAGGATCGCTGACCGACCCCGAGCGACTAGCAGAATATCGAGAACAATGCCTATTCTACGCATGGCTCTGGCATGCAACTCATCGGGAATGGCCGATCGAAATGCGGATCGTCAATCCGATACCGAGTGAAGAGCACATCGAGGCTATTGACGTACAGGAAGTGATCGATCACGTAGCCGATGCGCGGGCGCGTCTCACGCAAGTCGCTTCAATGTCTATAGCGGAGAGTGCATGTATCGGTAAGCATTGCGCCTATTGCTCATTCCGGCCGTGGTGCGAGCCGTGGTGGGCGGCCGAAGATAAGATAGCAAAGAGCGACTTATCCGATGAACCCCAGTCATTCGAGGCAGTAGTTAGGTTGATCGAATGCTGGGACGAACCTACGGGACGGAAAGGCCATGCCCACATGGAAACGAGCGGAGGGGCTCTGACGATTCAGTTCTCTCGCGATGAGTTTCCCCATCTTGCTATGGCGATTCCCGGAGATGTGCTGCGCATTCTTGATGCACGCTTGGTGCCAGGCAGAGCATCTTCTTGGTATCTCACGACATGGTCGGAAGTATATACTGTGGTTCCATGACGAGGGCCTGAATTCGCAATGTGTGCCCCGATACACGGCACGTTGCCCTTGTTCCTCGTATGACCTTGCGGCGTAGAACTTTTCAGGCTGTTGAGAAACCCGACGACCTTCGCTGCTGGACACGGTGATCGCTCGCTGAAATCAGGCGAATCATCGTACACCGCTACTCAAGCCGACCGAATAAAGCGAGCAAGCGCACCTCCGCTCCCGCACCTCCCGGACTTGGATGCCATCCTCGCCCCTGCATCGTCAGTAGTCGCTTGATGTTTTGCCCACTCGCCACCAGCAGTGCCTCGATGTTCACCTTCGCCAGTCGCCGCAGTCGGAATCGTCGCAGGCCATGCCAGTCTTTCGCCTCCCCGAAAAGCGGCTCGATCCATACCTTCCGCTTGTTGATCGCCTTCTTGTAGGGTTCCGTCTCCTGGTAGCTCCGCACCCGCTCCACATACTCCTCGTCGAAACTCCGCTCTACCTTCCTTCCCGCTTTCCCCATCGTACAGCGCTCCTTCAGCGGGCAACCATTGCAGACCTTCTTGTCCGCGCGGTATTTGATCTGCCGATCCGTGCGCGAGTAGCTGTATCGGCGGAGCCGTTCTCACTGCGGGCACATATAGACGTCCGACTCCGGGTCATAGAAGAACTTGGACTTGGGGAAGTAGGCGGTGCGCTGCTCGTAGTTCGGTAGGGAGACATAGGCGCGAATCCCTTCCCGCTCGATGGCGGTGATGTTCTGGATCGTCCCGTAGGTCGTGTCGCCCGTGACGTGGTGGGGCCACAAATGCCAGCGGAAGCGGCTGTGCCAGAGCAGATCGAGCATCGGCATGTTCTCCATCACCTCGGCGGGGGTGACGAGCGCAGCGAGGATGATCCGCGCCTTGCCGCCGTCGATGGCGTAGTGAAGGTGGTAGCCGGGATGGCCGTTGCCTTTGGTGTGCATCGGGCTCGCGTCCGGATCGGTGCGGCTCGCCTGATAGTCGGCGATGCGCCGATAGTCCCTGCCGGCGACATCGCGCCGTTGCCGCCCGTCCTCGGCGAGCCAATCGTGGCGCTGGCCGTTGGCCGTCGCGAGATCCTCCTGAGTCTCCTCCGGCAGTGAGAGTGGGAGGGAGGGGGGTGCCGCCAGTGGATCGCTCGTGACGATCCCTTCGTCGTCGGCGAAGCGGGCTGCCAGATGGGCTTCAATCGCGAATCGCACGCCGATTGAGGCGACCGACGCATTCGCCTCAACCTTGCTCGCATCGAAGAAGAGTTCGCGGCCCCAGACGAGACCCGCCCGGTCACACCGCTCGACGATCGCGTCGAAGAAACGCCGGAAGATGTCGACGCCATAGCGGTCGCGGATGCGGGTGAGGCTGGAATGGTCAGGCAGCGACTCGTCGAGATCGTAGCCCAGATACCAGCGGACACTGATCCGGTCGGCGACGACGCGCATCAGTTGGCGCTCGGAGCGGATGCCCTCGATGAACATCACGAGTTGCAGCTTGAAAAAGACGACGGGATCGACCGATGGCCGACCGCCTGCGGCGTAGCAATCGGCGACGAGCGCATGGACGAAGGAGAGATCGAGGACGCGCTGCAACCGGCGATAGATGTTGTCCGCAGGGACGAGCTCTTCGAGCGAACGATCACCGAGCGGGGCGAAGGCGCGCAACTTGGTACCCATCATGGCGGTGTTCCTTCTCCAAAGCAGGTAGATAGGGGACGATGCTACCCGCTCGTTCCGGGCAGTGCAATCAGCGGCTGCCGCTTGCGCGCGAGTGTTTCGAGCAGTGCGACGGCATACTCCGGACTCGGCAGTGATCCCATCTCCGCTCGCAGCCGCTCGGCATTCCGGCGATAGCGCGGGTCGTGGAGCACCGCGCGCGCCGCCTCGCGAATCGCCTCGGCGGTACGATCACGGGAGAGGACGACGCGCGCGACTCCGAGTGCTTCACATCGCCGGGCGTTCTCCGGCTGATCGGCAGCGATCGGGAGGATGACCATCGGCAGGCCGTGTGTAAGTGCGGTCCGCACCGTGCCGGAGCCGCCGTGGGTGATGACGAGGTCGCAGTGCGGGAAGAGCAGGCTCTGCGGGAGATAGCGCGCGAGATGAACGTGCGCGGGCTGGGCGCCGAAGTCGCCGGGGTCATGGCCCGGACCGAGGGTGACGATCAGGTTGATCGGCTCCTCCCTGAGGGCGGCAAGGATCGTCGCGAAGATGCCCGGGGTACGGTTGTAGGCGGTCCCGAGGGTCGCGTAGACCGTCGGCCGCTGCGGCATCGCCGTAATCCAGTGCGGCAATGTCGCCCCCTCGGGATGCTCGATGTCGAAGGGGACGTGTCGCACCGCATGGGCGGTGGGCGGCAGGGGGGTCGTGGGATCCTGATAGCGCGGCGGGAAGGGGACAAGCAGAAGATAGCGATAGAGCATGCCAAGATCGGGATCGGGCGGGAGGCCTGCGCCGGCACGCAAGCGGTCGAGTGCGGGGACGAGCAATGGGTGTGTATGGGGACGGAAGGCGGAGATCTGCACAGCGGCATGGGGCAGTCCCGCATGCTCCGCCGCCACGCACGCGGCGAACTCTGTCGTCTCGCGCACCAGCAGGTCTGGGTGCCAGTCGCGCACGAGTGCGAGCAACGCGGGGAGATCGCGTGCAGCGCGCGGAATGAACTGCTCAAATAGCACCGCCTCGGACTGTGCCGGCTCCACCGGGGCCTGCTGCGCGCGGGTGAGCCAGTCGTCACTTCCCACCGGGAAGCCGCGAAAGCCATGCTTAGAGATCAGCGAACAGAAGATGGGACTCGACGCGAAGGCGACATCGTGCCCGCCTGCCTGCAATGCTTGGGCAAACGGAGCGAGCGGGCGCCAATGGCCGGAGCCGACTTGGGTGGTGAACAGGACACGCATGAGGATTTCCTCCCTGCGAGAGAGCGATGGCGTCGATATGGGGGTTGTGCTGGGGGATAAGGGCTGAGGAAGTAGCGTCAGTGTATCGAGAGACGATCAACCGTGCAATGGCTGGGAGGGTTTCTCAACAGCCTGTTTTCTTCTGCGACATCTGTCTCTTTCTTACCGGCGTGCGCTCCGGTCCGGAATCATACTCGGCCGCCGCACGATCACGACATCGGCCACCTGCTCCCGCCGCTTCAATGCCGTCACGAGCGTCGCGTACCGCTCCGGCTGCGGCCGGTCGCAATCGTCGTAGATGAAGACGACCATCCGATCAAATCGGCCGGGTTCGCGGAAGTAGAGCCCGGTGTCCCCCGCGATCTGCTCCTCGACGATGCGGAAGTCCGCCGGGGTGCGGACAATCTTCACCTCGATGATCAACTTGAGCGAGAGGATGCCGAGGTCGCAGCGCGGCTGCACCTGTCCCCAATGCGGAAGGTAGTGCTCGTCGACGAGTTCGGCGCCGTAGACGGGCGCGAGGATTGCCCAGAGGAGCGCCTGGACATCCGCCTCGTCGTCGATCAGCCAGCGGGAGGGGATGGCGCCCCGGCGGGAACGTTCCTTCCACGGCCAGCGCTTGAGAGCGGACTGCACATTGTGGAGGAGTTGGACGACTTCGGGGACCGTCGGGACACGCGCGGCCCGCGCGTCGCGGACGAGCGCGTCGATGACGGTGAGCCAGATGGCGGTATGATCGTGTTCCTCTTTCACGGTATGTGACGTGTGACGTTAGTGTAGCATACGCCGATCAGCGCCTGCTCGCGGCCGACGTGGGCGACCGGCGTTCGCTTGCACGCGCCACGACCTCGACCTGATAGAGGGCTCCTGCAGGTGGCGGCTCGGCGAACGTGATTGCCACCTCGTGCGCGCTTGGCCACACCTGCCGCACTGCCCCGCTCATGTCCCGTTTTGCCGCGTCATGCACGGAAACTGCTGGCTTGCGATCATGCAGGCTATGCGGCAGCGTCCACGTCCGCGTCGTGCCGTCGCCGCGTATCTCGGTGCTGTAGCGCCGCAGCATCGTGCCCTCCTCTCTCCTCCGTGTCTCACGCGAACTGCTTAGATAAAAGTACGCTGGCTTCCCTGTCTTCTCCGAATGCTCGCACTCGCCGTGCCCGCACATGCGTCACCCCATCCACCCGTTCCACCGTCCCTTCAATCGCGAGCAGGGACGCGAGGCGCAAGATCGTGCGTTCCCGCTGAAACACGTCCGGCATCACGACGACATTCACCACGCCCGTCTCATCCTCAAGCGTGAAAAAGGCCACCCCTTTGGCCGTGCCGGGGCGCTGCCGGATCGCCACTGTCCCGCCGACCTTCACCACTCCGCCGTGTGGCACGCTGTCAAGCTCCTTGGCGCTCACCACGTCCCACGCGTCCATCAGCGGGCGGTAGTGGGTCATCATGATGGCGTTTGCCCGGCGCGCACCCCAGCAGGCCATAGTCGAGACGCATCTCTTCTTCTACAGTCAGCGGCGGCAACGTCGGGATGTCGGGGAGGACGGTGGGCAGCAGATCCTCGTGCTCGTCCACAACGCCCACCGCCCACATCGCCTCCCTGCGCGCGAGGCCGAGAGATGCAAACGCCCCAACCGCCGCGAGATTGGTCAGCACATCGCGATCAAGTGGCAGCCGCCTGACCACATCGTGCAGATCGGCGTACGGCCCCCGCCCCGTCTCCGCCTCAATCCGCGCCTTCTCCTTCGCGCCGACGCCGGCGACGAGCCTGAGCCCCAGGCGGACCGCCCACGCGCCGCTCTCGGTGCGCTCCATGCGGTGATCGTAGCCGCTGTGCTGGATATCGGGCGACAGCACGACGACATCGTGCCGCTCGGCATCGGAGATGAGCATTGCGGGCGAGTAGAAGCCCATCGGCTGACTGTTCAGAAGCGCGCACAAAAACTGTGCAGGGTAATAGCGCTTCAGATACCCCGACACCGCGATCAGGAAGGCAAACGCGATCGCATGCGATTCGGGAAAGCCATACAGGGCAAACCCCTGGATCATCGTCCAGACCGTCTCGATCACCGCGTCCTCGTACCCGCGTGACCGCCCACCGGTGACGAACCGCTCTTTGAGCGCCGCCATCGCTTCAACACTCCGCTTGCTGCCCATCGCCCGGCGCAACAGGTCCGCCTCCCCCGCCGAAAACCCGGCGATCACCATGGAGCAGCGCATCCCCTGCTCCTGATAAAGGACCGTCCCGTAACTGCGTTTGAGGACTGGTTCGAGATCGGGGTGCGGATAGGTGACGTCCTCTTTGCCTTGTCTGCGGCGGATGAGCGGATGCACCGCATCGCCCTGAATCGGCCCCGGCCGGATCAGGGCGGTCTCCATCGCCAGGTCATAGAGGGTGCGCGGCTTGATGCGCGGCAAGGTGGCTTGTTGCGCCCGCGATTCGATCTGAAAGACCCCCGCGGTGTCGCCGCGACAGAACATGTCGTAGACCGCCGGATCTTCCAACGGCACCGTGTCCAGGGCGAGCGTCGTCCCGTCCGTCTCGCGCACGAGGTCGAAGCACTTGCGGATGCAGGTGAGCATCCCCAAGCCCAAAACATCGGTTTTGATGAACCCTTGCGCCTCGATATCGTCCTTGTCCCAGATGGTCACGGTCCGATCCTTCATCCGTGCTCGTTCGAGAGGGATGCACTCGGCGAGCGGACGGGCGGTGACCACAAATCCGCCGTTGTGGATCGAGGCGTGCCGGGGCGTCTCCTCCATGGCCGAAACGAGCGTTGCCAGCCAGCCGACCGGCCCTTTCTTGATACCGAGTTCGGCAGCAATTGCCGTTGCCATCCCGTCGCCCCGGTGGTGGCCGATGCGCTTGGTCAGTTGGATGACGCGGTGGTGCGGGATGCCGAGGGCCTTGCCGACATCAATCAGCGCGCTCGCACCCCGATAGGTGTTGACGTTGCAGACCATGCCCGCGCGATCCCGTCCCCACTTCTCATAAAGGTACTGAATGACCTGCTCGCGCCGCTCATGCTCGATATCCAAGTCCACGTCTGGTGGACTCGCCCGCTCTTCGCTCAAGAACCGCTCGAAGAGGAGGCCGTAGCGCAGCGGATCCACGTTCGTCACGCCGAGCACATAGGCGACGACTGAGTTCGCCGCCGATCCCTTGCCCTGCATGAGGATCCCTCGCTCCTTACAAAAGCGGGCGATATCCCAGACGAACAGAAAGTATTCCGCGTAGTTGAGGCGGTGGATGAGATCGAGTTCGCGGGTCAGTTGCGCCATCGCCCCCGGAGACATCGGGCGGTACTTCTCTGCGGCACCGCTATGGCAGAGTTTAAAGAGATAGGAGAAGGGATTTTCACCGGCAGGGATCGGAAACGCGGGCGGTTGAAACGCGACCTCAGCGAGTGTGAAGCGGCACGCATCAGCGATGGCGACGGTATTGCGAATCGCCTGCGGACACCACGCAAAGAGCGCCGCCATCTCCGCGGCCGACTTCAGATGCGCTTCGCGGTTCGGGGCGAGGAGTGTGCCCGCCGCAGCGAGCGTCGTGTGCTCCCGAACGCAGTCCAGCACATCCAGCAGCGGTCGCTCGGTAGGACGTGCCATGCGCACCGCGTTCGTGGCGACGAGGGGTGCGCCGACTTCCTTCGCCCACGTCCCAACCAGGGCGTTGCGCCGCCGGTCATGCGCCGTGGAGTGATCGGTCAGCACGAGGTAGACGTGCTTCTCGCCATAGACGGCGCGATGACTATCGAGTGCCTGGCGTGCCCCTTTTCCGTCCTCAGCGAGGAGCCGGGTCGCCACCTGGACGTGCGGCAGGAGGAGGGCGGTCAGGCCGCCCGCGAACTCGCCGAGCAACCCGGCATCGAGTCGTGGCTTCCCCTTCGCCCCGGCAAAGTTTGCCGCCGTGGTAAGGCGGCAGAGGTTGACCCAGCCCGTCGCGTCGCGCACCAGCAACACGAGCGCGTCCCCGGTTGGTGTCGCCACGTCAACGCCGTGGAGCGGCCGGATGCCCGCCGCCCTGCACGCCCGCTCGAAACGCGGCGAACCATACGGGTTGTGAACATCGGTCAGCGCGAGTGTGGTCATGTCCTGGCTTGCCGCCGCAGCGACGAGTGTCTCCGGGCTGCTCGCCCCATGCAGATAGGCGCAGGAGGAAGCGACTTGGAGATGGACGAATCCGTCGGCCATCAGTCCACCACCCCAACGCGCGTCCACGCACCGGTGAGCCGGTCTTCGACGATCAGATGGAGCGCCTGGTCAGCGGTGAGGAGGAACCAGTAGGCGCGATCAAAGCGCTGCTCCTCCCACCAGCGCCCGTCGATGTGGTAGGGGCCGAGCGCCGCGAGGACGTCGTGGTGGTTTTCCCCGGAGGTTAATGCGGTCAGGTGCTCCCCGACCCAGCCGACGATGACCGGTTCCGGCGGGCGGCACAGGGTCAGTCCGGGGAGCGACGGGAGCGACACCGCGTCCATGACCGCGCGGGATGTGGGCGGTGTGCCGATCCGCGCCGCCGCATAGGGGCGCGACTGCCAGCGTTCTTCCGGCAGGTGCGCGTCAACCGGCACGTCCTCGACCACGCCCATCGGCCCTAAAAGCGCGTGCAGCCGGGTCAGGAGATGGCCGACCGCTTCCCGCTGCACCACCACCCCCGCCCCGAAGAGCGGCAGTTGCGTGCCGCCGTCGGGGACGCACGCAAGCAGCGTGACGCCGATCTCCGTCACGCGCGGGGGAAGCGCACCGTCCGTCTCCTCGCCCACGAACCGATCACCCAGGGTCAGACGGAGGGCATCGAGCTCGGCGCTCCCCGGCACACAGGCGGCGCCCCAGTGCTGCTCAATCACGACCGGTGCTCGCGCTTCGATAGCGAGCGTCAGACGCAATCCGCCAGCGACCAGTCCTTCGCGCCGCAGGATCGCGGCGTGGCTATCGAGGAGCGCCTTGAGGACAAAGAGGATCGGCGTCAGATCATCGACCGCCGGTTCGAAAGGATAGGTGAGCGTTTCTCGTCGCTCGCGCACGCGGGGGATCAGCGGCCGGGTGTCCGTGCCGATCGCAAGCGACAAGGCGGCCATCCCCATGATGCCGTAGCGTTCCTGTACGTGAGAGTAGCGTAAACTCGCGAACCCGGCGACGGTGCGGATGCCGAGCACAGCAAGATCAGTCACCGCGTGCTCCGGGAGGGGCAGGATGCCGACCGGCAGCGGCGCGAGGAAGGCCGCGCTGTGGTCGCGGGGGATGAGCACCAGCTCCTGCGTCGTGCGCCGGGCGGCGACCGACGCGATGAACGGCCCATCGGCGACGGCGGCCCGGGTGGTGATGCCGAGGAGCGTTGTGAGGGTGTGGAGGGTGCGGCGCACCAGCACCCGCTCGCTCCGGCCCACACCGGTCAGGTCCACGAGCGCCAGCCCCAGCCCCGCATCTTCGACGACCGGGCCGAGGCCGTCCAACTGATCGAGCACCACGTCCCAGAGCGCCTGCGTGCGTCGCGAGTCATCTTGGGCGAGCAGGAGGTCCGGCGCGTGTGTCGCCGCTTCCGCTACCCGCATCCCGACCGTAATCCCCACCTCGACTGCACGCCGATTCCGGGCGAGGACTGCTGCCCCATCGGTGATCGCGACCGGCCGTTGCCGCATCGCGGGGTCATCCCGCCCGACGGCCTGGAGCGGTAGCCCCGGCAGCCAGAGTGCCGCGACCCGTCGTACCCGCGTCAATCGTCACCTCCTTTCGCACCATCCGGAGGAGTGGCGGCAGGGGCACCGGATAGCGGAACGTCAAGGGCATGGCGGCGGAGCGGTGGCGGCGGTGATCGGTGACGGTCACCGTGATAGTTTTGCCTGTGCATTCGGGGCGGTCTTGTGCGCCTTGCTCCCAGCGCTCGTGGCGGGCAACAAGCGTGGCGCCGGTGATGCCGGATACGGCGAGCGGCACGCCCGTCACGACGAGCAGGAGCGCACATCGGCTTGCGCGCACATCGGGGCGCAGCCGATCCAGCAGATGGGCGGGCGGCAAGAGCCCGGCGTCCCAAATAATGAGGGGGCACGCCGAATCGCGCAGAGCAAAGACCAGTGCCCGACGCAGCTTCTGTGGATCACGAACGGGGATGCGCAGGAGATGTGGTAGGTGAACGCCGAGTGCGGCCGCACCCGGCGGGAAAAAGCGATGATGGGGATCAAGGAACAGCACGGGGTGCGTCCGGGTAATTGCCGCGAGGAGGCCGTGCAGAAGCGTGATAACGCCCGATCCTTCCGTGCCGGCAAGGAGATGGGTATGGTGCAATGGTAAGCCATCCAGAAAAGCGTCAAGCGGCGGTAAGCCAGTTGGAATGACATCGGCGGACGGCGCGAGGTCGGAGGCCCGGCGGATCAGGAGGGACGGCGGGAGTGCGGCGAGAAGCGATGGTGATGCGTGATCGGCTGCCTGGATCATGGTCGTTACTGCCTCCGTTCGGTGCCTGCGCCTCCTCTCCCGTACCAACACCCTCAGATGTAGCACGGATGTTCTAGTATTGTCAAGAGCGATGCTCTTTCGATAGCCGCGCGGCGCTAGTTCACTATCCACCAGTCGAAGGGAATATCTGTCGCAGGCGCATCCACAACCTCGACCGTGAACGATATGCCATCCGATTCGGAGGACACACCGAGCACACGGTTGGTCTTCACCCGGGGTGTGACGAAGAGGTGGCTCTTCGCATGGACTGCCGTCGTTTTGATCGTGACGGCGGTACTTCCCGATTTCAGAATCCCATTGCCGCTGCTGGCGCTCGCCGGATCGCTCTCGTCGATAGTGAACTTCTTGGCGGTGATCTCGCCCTTTGCGACGATGTTGCCGCTCGCGTCCACCGTGACCTTTCCTGCCAGCAGATCAATGCTGCCTGTCCCGAGACTTTGCAGTTTGAGCGTGTTCCCAATCGCATCAATCGTGCCGTCCAAGCCGTGGATCGAGAGCAGACCGGCGTTGATAGTTCCGGTGACGCCGAGATCATTGAGGGTCGTTCTCCCCTGCACGATTAGGGAACCCGAAATGGTCGCGTCATTGCCCGTCGAAAGACCTACGCCGGTCAGCGCAGCAGATAATGATGCAGAGATTGGTGCTGACTGCAATGGGACTTGCTTCTCAAGCGCGGTGACGCGATCTGCGAGCGATTGCAGACTGGTTTGGAGAGTGACGACTGATTGCTCAGAAACGGCGGGAGACGCGGGCTGAGCGGGTCCAACGGTGGCTCCCTGGGCGAGTTGCGTGTATTTCTGATCGAGCGCCTGAATACCGAGGAGCGCGATACCGGCTGGATCAATGGTCGAGATCGACGTGTCGTTGTTGCCGAGGCTAAATGCCGCATAGAAGTCTTGGGCAATCGGCCCAATATGTCTGACTGAAGCATCCTCGCTCTTATAGTTCCACTGTGGCACCGGCAGGGTATCAATCTTTGCCAGGATCGCCTGCGGATCAAGCGGCGTGAAGTTCGTCTTCAGGTTGCGGTCCGAGGCATTGGTCCAGACGCCGCCGCTCGTCACGTAGGCGCCGGAGGCCATTTGCAAGGGGCCGAGCGTTGGCGTCGTCGTACCAATGCCGACATTGCCCGCTGGATTGATAATCACGTTGCCGGTACTGGCATTGCCAATCGTTAAATTGTTCATGGCGGTCGCTGAGATTGTCCGCGACCCGCCCGCAAACTTGAGGTTCCCGGATAGCGATGCGCCCCCATTGACATCGAGCGCCAAGCTTGGGGTTGTCGTCCCGATGCCGACGTTGCCATCAGCGCCGATGAAAAGAGAAGACACACTCCCCATATCGCCGCCCGGACTCCGCTGGATGGTATACGTGCCATTATCGAGGACAGTGATCGTGTGAGCTGTCCCCGATCCTCGGTACGAGAGATTCCCTGAGAGGGACGCTGAGCCAGCGACATCGAGCGCGGCAAGCGGTGTCGTCGTCCCGATGCCGACGCTCCCGGCGACGAGGGCATTGCGCCCGAGCCAGAGATCACGCGCACGGTTGGCGCCATTTGCACCAATGTCGAATGTGTTGTCGGTGCCGAAAACAAGATGGGCCGATGCCTTGATTTGCTGAATGCCGTTTCCCGTGATGCGCATTTTCTCACCGATGGCATCATCGGTCGGGAGATTCCGTGTGGCGAAGACGAGGTCCCCCGTGGTGTTGCTGCTGCCATCGAGCAGGTATCCATACATACCCGCGAAGTGCTTGGGCGCACCGATATTGCCACCGCTACCCACGAGGAATGCGCCACCATTGCCGACCAAACCACCGGTATCGTCTGCGATCACGCTGCCACCCATACCGCCAGTTGCACTCAACCCAGCCGTCTTCACCTGACCGGCGCCGAGCACGTTCATTGAACGGCCAAACTCATCACCGTTCAGTCGCACACCCCAGGTGAGACCGGATGGTGCACCGTTGCCAACCTTATTACCCACAGCGTAGGCCAGACGCACACTGTCGTAGACGAGGTTCCCCGGCTGGACCAGATTCCCGTTCGAGACGCCATTCATGATCCGCGTGAACATCCCCTGTGAGGCAAAGACCGGTTCGGCATAGCTGCCATTCGCCGTGGTAAACGCCGCGTTGGTGGAACCAAGGCCGCGCGAGGCGATGGTCAGGACATTCCCACTGATCGCGGTATAGCCGAAGTCCTCGACGTTCCCCGTCACGGGGTCAGTCACCTGCGCAGAGAGTGTCGACGGGTAGAAAACCTGTCCACCACCAGGCGCGGTGTACTCGTACGCGCCGGGTACTGGCCAGCCCGCACTGCCAGGGCAAACGCATCTAAATGGTGTGGTGCTCGGGTAGGATGAGCCATCGGCAGATCGCGCATCGCCCGGAGGTCGCTCATGGCTGCATCGCCCGGTTCCACCCTCTTCGAGCATTTTGCCACCC
>JAABUZ0100006737.1_pt1 | contig 14206 bp, 21 predicted proteins | sample 5562091 | NCBI WGS metagenome assembly JAABUZ01 (sample SAMN12813069, study PRJNA571459) | rock metagenome | isolation source: Antarctica rocks | place: Antarctica: Victoria Land, Linnaeus Terrace sud | collected 2015-12-21 | reverse complement strand
TAGTCCCTATGAAGTCAAGTAACACTTCTGTGGTGGTGCTTCTCCGTTGTTGCCTTGAAACAGCTCAATTTGCGAAACAAAAAGATCGCTGTCGCGTTCGTGTGCGGTTCTCCAAAACCCCCCTCTGACAGCTGTAATTGATTCATTTATCTATCACTCGCGACGAAGCCCGCGTGCAGAACTGGAGTGCGGCGCGATGCTGCGCACGCTCAGAACCGCTGTGCCCAGCCTGCGTCTGTGGCAGTCTGCAGCGTGCGCAGACGGGCTCTTCCAGCGAGGCGCGTACAGCACAGGTGCGGCCTTGCTTGCGCACTTCGCGAGCGGCAGCGCTCATCATGCGGCGCTTGCACCTGGGCGTGTGTGCGCGCGCAGAGGCGACCAGCCGGGTAATAGACCTGGCGTCAGACAAGGAGCACGCGGACGCACTCTCTGCTGCTTCTGGTGCGCCGGCCTGTGACCGCCTGGCGCAGAGCGCGCGGACGCCTGCACTGGCCGCATCAGCCTGCTGCACCTCGTAAAGCCGGTTGCCTTGCTCACGCCAGCGGACGCGCACCAAACCGGGCAGTGCCGCGCAGATGGAGGGAAGGCTGTCGTGGACTACACCGCCAAGTGGTGTGCGCCATGTGCGCCTCCCCGCCCGCGGCTTGGCGCCTCGTTGGCACGGCGCAGCACGCGCTGAGCGAGCCTGGGCGCCGGGCCAGGCAACATGATCGCACCCACCTACAACAAGTTCTCCACTGAGTACACAGACGTGCGGGCCCGCCCAAGCATCTGCCTCCTGTGCGCACACGCCTGCTGGTGCTTGTTCGCTGACGTCAAACGCTGCTGCCCCGTGCACAACTTTGTCCCGCGTGGCTTCGTGCAGGTGAAGTTCTACCGTGTGGATATCGACCGCGAGGAGATCGCCGACAGCGTGGCAGAGGCGTGCGTGAGCACAGTGGTGCGCAGCCACGCGCGCGAGCCCACAGCTCTCCCGTGACCCACCACATGCGGTGTTGTGGTGTTGCCATATTGCGTGAGATTTTCACTGTTACCGTCTGCGCAGCCGACCTTTACATTCCACAAGGACGGGGAGCGCGTTTCTTCCTTCTCTGGCGCAGATCCCACCAAGCTGCGCTCCAGCTTGGAGGAGCTGCAAGACTGATGGATCCAGGTTGCTCTTGAGGCACTGGCAGCCAATTGACCAACGTCAGCCATCCAGCGTGCTGCTGAGTGTGGTGATGCAAGAACCGCCCAACAGCAGTGGCTGGGAACATGCGACAGTGATGCGCAATCAGCTACTCTGTGTGTGAGAGGTCGAGAGAGACATCTGCGACCCCGCGCTTGTTTTCTGTGTGCTGCAAGAGTGTGTTGCGTGTGGCGCTAATCTCCGCTGTGGGGCACCGCTGAGGCGAGGACAGCAGTGTATGACGCTCAGCCACAATCTCCTGCATGACACGTCTGAGCAGAAAGAGAGTGCAGCACCTCGCGACGTGCGCTCTACAGCGCAGAGTCTACGCGCCCTGCAACGAGCATTCTACTCGCAAGCCTCTCACCAATGCTCCACATTTATGGACATGCAGAGCCTACGCGCAGCACGGTGTGCACAACAGCATCAGATGGCCGGTGCTCACCGGCTACAGTCGTGCCTGGTTGTTTGGTCCCACTGACAACCTGACGCGCCCCAGGAAAGCTGCGCCGCCGCTGCGCACTGCAGAGACGCCGCAGCAGCTGCAGGCCGCCTTCAGGCCATTGCTGCCCATCCTGAGCGCATGCGCTCCAGGCCGCACGCTCCTCAGATCTCCTGCACCTGCAGACCTGCAGGGAACAAGCATATGACGGTCAGAGCACCGGTGAGGACCAGAGCCATGAAGCGTACGCTGACAACGCTGGTATGTAGCAGATACAGAGCCAGAGAGAACGGTGGCCTTCAGCTGGCAGCGCTGCTCCAGTCGCAACGCTCTCAGTGAGAGCCCAGCAGACAGAGACCCCGGGTTGCTCGGGGCGAGCGCGCCTGGCGGCAGCGACTGCTTCAGCTTGTCCGCCTTGTCCGCGTCGGTGACGCACAGCGTGTACAGGTAGCGCTTGCAGCGAACCTTGAACTTGGTCACCTCGCCCGACTTCTTAATCTTCACCGAGCGCGCGTCCTTCCGCCGCGCCGTCAGCAGGAAGTCCTTGATTTCGTTGATCTGCTTCGGCTGCAGCGCGCGCAGAGCGCAGCCCGTCAGCTGCAGGCCGCGGCTCGTGCGCGCAGGCCACAACCGTATGCCTCGACAAGACCCACAGCCTGAGGCCAACAGTCCCGTGCCGCAGCATCCAGGGCAGCGCGCTGCGAGGCACACACCCATGCGCGCTGCTGGCGCATGGAACAGCAAGGAGGCCCCGCTAGAGGGCTGGCGCGCGCACCATTGTGCTGCCGTAGACAGCAGCACTCCCTGTTCGGCCCTTAGAGACGCACCGAAGGCTCCCTCTGCCCGCTCTCGCTTGCGCAGCACTCAGGCGGCTGGAAACCCTGCTTTTAGTAGGGTCTGCCTCATGCCTTCAATCAGAAGGCTCGTATAGCTTGTTATGCCCTTGTGAAGGAGGCTCGGCCGTAGCAGAGTACAAGTACAGGGCAGTGTATGCGTGCAGCAGCGCACTGTTGTTGATTGTCCACCTGCTGAAGAAAGTTGTCACGCTCTCTCTCTGCACATGCTACTAAGAGTTGCCTCCAGCGACGAGCCTCTTCACGTTGCGTGCCGGGCCGCCGGTCAGAGAAAGCGGCGCTGAGAGGCAGCGCGCGGGGCGCGTCGCGGCCAGTGAGCGCTGCACAGGCTCGCAGCCGGCTCTGCCGCGGCACGGGATCACTTTGCGCAGCCGCCGATTGCTGCCAATCACAGCGCCACGATGGCCGACAAGGCGCTCCGGTACCTGGACGCGCTGCAGGCCAAGCATCCGGCGCTGGCGCCGTGCGTGGGGCAGCTGGCAGACCTCTACCGGCGCAAGCTGTGGCACCAGGCACGCCCGCGCGGCCTGCTGCAGCAGCGCAGCGCGTGGCCGGAGCCGGACTGCCCCCGCGCGCCCCACCGCTCGCTCCACCTTGCTCGGCGGGCGGGGCCCTCGTCCGGCGTCCCGCTGCGCGCTGAGCGGCGCCGGCGCGCAGCTGACGGCGGCGCTGGAGGACTGCCTGGCGCTGCCGGAGCTGCGGCAGGAGGGCGTGCTGCTGCCGATCTACCACAGCTTCGTGGCCAGCTTCGCGCACAAGCTCAACCCGCTGCGGCTGGCGCAGCTGGCGGTGACCGTCGCGCAGCAGGGCTTCGCCGAGCCGCCGCGGCCCCTGGAGGCTGGCGCGCGCACTCTCTGCCCCCGCTCTCTGCGCCCCCTGCGGGAGGCGTGCGCTCGCGCCCGGGGGCAGGCCTCCGCGCGCGCGGCCGCTGTGCGCGCGTGCGTGCCGCTTGGCGGCTGCACGCGGTGCGTCAAGGCGTGCGTGCGCGCGGGCAGTTGCGTTTTTGGAGGGCGTCACGGCCGCGCTGGCGGAGACGAAGCAGCCGCGCCTGGAGCAGCCGACGCTGTACCTGCGCATGCACGTGGCGCAGTACCAGCTGACGGCCGGCGACGTGGACGCCTGCAAGGCCGCGGTCGCCGGCGCCAAGGACAGCTTGGACGCCCTGCAGGATGTGCGCCTCCGCCGCGCTCTGCGCCTGTGCCGCACAGTGCTCTCGTCGCGCCACGGACACCCCGCGACATGCCCGTTCTGCTGCAGGATTATGGCCGGGCAGCCAGGGGGTGCGGCAGCGGATGTGCAGAGCCCCGTCAGGGGCGCCAGGCCGAGCAAACACTGGCGGTGGTGACAGCCGCTGCTCGCCGGCGCCGGTCGGCGGCCGGCGGAGGCGCGACGGCGCGGGCTACGGTATTGAGCTAGGCTGTGGTATTAACCTGGGCCGCGGCGCGCAGGTGGACCCGAGCGTGAGCGCGGTTGTGCACGCGCTGCGCAGCCTGTACTTTAAGCACGAGAAGGACTTTGCGGAGTTCTACAAGAGCTCGCTGCTCTACCTGGCCTTCATCTCCTCGGACGCGCTGCCCGCAGACGTCAAGATGGTGAGCGTGCCCGCCCGCGCGCGCCCGCTCGCCGGTGGCGCGCTGGCGCTGCCTGAGCCAACATGCCTTCAAACTGTTGGTGGTGGACGCGTTGTGTGCCTGCTTGAATGGGCCTAGCCGCCGTCGCGCCTGCTGCCATGCCTGACGCAGCGCGGCGCGCGCGGCAGTCGCTGGCGGTGGACATCTCGCTCGCGGCCCTGCTGGGGGACAACATCTACAACTTTGGGGAGCTCCTGCTGCACCCAATCGTGCGCCCGCGCCCCGCCACCCCGTCCCGCACCGCTGTGCCGGCTGTCATGGTGTCGCGCTTGTCCGGCAACATGGAGGCCGCCGTGTCAGAGCCCTCAGGCCCATCCGCTAGTAAATGGAGATCGTAGACTTTCTGGGAAACCCGGGGGTGACCCAAATTGTGTGAAAACCCGGGAAGGCGCCTGAATTGATGGGCCAGAGTCCCGCTGCGGCAGATCAAGGTGCTGGACGGGTCGCCGTACGAGTGGCTTGCCAAGATGCTGGCCGCGTTCAACCACGGCGACCTGCACGCGTACGACGCCATCTGTACGCGCCACGCGGCCGCGCTCAACGCGCAGCCAGCGCTGGTCACGCACGAGCGCGCGCTGCGCGAGAAGATCACCATCCTGTGCCTCATGGAGCTCATCTTCAGGCGCGCCGCCCCTGTGAACTGTGTTCGTCTTCATGCTCACACAGTCGCCCTCCTGCGCCTGGTGGAGCTGACCTTCAGGCGCGCCGCCCCTGTCATTTGTGCGTGTTGGCGCGCTTCCATGAATGCCGTCCTGTGCTTGTCTCATGCAGCTCATGCCTCATGGAGCTCATGTTTCAGGCGCGCCGCTCGTGCCGAGCATGTGTGTTGGCGTGTCTGCGCATGGCCTGCTGCGCAGCGGCGCGCTCACTGCGCAGCAGCGCGCCCTCCACTGTCGCTGCGCACTCTGGTGTGTGTCGGTGCCGCGCATGGCGGCGCTGCTGTCTGCGCTATCGCCTCGCGTGCGGCAAGGCGCTGATGCGCCTGCGCCGCGCGCCGAGTCGGGCGAGCCGGCGCCGCGAACCCTTGCGTTGTTGGCCGACGGGGGGCGCCCGCGCGCGCTCGCGCGCAGCCTGCCGGCAGAGCAGCGCACCATCCCGCTGAGCGAGATCGCGGCGCGCACCAAGCTGGGCGCCGATGGCGTGGAGTTCCTGCTCATGAAGACGCTCAGCTTGAAGCTCATCGAAGGCGTCATCGACCAGGTGGACTCCACCGTGCAGGCGCGCGGCCGCCCGCCCGCGGCGCCTGCTGCCCGCCTGCAGTGTTCTCGTTTTATACACAGCCAACAGGTCTTGCGAGTTGTTTTCAGACGCGACGTCTTGGCCGCTGCAGCCCAGTCGCATGCTGCAGCATGCGCAACAATCATCTCCTGTATACACCAGTACCCGTACTGAGAAGCCTCAAGGCGTGCAATGCGATGCCCTGGGCCGCTGCTGGCGTGCAGGTGTCGTGGGTGCAGCCGCGCGTGCTGACGCTGGAGCAGGCGGGCGGCCTGAAGTCGCGCCTGGACGCCTGGATTAGCAAGGTCAGCGCGGCAGCGCTAACCCTAGAGGAGGAGCGGCTGGGGACCCTGGAGGCGTAGGGAGCGCCGTGCGGCGCATGGCAGGGCGAGCGGTCGCTGACTTGGGGTCTTTGTGGATGAAGCGAGAATGCTGTAGCGTCGGACTCGGCAGCAGCAGGCCTGTGCTGCGAACACGACGGCCTCATGCAGGCAGAACTGGGCAGGACACCTCAATGCCAAAGGAGCTGAGATGCTGAGCTTGACTACTTGGTGTGCTGCTTGAGGAACCTCAGAAGGTGCTCTGCTTGAAACAGTGCTGAGCTTACATGCGGCACAGCAGACCAAGGCACCAAGCAAGATCAAAATTTAGATACAGGTCTGCTCGCCGCTGCCTCAAAGCCATGGCTGTCACCCTTGCTACCCAACAGGTGCCAACAACCTGTTGCACAAGCGCACAAGCCCCAGGGGCGCCAGTGCTTGGCATGCATGGCAAGCCCCAGGGGCGTGACACAGCAGGTCAGTATGCGACCCTTGCGGTGCCGTACAGGGCCGTGCCCCACGAGCGCGGCATCGCCCACGCCTGCCCGCCACCCGTGCCGCTGGGCCGCCCTTCCGCGGAGCCGCCATGCAGCTTCTCGAGCGTGCGCGCGGCCGCCGTCGCAAGCGTCCGCGCGTCCTCGGTGTTGTCGCCCTCGCTGGCGTGCCAGACCAGAAGCAGGGCCGGCACGCCTCGCGCCTCGAGCGCGCGCCAGAGCGGCCAGGGCGGCAGCGCCGACCCCTCGCCGCCAGCGCCCCCCTGGCGCCGCGTCACAGGGGTGGGGGTGCAGCCTGTAATTGCGCAGCCGCTCTGCGCGCTCGCTCAGCAAGCGTACCTCGAGCTCCCGGAAGCCCAGCTCGTGCGCGGCCGCGGCGCCAGCCGCGTCGCCGCTCGCGCAGAACCGCACCCCCGGCGTGGCCAGCTGCCCGTCGCCGCGCAACGCAGCGTCCGCGCTCGCCAGCATCAGCACCTGGCCGAGCGGCAGGGTGAGTACGGCGCACGTGATGCACGCTGCAGCTCGGCAGCTGGACCATCGCATCGGAACCCCCGTGCGCACCTGACGCACTCTGGCCGCTGCAAGGAAGTCTGCCATGTGCTCGGCAAAGTCCTGCTGCCTGCGCGCGCAAGCAGCAGGGGTCTTTTGAGTACACACTGAGCGCGGTCCAAGCCTGCCGGGCAGCGCCTGGTCGCTCACCTGCCCGTGGCGGGGGGCGAGCGCTGCTGCAGGGCCGCCCAGTGCTGCGCGGCGTCCGCATACACCTGCAGCTCGGTGCTCAGCATGCCGGCCCCCTCGGCGTCATAGGCGCCCAGGCCCACGCAGGGCAGCAGCGACGGCTCGTGCAGCGCGGCGGCGCACGGCAGCCCCACAGTATTCACAAGGAGGTCCACCTGAGCGCACCGCAGCACTCTTCAATGCCCCGCAGTTCCAGCGCATCTGCACAGCAGGTATGGTGCAGGCGGGGCAGAGGCGCCCACCGCAAGCTGGCCAATGTTGCCTATCGTCACCGCTGGCTGCGGACGGGTACGGACACGTCACGTCAGTTAAAAGCAAGCAGTGACAGGTGACCCCATGCAGCCTTGCCCACATCGCACCAGCACGATCGTCTTCCCATGTAAGTCCAGATCGCCACTCGCTTCCATCCTCCGCGCCGGGCTCCGGCTGAACTGCTTGTTCGCAAGCCAAGGAGTTTCCAACAAGGTGTTGAATATTTTCTTTTGTTGTGTCTGCTCAGTGTCTACTTATGAGATTATGTTCTCCTCGTTGCAGCAGTTTCAAGTTAAGAAAATGTCAGTTACATCCCCCGCATGCCTCGGCAAAGCCAGCAGACATGTCGTCACAGTCACCGCGCAAGTGCATGCATGCGTGAAAAAACCAACAACTCGAGAGACAAGCAAACTAAGCAGCAGGGCCGGAGCGGCCAGCAGTGTGCTGCTGCGTGCCGTGACAGTTCTGCGGAGCGCGCTGCGGCGTGGCCTCGCCTCGAGGCATGCTCCCAGGGCAGGTCCCCCGGCCAACAGCCTGGGCGCCTCGACTGGCAGCATGCGCGCGCGTGGCCCAGCTGTGCGCGGCCATGAGCAGGGCAGCATGCGTGCGCGTGGCCCAGCTGTGCAGCGGCCGTGGAGCAGGGCGCTGCCTGCGCTGTGCAGCGCCCGGTATGGGCCACCCCCGACCCCGGGCTGGTGCAAGCAGCGCAGCAGGCAGACGCTGGAGTAAGGTGCAAAAAAATCGGCTGCGGGCCCCGGGGCCCCGGCGCAGGCGCGCAAAGCACTGACAAGACGCGGGCGCCCCCCGCGCGCTGAGGGAGAAAGCCCCGCCCGACCCTGCCCAACCGAATGCTGCTGTGCGGTGCACAAAGCATGAAATGTGTACGTAAGCGACAAGAAATGCCTGCGAGCACACCGAAAACCTGGAGCCCAGTGGGCTCCCATCGCACCAGCTGCGCGCCGGGCAGCGCCGCAGCGGCGGACGCCTGATGCCCGAGATGTGCGCCAGAGGGCACTCACCCGTCCGACGCTGAATCAGTGCTTGCTGAGCTCGCACACACCAGCACAAAGCAAGCCCGACACCCCTCCCGCGCCCGTCACATCCGTCTCAAGTTTGGTGCCACCAAGTTCTGTCCCACAGCCGTGCAGGAAACTCTCCAAGAGCGGTGCAGGAAACTCTCCAAGAGCTCGGCAGGAAAGTCTTTCAGAGCTGTTGAGGAAACTCTCGCAGAGCTGGCCAGGACACTCTCCAGGCCAGCGCCCTGTCCCCACCCCATATTCCAGGTGTGGCGCTGCCGGTGCCCTCTCAAGAGCGCGACCGTGCGCAGCCACGGCACGGCCTCACCAGACCTCTGCGCGCCGCAGCCTATGCGCACACCAGGAAGCCGTTGTAGGGCTGCCCAAAGGTGTACGCGTTGTTGTCGGGCAGCAGGTCGCTGCCGGCGCGCGCGGCGGCCTCCGGGGCGGCGCCGGCCGCGGCGCCGCACGCCTTGGCCTTGGCATCGGCCGCCGGCGCGCCCAGCGCCTCCGCCAGCTCGCCCGTGGAGGCCGTCTCCATCGTCTCCATCTCCGCAACGCCATCAGCCTCGGCGGCCAGCGGCGCGGCCGGCGCGGCCGCTCCGGCAGCCGCCTGGGCTGCCGCAGCGGCGGAGCCGGTGCTGGCCTGCGGGACCCCGCGACACTAATTCACCCACACGAGCAGACCCGCGAGGGCGCTGCGCGCGCGGCTCACCAAGCAGCAACAAGCGGGACGCCAGGGGCGGCGCGACGCGGGCATGCCTGGAACATGCTGCGCAGGCGCTGGAGCTCGGTGCGCAGACGCGCGGTCTCAGCCATGGCCGCGTGCCAGCGAGCGTCCATCTCGCGTGCCTCCGCCTCCAGGCCGGCGCGCTGCGCCTCGCTCGCGACGGTGTGCTGGCGCAGGTCCTTGCAATTCTCCTGCAGGCCCTGGACCTGCGCGGGCGGCGACGCCAGCGTCGGGCGCGCCCGTGCGCCGACGCTCCGCACAGACAGGCGCCTGTGAGACAGCAGCAACACAACGGGTGGGCACCACACAGTGCTGCAGATGGCGTTTGAACGGCGCTGCAGGGCCGGCGCTGCCTCCGCCACGTCAGAGACAGTTCGTGCTGGGGCGTGGCGTGGCAGCAGCTGCGGGCGCGCAGGCGCCGTCTTGCGCATGCGCGACAGCAGCAGGACAGGCTTACCCCTAATCCTACCCTATACCCTAAGCATGCGCATGGGCCGCGCGCGCACCGCTTTCTGCGCCTCCTCCAGCTCGCCCAGGCGGCGCGAGCGCACGCGGCGCGCGGACTCGCGGTTGGCGATCCGGCGGCGGATGCGCCGCCGCTCCGCCGGCGTCAGGTTGGGCGCGTCGGCGTCGCCGTAGTACTCGATCGGCCGCCCCACGCGCCGCTTCTCCGTCGGCTGCAGCCACGACAGGCAAGCGTGAGCAATGCCTCTACGGCACGTGGCGGTGCCTGTGGTATGTGCCTGGCCTGGTGCAAGCGCACAGCGCGGCTGGCTGACAAGCAAGCGCTCCACTTCATACGAGCTTCAAGTGGCATGCATGCGCTCCTTGGCGTGCAACACGCCTGCATGAGTGCGCCTGCAGGCGAGGGCGCGCCTTGAGCGCCTGGCCGCCCCCGGTGGTCAGGCGGGTGGAGCGCCGCGGGCGGCGCCGCCGCGCGGCGGCGCCGCCGTCGTCGCTGGCCTCCTCCTCCTCCTCCTCCTCGCTCTCGGTCGGCGTGTCGGCCTCCGTGCTGGCGCGCTTGGCGCTGCGCGCGCCGCGCTCCAGCGCGCTCGCGCCCGCCGCGCCCGAGGTGTTGCCGGACGTGCCGCCCGACGTGGTCGCCGCGCCGGCCAGCGGCCCCGAGGGACTCGCCGGCACCTCCGCCCTGGCCTTGTTGCACGCAACTCTGGCCGCAGCGCCGGCCTGCGCGCGATGGAGCGTCGGTCAGCACATCACATTGTGGAGGCGCGCGGCTCATCTGCCGCGCAGCACCCTCAGCACGGTGTGCGCGCGCGCGCTCAGCGCAGGCCCGGGCAGCGGATACCGAGAGCGCGGGGAGCACCTCAGCAGCGAGCACGCTCGAGAGCGAGTGCTGGACCGCGGGCTTGGCGGTCCAGTCCAGCACAGCATCCAGGTCGGCCAGCGCCTCGACCGGGATTGACGGGAAGCGGGAGAACTGCAGTGCTGCCGCGCTCATGTTCGCCGCTCCGGGAGGACCTGGCGCGCCTGCCGCAGTGCTCCCGTGCGCGCCTGCAGGCCGCAGCATTGGCTTGGAAGAAGACCGGGTGCGCTCAGCGGCGCCTGCGGTGGCCTTGGCTGGGCGCACTGAGCCAGCTTCCGCAGATTTGCCAGCTCGAACGGGTAGAGGCGACCTCCTGACAGCGTGCAACCTTGTACTGCAGTTCCCACACAGCCGGTGCCTGGGCGCTACCCCACCCCGCACGCCGCTGCCGCCCGGCTGCCAACGACCGGAACCAATGCCGCCCCTCAGGGAGCACAACCGGGCCGCACCCGCAGGTCGAATGTCCTTGATGCACCGGTGTCCCGAGCTCGAACACTTTATCCGCGGTGGCAGGAAACCCCCTCCCGTCTCAGTCTGCTTTCCTCTTTACTTCGCTTGCCCTTAGTCGGTACCCGGACGCAAGACTTCGAGCCCGCAGGCAGCCTGCGTCCCGCCCAGCGGGCCAAAACCCTTACTTGGGGCTAATTCGCAAGGCTTGCACAAGAAAACGCGCTTGCTCTGGGACAGGCCTGCGCCAGGTGTATGTTTGCTTGCGCCAGGTGCACATAGTATATTACAGGCGCGGTCACGCCGGCGCGTCCGACGGCACCGGCCGGTATCGCGAGCGCTGCGGCGGCCGCGCATACAGGCAGTAGTGCTGCACCGCCAGCACGATGCAGTAGGCGATGGAGATCAAGCCCAGGCCCAGCTTGACCGGGTTGCCCGTGACCAGCGAGGCGTCGCGCAGGGCCACAGCATCCAGCACCTGCGTGCGCACAGCGGCGGCGCGCTGCTGAGTTGCGCCGAGCAAGCCGGGGGCAGGCCGGGCTGCGCGAGTGCGGCGGCGCGCCTGCTGCGCCATGGACAGCACGCCGCCGCCGAGGTCGGTGAGCGCGTTGGCGATCGTGAAGCCCTCCGTGGACGCATTGGCCCGTTGAAGCGCAATCTGCGGAATATACTTCACAGCCGAGCCGGCCAGCTTGATGTAGCTCAGCAGGTACAGCAGGCCCAGCACGGAGAAGGCCGGGGCGCCCGCGGCCAGCGCGGCCGCGTAGCCGGCCAGCGCGACGCCCGATGCGGCCAGCGCGGCCCACATCCAGCGCGAGACGCCCTGGTCGCCGCGCTGGTAGACGCAGATCTGCACCAGCGTCAGCGCGGTGGCCGCGTTGGCGTGGATGCTGAACACGACGTCGTTGCTGCGCACGTCGATCGACTGGCCGCCGTGCTGCCGCCTGGGCGCGCGCAGTCCTGCCGGGCTCGTCCTGACCTTGTTTCGCGCCCAACGTAGCGCCAAGCAGAGCCCGCCGCGGGGGCGCTCACTCATAGTCGCTGCGCACGGACGGGCTCCAGTACATGACGCAGTTGAAGGCCGTGTAGCAGGCAAAGCTCACGAAGCTGATGACGGCAAAGTCAAAGCTCAGCCCCACCACACTCTTGCGCACTTCGTTCACCAGCAGCTGAGGATACCTGCCGGCGGCGCGCAGCGCCGCTCGGCTGCGCCTGCAGCCAGCAGCCGAATGCTCCTGCGTTCATGGCAGCGACCGCAGCCGCTGAGCGGTGCGCACCATCCTATAAACCAGCAAGAGAAGGACGTCCACCCCAACACGCTCGACGCGCGCGCCCACCCGCCTGCATGTGCACCTCATGACTTTGACAACTGACAGCCTGCGCCGACAACCTCGCAGTGGTATGTGAACGTGACACAACAGCGATAGGCCAGCGCACCTGCCTTATTGTATATCACCCCTTGAGAAGGCGCCATGCGAGGTGAGAGCGGGACAGGCCAAGGAGGGAACTGTACCTGGAAGCGAGTCGTCTGTCGGCAGGGCGAAGCCAAGCGCCAAGCCCAGCGCGAGCGAAGTCGCCAAGACCAGCGCCGCGCTCAGGTCGCCGTCGTGGATGAGGCGGTGCGCCAGCCGCGTCTTGTTGACCTCATGATGCCCGGTCTCATCCTCCATGCCCAGCACCAACACGCCCGCAGGCCACCGTGAAGCGCACGGCCGTCACTCTATGCACTGCACAGTCTGACAAGGCTCCTGCAGCCTGGACATACACACTGTGTGCGTCATGGCATGTTCCATGGTCTGAAGACGCGCGTGGCGGAGCCTCGCGGTTCTAGGCCAGACCAGGATACATGCACACTGAAGCAACGCTGCAGCGAGCAGTGCCTGTCGCTGTGCTGAGCTCAGGTGCTTTTGCCGCGTGGCACGTGCGCGCTCGCCCTGGAGGGTTGCGCCACATGCGACCGTTCGAGCGGGTACACGAAGGCTTGAGAGCTCTGGTGTGCACTGGCCGCAGCCGGAACACGTAGGAGGGGTGTGAGCGTTTGGTATGGCGGGCTGCAAGGAAGCAGGTGGCAAGGAGCTGGAGGCGCGCACCAAGGCGCTGTACCATGTGATGCAGTCCATTGAGGTGAGCGCGCAGCGCAGACAGAGGCCCAGGCACTTGAAGCGGAGCAGTGACGTGGGGACATGCAGCAGTTGCTCAGAGTGCCGCACATGGATGGATGTGAAAGAGATCGCGAGCGCCAGGGGCGCCTGGGCGGCGGCGAGGGCATCGTGGGCCTGTACGGCTCGGTGACGCGCACCGGGATGCAGCGCGTGCTGGACTGCCTGGCCGCGCACTGCGGTCTGGGCGCCTCCAGCAACCTGGTCGATGTCGGCGCCGGGCTGGGCAGGCGCGGCCTCGGCCCGGCGCGCCCGTGTCCGTCGCACCGACGCCCGCTGCACGCGCCCTCAGGCAGGCCCGGCCTCGGGCGGCACGGCGAGGATCAGGAGCTGTGCTGTCTGCCGGTGGCCTCCGTTTTGCTTCAGGGTGGCGAGCAGCTGTGGTCAAAGCCCCGGTCAGGCGCCCGCGCGTGTGATGTTAGCGCGGGGGGCGCGCGCAGGCCGCTGCTGCACGCGCTGGTGAGCCCCGGCGTGGCGGGCGGCTGGGGGATGGAGGTGGACCGGATCAAGTGCGACAAGGCGGCCGCGTTCCTGGCGCAGGCGGCCGCGGCGCTGCTGCGCCGCGGCGCCGTCACGGCCGCGTTGCCTGTGCCGCTCGTGCGCTGCGCGCCGGTGGAGCAGGCGCGCGGCCCCTCGCGTGCGATGAAGCACATGGGGGCGCCAAGCGCGCTGATAAGCTGCCGCTCGCACGGGCAGCGCCTCGCTCTGCGCCCAGCCAGCGACGGCAGGGCCTCAGCGCGGTCCGCCCAACAGGGTTACCGCAACGCCTTAGCGCGGTCCGCGCTGCGCGCGGCAGGTCGCATCGCTGGCGCCCGCGACGCACGCGTACTCGTTCTGGGAGGGCATCCCGGAGGCCGCCAAGCGCGCCTTCGGCCGCCTGTTCGCCGCGGCGCCGGAGCTCCGCGGCGTGGCTGTGGTGCAGCGCGCGATGCGCGGCCGCGAGCCCGCCGCGGTGATGGCCGAGCTGGGCTTCGGGCCGCTGGAGCTGGTCGGCTGCTTCGCCGTCAGCATGTCGGGCGCGCCGGCCCGCTGGGTCCGCGGCGCGCCGGCGCTCGCGGCCCGGCAGAGCCGCCTCCGGCCTCCGACTCGTCCGGGCTTCGGATGCCAGCCCGCCTTGCCCGCTCGTCGCCCACTGCGGCATTCTGCGTCTGAAGTCTGCGTGCCACCAGCCCCTGTTGGCAGCCCGGAATAACCAGGCGGTGCCTGGCAAAAGGACTGCTCACAACCGAGCAATTGCCAGCCAAGCAGAGACAGAAACCCCGGGGCTCTGCTCCTGCGGTCCGCCCGCTCGGCTGCTAGGCGCGGGCACGCGCATGTGTGGCAGCGCTCGAGCGCCCCGTCCGCGGGCGCAGGCAGTGGCCGCAGCTTCACCGCGTACGTGTTCCGGCGCGGCCCCGCCCCCGCGGTCGCCGC
>JAABUZ0100006736.1_pt1 | contig 14207 bp, 9 predicted proteins | sample 5562091 | NCBI WGS metagenome assembly JAABUZ01 (sample SAMN12813069, study PRJNA571459) | rock metagenome | isolation source: Antarctica rocks | place: Antarctica: Victoria Land, Linnaeus Terrace sud | collected 2015-12-21 | reverse complement strand
ATACGAGCCACTGCACGAACAGCGTGAGGTGCTCGTATTCGTAGCGCGTGTCTCCGAACCGCCACGTTTTGATCGCTCCCTCGGAGAGGTCCTTGAGTCCCGCGAACAGCACGAGCCGCGCGGCGACCACGCGCAGGTCCGCCTGCGGCGTGATGCGGTGTGTGATGAGCGCCCCGAGGACGCCCATGAGGGCCATCGTCAGCAGCACCGCCGGGTCAAGATCGCGCGCGACCGCGATCTGAGGCGTCACGTAGATGCCCGCCACGGCCGCGGCGTAGATCGACCAGAGGCGCAGGGCGAAAGACGGAAGTGTGTGCACGTGTTGCATGGCTCCTTAACGTGTGGAGAGTGATGGGAACAGAGGCGCGGGGCGCGCTCACGCCTGCCAGGGGACAGGGGCGTGAGGCGCGCCGCTGACCAGGCCCATGATCGGTCAGGACAGGGGGCGCGGGCAAGGGGCCGGGCGGGGAGAGTAGCCGGTTGGGGGTAGCGAGAGTAGCCGGTTGGGGGTAGCGGGCGCGAGCCGAATGGGCGAGAGTGGAGCGTATGAGGAGAGCAGGATGGCGCTAGCGGTGGCTCCCGTAAAGGAAAAGGCCACGCCCGCGCGTGGCCGGGCGGTAGAGCGGGCGCCGCAGTTGCCGGCACTCACAGGATTAAGGTTCGTGGCGGCGCTGTTCGTGGTCGTCCACCACGTCGGTATCTACGACCGCTACAGCGCCCAGCGGGGTCTCTTTGACCGTTTCTGGGGCGGTGGTTCCGCCGGTGTCGACATCTTCTTTGTCCTCTCAGGCTTTATCTTGACGTACAGCTATGTGGCGCCCGATGGCGCGTTCCGGGGGACGGGCCGCGCGTATTACGTCGCACGCCTGGCACGGATCTACCCGGTCTATCTCCTGGCATGCGCGCTCGCGTTCGTCCCTTTCCTGCGCACACAGCCGACCTCCGCTCACTTGCTCGTCACCGGCGCGTCGACACTGCTCTTGCTCCAATCCTGGCTCCCCTGGGCCTGGGTCACGACCCTCGACGCGCCCACCTGGTCCCTATCGGTCGAGCTTCTGTTCTATGCCCTGCTCCCGTTCGTGACCCCGTGGCTGGCGCGCATCCGTCGTCCCGGCGCCCTTCGGTGCGGGTTAGGAGTCTGTTGGCTCCTGGGTATGCTCCTGCCGGTCCTCTGCACTCCAACCGCGCTCACAGCCGCCGGTCCCGTGCCGCTTGGAGTCGGCGGTGAGATCGCGTGGCGCGATCCACTGGTGCGCCTACCGCAGTTCATGTTCGGTCTTTTCCTGGCGCGTGTCTATGTCGGGCGCCGGCAACCTCCTGTCGCGACGACACACTGTCTCCTCGTCGCCTGCTCCTTCATGGTCCTCGTTTTGTCCATGAGCGGCCTCATCCCGGATATCGTTCTGCACCAGGGTGTCGTGACGCCCCTGGCCGGCCTACTGATCTATGCGCTGGCCTGGGGCAATGGGTCGCTCGCGCGCATCCTGTCGCACCCGTGGGCGCTCGCGCTCGGCGAGGCCAGCTACGCGTTGTACCTGCTCCACGAACCATTATGGGCGTGGGCGACCGGCGACGGATTGATCGCGGTCGGCACGGCGCGCGCGTATCTGTTCGACGGCTTCTTCATCGCCGCCGCCGTCGGCGTGTCCATCCTGGTGTCTCGTGGCATTGAGCGCCCCGCGCGGCTCTGGCTACGCGGGGCGCTCCTGTGTGCTCATCACGCAAAAGGTCCTTCGGCCGTCACTTCCAATCCACCGGCAGCCGGCGTTAGATTGTAGCCGCCGCCGCTGCTGTCCATGAGGGTGGTTGTGACAACACCGATGGCGTCGCGGCAATTGTACGTCGCGCCGCCGCCGCCGGCCGGCCAGTCGGCGCCCGGTTGACCCAGCAGCGCGTTGCTATTGTTGGCTGCCCCCGTCGGGACGAGCCGGATCTTGCTCAGGTTCCACCCGGCGGTGCGGGGGAACGGGGCCAAATTGTAGGCCGGATTGTGCGCGACCCCCACACCCAGCACGGCCAACAAACTGAAATCCCCGCCGGCGTTGGAGCCGTTGACGCCCGCGCTGGTCGCGAACGTCCCGCCGCCGCCCGTCACGGAGCCGCCGATATGCAAGCTGCCGTTAAATTCCGAGTTTTCGCCCGCGACCCACAGCCATTGCGCGTGCGGGATGGGCGTGCCCTGGGTGATATCCAGGTCCACATTGACGGTCGGGTAGCCCGTCGTGGAAAGCGCGCATTGGATGCGGATACGCCCTGATGTATCGAGGATGAACCGATAGTAGCCCGCGCCCCCGAAGTCAAAGTCGAGCAGCGCCGTGTCGGACGCGGGGGCTGTCGGCGCCCGCAAAAAGAAACCTTGCTGGCTCGCGCCGTTGGAAAACGAGCCCGCGAACGTAAACGGGAACCCACTCACTGACCCACCTCCATTGATGCTTTGCGTATCAAATGCTCCATAGGAACCGCCGCCTCTGACGGACCCGCCCGGCGGGGCCAGGGCAACCCCACCTGTATTCTGGTAGTAATTCCAGTGGTGCAGATAACAAATATCCAAAGGGACCACATAGCCCTGGGTGCACAAATAATTAAAATACGACTCTGTTGCCACCTGCAGCGGCGCCACGCCCCCATACGCCGGCACGATGAACGTGACGTAGCGCGCCAGCCGCGCGTCCACCGTCGTCACCGCCGGCGTGGAACCGTAGGCGACGGCCGCCTGCAGGCCGGGCACGGTATCGGTGTAGGTCGGGCCGCCGGTGGTGACCTGGTAGGTCACGGTGGCGTCGCGCACGCGCAGGAACTGGGCGGCGCTTTCCGGCCCCACGCGCACGAGGTTGCCGGTGTCCTCGATGATGTGCCCGGACAAGGCGAACGTCTGAACGGTTGTTATTGCCATACGTCTGCCTACCCTTTCGCGCCGAAGCTATTGAGGGACTTGATCTGGTCTTGAAGCCCCGCGGCCACGTCCTGCGGTGTCGTCTTGTCCTTACGCAAGACGGTGCTCAAGGTAAGGTCGGCGTAGGCCAAACTACCGCCGCTCTCATCGAGCGTGATCGTGGCCTCGATGACCCACCACAGCGCGTTGACCATGTGCACGACCTGTGTCCCCACGATAGAGAGGCCATCGGCGCTCAACTGGTTGATCTGATCCTGCAGGTTGACGGGCAGCAGCATGCCCGGCCGCACGGCCCACAGCGCCGCTTCCTGGCGCGTCAAGGGGCATCTCGCCTTGAGTGTGCGCGCCGGGACACTATTCTCAGAGAGCCAGCGGCGCGCGACGCGGGCCACGTCGCCCGAGGCCCGGAGCGGTGTCACGGCGGTGTTGGTCTGTAAGTCGGAGAGGCCGGAGGCGAGGCAGGCGTCGGTCGAGGCGTCCGGATTGACCAGGCGGACCTGCCAATCAAGGCAGTCGTCGAGCGTGCGCTGCCAGTACCAGTCGGCCGGCAGGTCCTGGTTTGCCCCGGTGGCCTGGATGTGCGTGTTGGCCGGGTTGCCGATGGGCGAGGACGCCATCGGGCCAATCGTGATCACGGCGTTCGAGGGCAGATCGCCGCTGGCCCGCCGCGCCAGGTCCGCGAACCAGACGCCAAGCGACACCTCCTCTTTTGTGAGGTCGCGCCAGTAGCGCGCGTCCGATGAGGAGTAGAAGAATTGCTTGGGGTTGTAGGCGAAGAACCGTGTCTCGAGCGCCCCCTGGAGCGCCTGATACTGCCCGGCCGCGACACCCGCGATGGACACCCCTGCCAATCCATTGAGCCCACAGGCGCTCTTCCAGCCTTTGCCGTCGAGTGTCGGGCTCCAATACAAGCCTTGCGACGTTGAGACAAACACCGAGGTATACTGGCCACCGACGGTGACGCCCAGCCCGACCGCGCCGTTGATCGTTGGCTCCGCGCCCCCCGCCGCTGTCGCGAGCGACCCGTCGGCGTCGGCGGGTGCGAACGGCCCCCAGGTCGTGCCGGCGCGCACCAGCATGTAGGCGCTCTGGGCGTCCCCCTTGGTCATCGCCCACACCGAGTCCTGGGGCGGGTGTGAGCCGTCGCCAGCGGTGATGACGCGATCGAGGGCGAAGGCGCGCACCCCCGCCGGCAGCGCGTACGGTGTCATCGGCGTAGACGAGCCGCCGCCCAGGCCCACCTGATGCACGCGGCCCTGGTCGTTGTCGAGGAGCACCCAGGCGGTCCGGTAGTCCGTCATCACGAACGACTGAACGTGCGCGCCGACGATGGCCGGCGCCCAGCCGTCGTAGCCGCCGCCCGTCAGTCCCGGTGCGCCGGCGATGTAGCTGTAGATCCCGTGCAGGTTGAGATCCTTGGGTTCGGCCTGCGCGAACAGGTGCACGCCCGCCGTGTTATCGCGTTGCACGGCCAGCCGGTCGATACGTGCGTGCAGCGTCCCCACCGGCGTCCACGCGTGCACGGCCCGCACATCACTGCTCCGGGAGAGCACGCCGTCGGCGGTCCCAATGTAGATCGTCGACCCGGCCGTATCCACGTACAGACTGTAGACCGGTCCGGCGCCGGTGAGCAAGGGTCTGAGTACCCCATCGTTGTTAAAGAACGCGACGCCGCCGGTCTTATCCTCCGTCTGGTAGCTGATAATGGGCAGGCAGGTCGTGTAGTCGGTCCGGTCGCCGCTGCCGATGGGATTGAGCAGCCCCAGGCCGGTGATCGTCGCGCCATCGGGCAAACCGGCGTTGCTCTTGCCGCCGGTGAAGAGGACCTGGCCGTAGGTGTCAGCGTTGTTGGTCTCGATCGACGCCTCGACGATGCGCGCCATCACCGTCTCATCCACCGGCCCCGAGCCGTTGCCGTCCAGGGTGAAGCCGGCCGCGGGGGAGCCGCCGATGGTCCCGACGACGACGCCGTTGCTCGCCACGGAGAGACTGGCCGCGTCCTCATAGTAGTGGCCGCGATAACCGATGGGGTAGGCGTCGCCCGCGATGTAGTCGCCGGCCATGCGCTTGGTCGCTGCCTCCAGTGCGCGCAGCGTCGTGTCGCCGCGTGTCTCCAGGTTGGTCGAGATCCCCGCGATCGAGGCGTCCACGGCCGGCGTGACGGCCAGCAACGCCTTGCCGGCCCAGGTCGGCAGGCCGGGCGGGCGGCTGAACAGGCCGCCCAGGTACGGGATGGCGCCTGACGGCGAGAGGAAGCCGGCGGTCCCTGACGCGACGGGGACGATAAAGCCGGTTTGCGTGGCGGCCTGGCTACTGAGCACGTCGGCGAGTTGGCAGCCGGGGTAGTAGGCGTGGGCGATCACGACGCCCGCGTAGCCCGCCAGCGGCCCCTCGCCGGTGATGTCGATCAGGGGCGCGCCATCCTTGTAGGAGCGCGTGACGGCGGTCACTCTGAGGCGCACGGCGATGGCGCCCGAGGGGCCGGAGACACCGACCTCGACGATCGTGGGGACCGGCGCGGTCCCGTCGTCGGTCCCGGCCGCCTGCAACGCCGCCTGGCCGAAGCTCGTCCCCGTCGTGGCCATGGCCGCGCCAGGGTCGGACGCGGGGACGGAGAGCGTGCCGGTGAGCGGCGCGTCCAGGATCATCGTGCGACTGAAACCGGCCACATGCGTCGTGGTGGCGACGACGGCGCCGGAGCGGATGTCGATCAGCCGCGCGTAAGGTGCGAACGTCCCGACGGGGAGGCGGCCCGTCCCTGTCAGCACGATGGCTGTCGTGGGGCCGTCGGAGGCGTTGTCTGTGATCGTCAGGGTGGCGGGGCGTGATCCGGCCTGGGCGGGCGTGAAGACCACGGTCAACGTCGCTGTGGCCCCGGCCGCGATGGTCCCGCTCCCCACCGTGATGGCGTAGTCGGAGGCAGCCAGACCAGAGAAAGTGGTGGAGTAGGTCAGCGGCTCACCGCCGGTGTTGGTCAGCGTCAGGGTCAGGCTAGACGTGCCGGGCAGGCGCGTGGCGGGGAAAGCGAGCGTCGCCGGGGCAACCGTGAGGTAGGCCGGGGCGACGCCCGTGGCCGCGAGCGGCACGGCCGTGGGCGTGTTATCGCCGTTGTGCGCGATGGAGAGTGAGGCCGACCGCGCCCCCGTGGCCGAGGGCGTACAGTGGATCGTTAGGGTGGCACTGGCCCCGGCCGCGATGGTCGCCGGCAGAACGCCCGGCGAGAAGTCGGCCGCGTTCGTGCCGCCGATCGTGGCCCCAGAGAGCACGAGCGCCGCGTTGCCTGTGTTGGACAGCGTGAGCGTCTGATCGGGCGCGGCCATTCCGGTTTGCGTCGCCGCGAAGGTGACGGAGGTGGGCGTGACGGTGAGGTGGCCGATGGGCGCGGGCGGTGCTCCTCCACCAGGCGCGGGTTGCTCATCGGCTAGCAGAAGGAGCAGGGAGGACACGGATTAGCCGACCTTGATGGCGGTGATTTGCGTCGCGTTGTTGCCCTGAGGTTGATCAGGAATAGCGGCATGCATGGTGTTGCCGCCGTTGTTGCCGGACGCGCTCAAACGGAGCGTCGTCGCGGCGGCCAGCGTGATGAGCGTGCTCATGCTCAAATTGACGGCCCACGTTCCCTGCTGCGTCACATCGGAGGACGCATAGGCCGTTGTTCCATCCCAAATGCGCGCCTTGAAGTTATTAGCACCCGACTGTATGCTGCCCGAGACCATGCCCGACACGAACCACGTCCCCGCGCCAAGCGCGAGGGTTGGACCGTCGTACCACGTCTGAGCGGCGGTCAGGGCGACGTCCGCCGTCAGCGCCGCTGTGACCGTTGTCAATGCGCCACCCGCTGACGGCGGTGTCTGACTATCGACGCCGTAGAGCGTGGCGACGGTCCCGGCGGCGAAGTTGCCGGAGCCAGGTGTCAGCGTCAGCCGGGTAATAGCCGCCGTCGAGCGCCACTGTCCCGCCTCCTCAATCATGAAGCCCGCGCCGGTGTCACTGCCATGATCGTAGGTCTTGGCTGACACCGTCTTGCGCGGCGTCGTGTTGGCGTAGTTCAGTACGTCGATGGTTGTCTCCGCGTAGACCCCTGCGGGCGCGTTCGCGCCGGCCGTTAGCCCGGCCCGGATGTGCGCGCCCGCTAACGTGGAGCTGTTGCCGCCCGTTGTTCCGGTGGAGGACAGGTATTGGTCATCGTAGTTGGCCCCCGTATCTCCATTGAACGTCAGGTATATGTCAATGTCAGGATAGGCCCCGTCAGCGCGCGCCGTGAGGGTCACCACGAGATGTTTATAGGTCGCCGGTATGGCCGTGAAGTCGATGGTCGCCGCCACCGCTGTCAGCGCGATCTCCTGTAGCTTGCCCATGTACCCTCCCCATGGCCTTTTAGCTGAATAATGACAACATTGAGAACGTCAACGGAAGCGTGACGCTGTGCGTGTTGGCGCCTGGTTTCAACGCCAGTTCCGGTTTCGTGAGCCGCGCCGTCGCCTGCAGCGTCGCCTGGTTATCCGCTCGCCTGACCACCAACGCGCCCTGGGGCGTCGCGGCCAGGCCCGACAAAATGGTGTTGAGTTGATTCTCGACGCTGGTGTAGGCGGCGCGGCCCCGCCGTGGCGTCGATGCTGGTCTCCCACGTCGCCGTCGGCGTCTTGAGCGGACACGCGCTGACGCCACGCAGGTCGAACGGGTAACGCCCGGCGCCGGCGCGCGTGTTGTACTGCCCCTGCCACTCCCACGTCATCGCCTTGACCGGCAGCCCGTCGCCACCGAGCGTGACGCCGGCATGCGACACGATCCGCCCGAACGGCACGACCACGGAGGCCGGGCTCGACGCCGGCAGCACGGGCGCGCTCCCCAATGCAGTGAAGTCGCTCAGGAGCGTCCACGTCAACGGCACGAGGTAGTGGTACGTGTGCTGGCCGGGCAGCAAGGCCAGTTCGACCTTGGCGATCCTGGCCCAGGCCCCGGCGTAGCTCACCCCGTCGGCGCGCAACACCACGAGCTGCCCGACCTGGCCCGAGACCTGGCCGCCGGCGTAGGTGTACGTGCCCTGCAACGCCGAGAGAAGTGCGGCAAATTGGCTCTCGACATCGCTGTAGGCGGCGAGCCCGACGTGGCCGGCGCTCGCCTTTAGGAGCACCGATGTCGAGAACGATGAGTCTTTGAGGGGGCCGGGTTGCCCCGCGCGTACGTCAAACGGGTACGTCGTCGAGGGGATGAGCGCCGTGTCCGCGGCCTGCTCCAACCCGATCGCGGATAACGGCGTGCCGCGTCCTGTGAAGGCAAGCGCGCCGAATGAGACCACACGATCAGCGGGGAACAGCACAGCGCACCCCTCCTAAAATCGGAGTGGAACACCCCCTGAGTAGATGTGATACACCCCTCCTAAAATCGGAGTGGAACACCCCCTGAGTAGATGTGATACAGCGGCGGTACAACGTGCTCATTAGCGCACCGCCGTGGCGAGGCCCTGCACACGCAGGGGGTTGCCGATGCCCGCACCGGGCGTGGACCGGGGTGGCCGCGCGAGCAGGTCGCCCACGCGCATGGTGGCGTCACGTCCCTCTTCGGCAACGGAGAGCAGCGCGGTGAGAGCCGCGTTCTGCTGTGTCAACTGGTGCACCTGCGCGTCGAGCTTGTCGATCATCTGCTGGGCCGGATCTTTGCCGACGCGCCCGCCGAACGTGACGAGCGTTTCGCCGAGGCCCACGCCCTGGCCGACCTGCTGGCGGCTGGTGTAGCCGTAGACCGATTTTTGGAACCCGCTCCCAATCTTGGGTGGCTGTAGCGCCTTTAGGCCCTTCGTGAGCTGCTGTTCCAACGTGGCGCGCTCGTAGTTGATCTGCAACGCCGTCGCGCCGTCCGCTTTCATCTGCCCCAAAATAGCCGCGATGTCCGTTTGAAGCTTGGTGTTGGATGCGTTGGTGATCTTGTCCAGGTTGAATTGCATATCGAGCCGGGCGACGATGGCGCTGTCGTCTTTCTTGTACAGGTCTTTGATACGTTGCTGGTCATTGTAGTTCTCGATGTGCAGGCCAGCCTGGGTCATGCCCGGCTCCTTGCCCATGTCTTTGAGGATCTTCGCCACGTCCGTTTCTAGCGTGGCGTGGTTGGCCTTGCGGATAATGTCCCAATCGAACTGGGTACGGTCTACACTGGTGAGCTTACTGGCCTTCACGGTGGGGTCTTCGGCCCCGGTGAGTTTCGGCACGGTCAGCGCCTCACCCAGCCATTTAGCAATACCACCAGCCTTCGACATATCGAGTTTGAGGCCGGGGCCGGAGGTCATCGTTTTCCACTCAGCCAGGAGGGCAGCCATGGGATCAACCTTGGGGCCTTGCACGGCGCCGGCGTTGAAGCTCTGGTCGAACTTCATGCCGGTGAGCGCCGTGTAGTTGCCGGTGATCGTTTTGATCAACTCGGCGGCGCGCTCCCGCTCGGCGGCCTTGGCCTGGTCAGCCGTCTGCCCGAAGGTTATCTGCTTATTGGGCGCCAGGCCGGATGGCAGAGCCGTCCCCAGGCCCAGCGTAAAGAGTCCAGCCAGCCAGTTCTTGTTCTCCAGATTCTTTTTGATGTCGGCCATGGCCTTGCTCACGTCAATAGCCGGCGCGGTGCTCACGTCGCTGGAACGCTTCATCGCGTCGGCCAATGGCGCGGGTAAATGGAGCGCGTCAATGGAGGCGTTCTTGACCTTGTTAATGAGGCCGTCAGCTTTGCTTATCAGGCCGTTGAGCAGGTTAAGGACGCCTACCTCTACACCGCCGAACACCGTATAGATCGCATCTCCAATGGCCTTATTGGCATCATAGAGCCAATGCAGGAAGTTATTGAATGGCCCGACAAGTTTCTCTAGCAGGTCGGTCACGATAGGCAGCAAGCCGCCAAAGACGTTGACGACGCCGACCAGCGCCTCCGCGATTAGACGCACCATGCCATTGCCGAAACCTGCCCAATTGCCGGAGAGGAGATCGAGCGTCCCCAGGAAGAGATTAGAGATGATACCCCAGCCGATTTGCCACTCACCCGTAAAGGCCGTCATGAAGTCGCTGGCGTGACTGAGTATCCAGGTAAACCACGTTTCAAAGTCGCGCGTAATCACATTCAGATCGTCCAGGATAGCCGTCCCATGCTCCTGCCACCAGCCGATCATCGTGGTGATGGCCTCTCCAACGCGCGGCATGACCATCTGTGAAAAGAAGTTCCAGAACGCGCCCAGCGCGCCGGAGGCAACATCTAACGTCTGGGAGAGCGGGCCACTTATGGCACTCGTCACGTTGTTCCAGAGGTTAATCATGCCAGGCAGCGCGTCAACCACCGCATGTATCCCCGTAAAGAGCGTGTTCATGGCGCCGCCGAGCACATCACCGATGGTCGAGGCGAAGACGTTGACCTCATTCTGATGCGTCTGGAGGTACGTCAAGAACCCGCCCACCTCCGTCTTGAGCTTCTCAAAAATGGCGTGACCGGCCACGCGCTCGAAGTTCTGAAATTGGTCCGTCGCGTTCGACATCTGACCGTTGAAGGTTTTCATCTGCAAGGCCATGGCCGTGGGATAATTGGCGGCAACGAAGCGCTCGAAGGCCGGCGCGAAGGTTGATTGCACGATCTGCCCCGTCGCGCTGATCTGGAGGCCGTAGGCTTCAAGCTGTTGCTTACTGACATGGAGATCGCGCTGGAGCATCTGGAAGCGGCCCTCATAGGCGTCCATGAACGCTTGCGCCGCGACGGGCAACTGTGTACCCATCACAGCGGAGAGGTTGCCCAGGGCCGGGAGGACCTGCGTGATGTCCATGCCCAGCGCGGCGATGGTCGTGCCGGCCTGCATGATCGACGTACGCGTGAACGGCGCTGCCAGCGCGAACTGCGTCATGAATGCGACGGCCTGCTGGGCCTCCGGCGCGGAGTGGTAGATCGCGGCCATGGTCTGCGTCAACTGTTCAGCCGTGGCGTTGGCCTCGATCAGGCCCTTGCCGAAGCTCTCCACACCCAGTTCAGCTTGGCTGAACGCCTCGAAGCCGAGCGAACCGAGCGTGAAGCTCACCGCCGTATCTTTGATGCGCGCAAGCGATTCGTGGAAGTGGTCGGTCAGGCCGGTCGCTTCACTGAAGCGCTCACCAGCGGAACGCGCGGCCTCGCCGGCCCGGCCAAGCGCGGAGTCCATCTCGGCGGCGTCGCGCGCCGTGGCCTGGGCGCTCTGGCCGATCTTGTCGAAGCCGGGGGTATGGGCCATCGCGGCGTCGATAGTCTTACCGAGCGCCCGGAACACGTCACCAACCTGGCCCAGTGTCGCGGACGCCTCATCCTGGGCACGAATAACCAGAGAAACAGTCGAGTCGTAGACCGCACCCATGCTTATAAGCCCCCTTCATGGCGCCAGCGCGCCGCCCCGTTATCGTCGGCCAGATCCGTGTGACCGGCAAGGGGCCGGGGATGCTGAACGAGCGATAGCCTCATGCTCGGCCAGGAGGGCCAACGGGGCAAGGGGTCAGGGGCAGTAGGTGTAGCGACATGGAGGTGATAAAGATAGCTAGTTGGGGGTTGTGTGCGCTGCCGGTAAGCGCCGATAGCAGTAATAGACGCATCAGTGAGAGGAGAAGTAGGGGAGCGAGAATGACAACCGTTGTAAAGACCTACCATAGCCATCGGGGCTTTCAGAAAGACGCGCTACGCATGTCTAGCCGTGGCTATACCGTTGCCAGCACCTATCAGACGCCTAGCAAGAACAAACCCCTACGCAACCTGATGAAGCTCCCGGTCGGGGGAACGCTGGTATGGGGATCATCCATGAAGGGCGGGCGCGTCGTCGTGACCTACCAGATAGCTCCACAGCCGGGCTACGCGCCACAGGGTATGCTTATGCCCGCCCCAGCGTCGCGCCCCACCATGCGCCCCCTGGCGCATCTCGGGAAGCTCTTACTCGTCACGATCATGGTCCTTGCTGTCGTCGCCGTCCTAGCCGCTGCCATACATCCGTTTTAATAATCACCTGCTTACCGATCATCGGTGTGTTACGACGAGTAAAATAGGAAAAGGCATAGCGCCACAGTGTTCCACCACTCTGGCGCTACTAAATCACAGCGAAAAGGATCTTCGCCATGACCTATGCTCAGTCTACCCCCAACCTCAACCACTCTTCTACCTCTGCTACCAAGCTTTGCAGCAAGTGCGGCCCTGAGCGCGGCCCTCTCCCTATAACTGATTTCGCTGTCTGTACAAAGCGCGCCGATGGGCGGCAAGCGTGGTGTCACCACTGTTTTGCCGCGTGGAAAAAGGAGTATCGTGCCGCGAGACGTGAGACGATCAGTAGCTACAATCACTTATACCGACAGGCTAATTACGATGCGATTGTGGCACGGCAACAGGCATACCGCGATCAAAACCGAGAGTTGATACAAGAACGAGATCGCACGCGCAGGATCGCGCAGCATAAAAAGTTGTTGGACCAAGAGCGTTCTTATCGAGAGCGCCATCGAGATGAATTGAACGAACGAGCCCAAAGGGCGTACCACGCCAACGGTAAAGGACGCGAAAGATATCGCATCCGGTATTGGTTGAACCCTGAACGATTTCGAGCGGAGTCGATCAAGCGAGCGGGACGGCGGCGCGAGAAAGACGCTGAGGCATCACGCCGCTACTACTACGCCAACCGTGATAAGGTCAGGGCTTACAATCGTGCAAACCTGGAAAAGAAGCGCTTGTACCAGTTGCATCGCCGTGCGCGGAAGCTCTATGCCGAGGGAAGCCACACCGCACAGGAATGGCTCGATCTGTGCGTCCTCTATAGTAACAAGTGCCTGTGCTGTGGTCGCCCTAATGTGAAGTTGACAGCCGATCATATCGTGCCTTTGAGCAAGGGCGGCAGCGATTACATCGACAACATCCAACCGTTATGCGCCCCATGCAACAGCAGCAAGAACGCCAGGACGATAGACTATCGCCCATTGTAGGCAAAGCGAAGGGCGGGACGTGAGTTGTCACTGCCCTTCGCTTTGCCTGTACGCGTCTTTCATGCTCCAGTACGCGGCCATGTCAGACACAACGCCAAGCGGGCATTGGTCGAGATATTCCAATGACCAGCCCGTTTTCTCGATCACATCGCATCGTTGCGCCAGGTCAAGCACCTGTGAGCTGACCCTATGCAGGAAGCGGCGTTTCGTGACCAGTTCCAGGTCCCTGCGGAAACTCGGCGGCGCTCAGGGGCACCTCCTCAGCCTCGGGATCGGCAGGGCCGGTCGTCAGCCCCTTCATGCGCTTTTGCACCTCGCCGTACAAGAAACGGAAATCTTCGGGCTCCAACTCATCGATGGTCGCATCGGTGATCGGCACGAGGTCGCCCGGTTGGCCCGCGTCCTTTTGCTCTTTGGTCGGAGGATAGCGGAACGTCCAGCCAATAATCATTTGCTGGATCATTAACACGCCCGTCGCGGCGCTATCAAGGTCGTCGCCAATGAGGTCCCGGCGTTCGTCGGCGGGCAGCGCGTTGAACGCGGCGCGCGTCATCCCTTCGGGCACCGGCGCCTGGCGCGACATGGCGCGGTACATGCCGATGGTATAGGCCGGACGGAGGTAGACTTTCTCCTCCGGTGTCCAGGTATCGCGGCGCACCTCCTCCCCATCTTCGGGGCGCTCGGCACGATAGAAATTGGGCATGCGGTGATCCTCCCTTTACGAGCTGTAGGCCGTCGCCGTCGCGTTGACCAGCGTCAGGCCAATGAGATTGCCCGAGGCGTCCGGCAGCGTCTTGCACTGATAGTCCTCAGTGATCGCGTCCTTGACCGCGGCCTTGTGGCTTTGCATGTCGTAATAGGCCGCCCCCGACTTGAGGGTGAGCTGCTTCGTCCCGTTGACCAATTGCGCCTGGATGATGCCCGGCGCCATCATGCGTGTCAAAAAGAGCGCCTGCTCCACGTCGTCGCGGAAGAGCCGGCTGAACTTCCAGTCGACGCTCTCGATGCCCGGCACGATCGTGGTGGGCAGGCCGGCCCCGCCCGCGCCGTACCGATCGACATTGCCGAATGTGATCGTCACCTCGATGTCGTCGACGTCCTTCTGCGACGTGGCCCCGTTGCCGAGCAGGAGCATCGGCTGCAGGTGGCTGAAGGTAAAGACCTGATCGACCGTGAACACCGGCGTCAGGAGCGCCGCCGGGGTGGGGATGCCCAACCCCGTCACCGACAAGGTTCCCTTGAAGGGCGTCGTATGATTGAGTATCAGGACGAGCTTCTCGGGCGTGCAACCGGCGTAGGAGAGGCAGTTGCCGCCGCGCTGGATATAGAGCGTGAACGTCTTGGGCGCGCGGGGTGTGAGCGTGTGTGTGTAC